>Ga0172365_10000121_pt1 | contig 44383 bp, 34 predicted proteins | sample LakKivSesite48cm_FD_114535 | JGI IMG/M metagenome (GOLD analysis project Ga0172365, IMG submission 114535) | Sediment microbial communities from Lake Kivu, Rwanda - Sediment site 48cm | ecosystem: Environmental > Aquatic > Freshwater > Lake > Sediment | place: Rwanda: Western Province, Lake...
ATACCAGCAATATTGTCATCGAACAGGTGCCCCTGGAATCGGATGTCATCCTCGATAAATTCAAAAAAATATACAATTTCAAAAAGCTTGATCATCATTAATTTGCCATTATAATTTTCATTTCTTACCTTTGGCAATCATCACTAATCCAAACTTTTAAAAAAAATGAAAAAACTTTACTGTTCCATTTTCTCGGTTTTATTTCTCAGTTGCACTTTTGCACAGACAGAAATCAGTTCGTTTAACGCGGCCGGAGCCGGTTACTCGACAGCGTCACTTAATGATTATCAATGCCTTGGCATTAATCCGGCCAACCTGGGATGGACACCGAATGACCACAGCTGGAATCTGGGATTCTTTGAGGTCGCTCTTTCCATCTACTCAGAGCCGTTGACCAAAAAACAGATCTATCATGATCTCTTCAATGAAAAAATTAAGCTCTCATACCAGGAAAAAAAGAAAGCGGCAGCCGATTTCACCGACACCCGTCTCTGGGCCCAGGGTGCAGTTACGTGGTTCGGTATATCCTTTCAAAACGAAAATGTGGGTGGCTTCGCTTTCTGCATACGCGACAGAGGCCTGTGGAACTCCGTGCTGAACCAAAATGCTGCAGAATTCCTGTTCCAGGGCTACAATGCACCTTATTTTGATATCCATGTTCCTGACACCACATCTGAAACGGATACGATAGGTTATACCTCGGTACCCTTCGATGAAACCAGAGCCTCTGCGGTATACAAAGGAACCGATCTGGATTTCATATGGTACAGGGAATATAATCTCGGCTATGGCCGTAAAATCATCGAAAAAAATGACTGGACATGGTATCTCGGCATCGGATTGAAATATCTGACCGGTTATGCCGGAAATCAATATTATCAGGACAGCCGGGATTCACTCGTTGCCTTTTCTTCGCTTAGTCCTATTTTTGAAGTTGATTATGTGGCTGATCCGCTGCATCCGGTGACCGGTAATTGGCCGAAAAAGACAGGTACCGGCTTCGGGTTTGACATTGGGACAACGGTCAAGTATAAGGATCTGAAAGTCAGCCTCGCTGTCAACGATATCGGTCACATCAAATGGACCGGTAATCTTTTTGAAGGTTACGACGTTCATATTTATTCCATTGAAACCAACGGTATGAATAATTATAATGTTTTTTCCCAGGGCCAGCTCATCGTTGCCGATAACGCCCCGGAAGATCCCAACCAGTGGATAGCGCTCGACAGTAAAAAAGTTAAACTGCCGATGAATTTACGGGCAGGAGCAACGTACCGCGTCACAGAACAAATAGAGGCAGGTGCTGACCTTTACGTACCGTTGGGGGGTGAAATCCCCGGCAAGTACGAAAAGGCTTTGTTCGGCATCGGCGCAACCTATAACCCTTCCAATTATGTTCAGCTGAATCTCGGTATTGTCACCGGTGGCAAGCTTGGTACCCACATACCCTTTGGGGTTTCGTTTTTCCCGATAAACAATGATGCCACCATGTGGCAGATCGGCTTGGCTGTCCATGACCTGACCACCCTCTTCAAACAAAACGATCCCATGGTGTCATTCGCCTTTGGATTCCTCAGATTCAGCTTCGGGCAGAAAGAGACCGCAACAAGATACCTCGAACGGTGATCCAGGTTGGAAAAAGAATCTGGTTTGCTAAGCCACTTTCCGGTATCTCCAGATGGCCAGACTAAGAATGATCACGGCATAAATGCCCAGGGAGAAAAATTCCCTGTGGATATCCCAAAATCCGGATCCTTTCAGCATCACCATCCGGATAACACGCATGAAATAAGCAAAAGGATTGATGATATTGACCCGCTGGGACCAGTCAGGCATGCTCTCGGCAGGCGTGAATATACCTCCCATCAGGATAAATGTGATCATGAAGAAAAAAGTAAGGAACATCACTTGCTGTTGTGTGGCCGACAAGGTCGAAATAAACAATCCTATACCCATGACAACGAATAGGTAAACAGAGGCAAAACCAAAAAGAAGCCAGACATTGCCCAATACCGGGACATGAAAGACCAACCTGCCGATGACCATCCCAAAACCCAGTTCGAACAGGGCGATAACCCAGAAAGGTAAGAGCTTGCCGGTTATGAACTGATATTTCCTGATAGGTGTCACATTGATCTGTTCAATTGTCCCGATCTCCTTTTCCCTTACAAGATTCAGGGCGGAAAGGAACATGCCGATCAGGGTCACCAGAATGACCAGGATACCCGGCAGCATGTAAACCTTGTAATTCAGCTCCGGATTATACCAGAACGAGCTGGTCAGCGCTATGTTACCCGATTTGTCAACGGGTGCCGTCAAGGGTGTGGCGGCAATCACACCCGCATTAAAATCGGCTATAATGGAGGTGCTGTAAGCATAAATCAGGGAGGCCGCCGTACTGTTGATCGCATTGATCAACAACTGGACTTCTGAACGACCTTCGGTGATCAGTCTTTTCTCAAAATTTTGAGGAATTCTCAAAATGACATCCACACGCTCCCTCTTTAATTCGTTTTGAGCAACCTCCAACGAAAAAGATCCCTGGCTGACAATATAAAACGGACTGCCCGAAAACGTGCCGACCAGATTACGCGACATGGCTGAGAGATCTTCGTCAATGACGTACATCTTAATGTGCTTCATCTCCAATGTGGCCGCATTCACCAGGATCAGAAGCTGTACGATGGGTACCAGGAAAATGACCGGCAGCATCATCCGGTTGCGGAAGATCTGTATGAACTCTTTTTGTAATATATATCCTATCGTTCTCATTGAAATCCTGTCACTCCGCCTTTATTCCAGCCTGATCTTAAACTTCCTGATCGACACCGCAATAAAGAACAGTGTCATCGCAATTAAGATCAGGATCTCCTTCCAGATGTACATCACTCCTGTCCCTTTCAGCATGATGTGTTTAATGGCTATGATGTACCATTTTGCAGGTATGATGTAACTGAGCCATTGCAGTATCCTGGGCATGTTCTCGATGGGAAAAATGAATCCTGACAACAACATGGTCGGTAACATCAGGGATAACATGGAGACAAACATGGCCGACTGCTGGGAGCTGGTCATGGTCGAAATCATGATACCGACGGAAAGAGCCATCGTGATGTAAAGCATACTGACAGCCAGTAAAAGGGCAACACTGCCCTGGACAGGGACACCGAAAACAAAATAACCCAACAGGATGATCACCACGACATTGATAAATGACAACGCAAAATATGGCGCCACTTTACCCAGGACAATCTGCACAGGTCGCAATGGCGATACCAGCATGACCTCCATGCTGCCAAATTCCTTCTCCCGTGTGATCGAAATAGAAGTCATCAGCGCCGATACCAGCATCAGGATCAAAGCCATGGTGCCGGGGATAAACATGTAAACACCTTTTAGATTTTCATTGTAATACATCCTGATCTGGGGCACTATCTGCATGGGCAGGGTGGCCCCGTCATTCTCCCTGATGAAATCACCTATGATGGCCGAGGTGTAATTCACGATCAGGTTCGCCGTATTGGCATCCGAAGCATCGGCGATGATTTGCAGGCCGGCAGGCTGGTTATTACCCAGCTTCCTGGCAAAATCAGGTTCAAACACAACAACCTCCCTCACACTACCCTGCCTGAAAACTTCTCCTATTTCGGATGACTTTTCCAGATTCTGATGAAGGATGAAATAACCTGACGAAAGTATCTTTGAACTTATTTTTTTGGTGACCTCATCCTTCGATTGATCCAGGATCGCAATCCTGACATCTTTTATCTCATTGGTGATGACATACCCAAATATCAATATCTCAGCGATGGGGATACCAAAAAGAACGACCAGTGTTCTGACATCCCTGAAGATGTGGTAGAACTCCTTGATGACAAAACCCCAAAAACGCTTCATGAGTGAAAATGTATTAATTCCTCGCCAATCTGAGAAAGACAGCCTCAATGGACGTCGCATTGTACTTCTGTTTCAGATCGGCTGGGGTCCCGATGGCCACTATTTTTCCTTCGGTCATGATCGAGACGCGCTCACAATATTCTGCCTCATCCATGTAGTGTGTGGTCACGAACACCGTTATCCCGCCTGCGGCGGTGCTGTAAATCAACTCCCAGAACTGGCGGCGTGCCAAAGGATCAACACCGGTTGTGGGCTCATCAAGAAAGACAATCTGAGGATCATGGATGATGGCTACCGAAAAAGCAATCTTCTGTTTCCAGCCCAGCGGCAAAGAACGGATCAACCGCTTTCTGTATGGAATAAGATCAAGCCGGCCAAGAAGGACATTTGATTTTTCACGTATCTTCTTTCCTGTCATACCATAAATGCCACCATAAAACCGGAAATTCTCCTCAACGGTCAGATCTTCGTAAAGAGAAAATCTCTGGCTCATGTAACCCACTCTTTTTTTTATGGCGTCAGGGTTGTCATTGACACTGTATCCGGCCACCCTCACAATACCGGAGGTGGGCGATGACAAACCGCACATTATTTTCATGGCGGTTGTCTTACCCGCACCATTGGCTCCCAGAAAACCAAAAATCTCCCCCCGTTTGACATCGAAAGTCAGGTGGTCGTTGGCAATGAAATTGCCGAATTTTTTGACCAGATCCCTTACCTCGATAATATTTTTTTCTTCTGTCATATGTGGGTGCAATGCTTATTTTTTCATCAATGCTATGAAACAATCTTCGATATTGGGATTGATACGTTTAACGGTGACACGGTGATGTCCTTTCTCAGTAAGAAAATGTTGTATCTCCTCCGCATCAAGGGTTTCGCTCAGGGAGTTAAAATGAACCTGGTCACCGAAGGGAAAAACCGATTCCACGGCATCATATGATCTCAAATCATACAGCAGTTGGTGCGGATTGTCGCTTGTTGCGCTGAACAGTGACCTGTCATAACCTTGGATGATGCTGTCGGGCCGGTCGATATTCAGGATATGACCTTCCTGTATAAGGGCAACGCGGTCACAGCGTGCCGCTTCATCCATGTAGGGTGTTGAGACAAGGATGGTTATCTCTTTTTCCTGCAGGCGTTTCAGCAGCTCCCAGAAGTCAATCCGCGATACGGCATCCACACCCGTTGTGGGTTCATCCAGCAACAAGACATGAGGTTTATGTACCAGGGCACACGATAAAGCCAGTTTTTGTTTCATCCCGCCCGATAAATGTCCGGCCAGCCGTCGTTTGAACGGTTCGAGATGGATGTAAATATCCCTGATCATGTCATAGTTCTCGCTGACGGTGGTTCCGAAAATTGTTGCATAAAAATTCAGATTCTCCTCCACCGACAAGTCATGATAAAGAGAGAACCGCCCCGGCATATATCCGATGAGCTTTCTGATTTGCCTGTAATCCTTCACCACATCCAGTCCTTCCACCTGAGCCCTGCCTTCTCCGGGCAGCAGCAAGGTCGCCAGGATACGTATCAGGGTACTTTTGCCGGCGCCATCAGGACCTATGATGCCAAAGATCTCCCCTTTCTCAACGGCAAATGAAATACGACCGATGGCTTTGATCTCACCGTAGGATTTCCCCAGATCTTCCGCTATGATAGGCTGAACAGCCATATGGTTTGTTGAAGGATGACATCTATAAGACCGTGCGGATCCACTCTGTTGTCCGCCCCAAACCCATCCAGGCCCGGCCTATATAGCCCCTGATATGAAGGAGTTCATGACTTTTTATGGTGATGATGCATTTGTATGTTTTGCCGTTCTTCGGATCGTAAATGGTTCCGTCTTCCCAGGTGTCCCCGCCATAAAAAGTAAATCCCTTTAATATCTCCAAACCCATGATAGGCCGTTTCTGCAGACTTTTATCCGGATTCTCATCGTCAATTTTGGGTAATCCGTTATCTTCATTGGGCTCCTTCAACCACACGATTTTACCATAGTATTTCCCGTCAGTCCTGATGATCTCCACCTTTGCATCTTTTTCTTCATTCAGCCAGATACCCAATATGTCATCCCTGTTGTAAGACTGTGCCAGACCCTTTCCATACAGGCTCAAAGTCAATCCGGTGATGATCAGTAAAACGTATGACAAACTTCTTTTCATGAATTTATATCTATTGATTCAACATCCTTTGACTGTTTTAAAAATTTATCTCCCCTGGCATCCCTATTTTCAGGGTGCCGTCATTTGGAACCAAAACTTTCATGGCATAAACCAAATTCACCCTTTCTTCTTTTGTCTGAATGATCTTGGGCGTGAATTCGGCCTGGGAAGATATCCAGCTGACAGTACCCTCAAGCTTTCTGTTGGTGGTGGCATCCTTGTCGACCAGAACCTCCACTTTCTGACCGAGCTTCACGGCAGGCAACTGAGCACCGCTGATGTATACTTTCAGCTCAAGAGTGTCGATATTGGCTATTTTATAGAGTGGCTGGCCAAATGAGGTAACCTCGCCCTCTTCGGCATACTTGGTGAGGACAGTACCCTTCACAGGATTTACCAGGTGACATTTCCGTATGCTTTCCTGTACCTGTGCAATCTGGGCATCAATGGCCCTGGCCTGATCCAGAATATAGGACCGTTGTGTCTTGAGCGATTCAATCTGTTTATCGACAAGGTTTATAGAACCATTGATATCATCCATTTGCTTTTGTGTCGCCGCACTATCTCTTAACATTTTTTCAATTCTTACCTTGTCAATCATCAGATTTTCTTTTTGTTGCTGTTGCACCATGATCTGTGCCTCATTGCTGGCAATCCCTGACAAAACGGCTTGACGGCTGGCCACCAACTGCTCCCTCTTTAATGTAAGATCGGTGGTGTCGATGAGCCCGACGATTTCACCGGCCCTGAGATTCTGTCCTTCTTCCAGGCTGAACTGAACCAGTTTTCCCTGTGCCTCCGGCGACACAATCACCTCTATCGCCTCAAAATTACCATAGGCATCCGACCTCTCTAAATTTGATTTGCAAGACATCAGAAACAGTAGTAAAACCAAAACGATCGCGTGTGTTCTCATTATCGTGATGTGTTAATAAAATAGCATGCTTTTCAAAGGATTGGTTCCATTCAGAATTTACCCTGTGCCGTCAAATAGTTAACCTTGGCTTTTACCAACGATATCCTGTGAAGCTCCCTGTCAATCCTCGAACGGGTTTCATCATGAAGATAGCCGATGTAATCGGCGGCTGTGATGACACCGTTATCAAGCTGTGATCCGGCACTTTTCATGATTTTACCCCGTAATTGAATGATGTCATTATCCTGTTTGATCATCTGTTCATATTTCATGATATCGGAACGGTACGCTTCGAGCTGAACGGAGAGGTTTTGTTCAAAAGCCTCCTTCTGGGTGTTGATTATATCATGTTGAATGCCCAGTAATTGTTTGCTGTTGCTGGTCTGGTTCCAGTCCCAGATATTCCACGACAACCGGGCTCCCACAATATAAAAGGGATCAAATTTGTTTGACAACATGTTTAATCCGGGACGGCCATAACCTGCCTGACCAAATCCATTTAAACGAGGTCTGATTTTGACAGGCAGGAGATTCCGGGTTGCCTCCACCCGTTCCTGTTGTAATCCCAGAAGTATATATTCGGGTCTCTCATCAACGTAAACAGCCGGATCAAGGCTGACTTCAGGTAATATCAGGCCGGTGGCGCCGGTTACCGGCAGGCCGGTGAGCTGGCTCAGTATATTCAATCCCACTTCGATGTTTGACCCGATATCAATGAGCTGCTGGTCAAGCCTGATCATCTCGGCATGAAGAACGTCGGCTTCGGATGATAACATGACCCCATTTCTCACGGCCGACTCAACCTGCCCAAGTTTGGCTTCTAACTCCTCCCGGCTCGAAAGAACGATCTTTCTGTTCTCCTGTAAAAAAACAATGTTAAAAAAGATGTCATCAACGCGTTGCTTCAGTTTATAGATATCAACCTCAACATTCTGCCTGTCCACATCATGGTTCATACGTTCAAGATCCTTTTGCCGTGGTATATTTCCCCCGTCATAAATGACCTGGTTAATGTCGAGGGTCAGCTTGTACTGATCTTTACTGATCGGTTTGGGTGCAATGTTTTCACCGCTGAAATAAGGATTATCGGGAATGTTGATTTCCACCGTGGTCACTGCAGACTGGTATGTGGCCTGACCATTCAGGAATAATTGCGGATAATAGGTTGCATTCAGGTTTTTCTGTCTCAGATCCAAAGAGGCATCGATCAGGCCACGCTGTTTTGTTAAAGGATAATGTTCTGCAGCACTGCTCCGGCAACTATCCAATGTCAGGGTATCAGCATGCTGGCACCAGGCCTGAAAACATAATAAAAGTCCTGCTATAGTCAATAACCTTATCATCTTTTCATAATTGAGTGAATTAGGAATGTCGGTCTCTCTCTCATGATCTTCGATGAAACGCTCAATGTCATCACGGCCATTCTGCATGATGTTATTTATGGCATTCAGGCATGATGAATAGAAGAACATAGCGGTTCGGGGTAAGCATGTCAAGATGAACTCAGTCAAAATTAAAACAATTTTTGTGACAAGTCAAAAATCATCAATTTTATTCCTTAAAATTGTACAAAGCAAACCTCAGCCGAATCCCATGAAACGTGCAGTTTTTCTCTGTCTGTTCTTAATCATTCATTTGCTATGTTTTAGTCAGAAATATGACTCAATTACCGGGGAAGTAAAAAACTTCCCGGGGGGTCGGGTCTATCTGGCCTCGTTTTACGGTGAATACACCAGGCCCTTCGACTCTTTGCTTGCCGGGTCAAACGGCAAAATGACCTTTGCCCTGGCCGATTCAAGACCGGCAGGCTATTACCGCCTCATCCTCGCCAAAGATCATTATGTAGATCTGATATTCAACCATGAAAACATCATCTTCAAGACCGACTTTAATCATCTGCTGGATAGTCTGGTCATCATACATTCATTGGACAATCAGGTCTATTATGCTTTTCTGCCATTCATTAAAAGCAACAGGATGAAGGTGGATCTGCTGAGCACCATGGTGGATCTGTACCCTGAGGATGATCCTTTTTACAGGGATTTATGCAGGCAGTATCAGAAGGAGCAACGTGCCCTGAAGCGGTATATTGACAGCATTGCACGGCTTTTCCCCGATTCCTATGTCACCAAGGTTATGAAAGCACAACAAAAACCGTTTATGGGTTGTGATTTGCACGATGACCAAAGAGTGGATTTTCTTAAAGATCATTTCTGGGAAACCGTTGACCTGAATGATACATCATTGCTGAGAAGCAATGTTCTGACCAATCTTTGCATCGAATATTTGTCACTTTACGGAAACAGCAAGTTTAACCAGGAACAGCTTCAGAATGCCTTTGTTCAGGCTGTCGATAAGATACTGGCTGCCTCCATGGTCAACGAAGTCACTTACAACTTCATGCTGGAATACCTCCTGAAAGGCTTTGAAAAATATCACTTTGATGCGGTGATCGATCATCTGGCAGTAAATTATCTGCCTGCTGACAAGTGTGAAAATGAGGGCCTCGACGCTGAAGTGCTCAGGCGTCTGGAAAACTATCAGAAACTGTCGGTTGGTAGGCCTGCACCGGCTATCACACTGAATGATATAAACAATAATCCCATCGACCTGACCAGAATACGATCACAGTATATTTTAATTCTTTTCTGGGCAAGCTGGTGTCCTCATTGCGCTGTTATTCTCCCCAAACTTAAGGACCTTTACGATAAAAAAACTTATGATATGGAAATCGTGGCCATTTCGGTCGACAGGGATGAGAAAGACTATAAAGAGGCCATTGAAAAAGGCCATTACAATTGGATCAATGGGTCGGAACTGCAAGGATGGAATGGTAAGACACCCCTTGATTATAATGTTTATGCCACACCAACCATGTTCCTGCTTGACAGGGAGCGGTTGATCATAGCCAAGCCTATCACTTTCAATGAATTAGTAAAGGATCTGACCGGAATCAGTAAGAGCGGAAGTCCTCCTTCGAAAGTCAATCAATAAACTTCAGGGTTTTAAGGACCGCTTCCACCTGATGCAGTAACAGGGATTTGGTTGTTCCGGGAGCATAAACGTATCCCTCGATGGTGACCACACGTCCTCTTTTCTCATCAACGACCGTGTAACTCACGAAAGGTCCCCCCATATAATCGCCGATGGTCTCCCATAATCCTCTCGTTTCAACAGCATAATAACCGTTGAGTTTCAAAATCTTGAACTCAGGATTAATAATGCCTTTTTCTGTCGACATATAGGATCCTTCCCTTGGTCCAGGGATGTACTGATGCATGACCGAATCCCTGACCTGAATAACGCGGTTGGGATTAAGTTGGTTAGTATCGGTGTAACGCTCATAATAAATAAAAATACCCTGGCTGGTGGTCACGGTTTCATTCCTGATCCACATGAAATTTGAGGTCTCCTTTGCTATTCTGTACCCCGACGGTACAATTAGCGATAAATGAAAATCGGTAATGAGCTGATCCATGATATTTACCTGCCTCACTGCTGCAAATTTTTTATTCGTCCGTTCAATATCCACTTCCTTAAAGAGTTCCAGGAAGGTTTGCTTATATTTTCCGAATTCCGTGAAAAACGACGCCTCCGATGGCACCGACATTTTGATGACACGCTGGGGTGAAGCCCACAGGTCCTTCTTGGTTTCAATCACGGATTTGCTTAGATTTTTATCAATGTTGACAATAAGTATGTTGTGATGGGTTTGAAACATCTGCGAAAAAGCGGACGACTCCAGGTTAACCACTTTAAACATGGGCTCCGGTTGAGGCAGTGTGGCGACCAGTTGTCCGAAGAAAGCACGTATCGTATCACCCACCGGACCGGTCCACTCGGCTTTATTATCCGTAATAACGAGCAATTCCAGCGTGGCACCGGTTGAGTTGGGTACTGTGCTCATTTTAGTTGTACATGATTCGGCAACTAACAGAGCGAAGAACACCAATCCGAGATATAATTTATTGACATTCATGTTGAACAATTAAACACATGATATAAGGCCTTTTATTAAAGGCACGGTTTAACTGGCTCTGGCAATTTTAATTTTCTGTCCGGGGCGTAACCGTTTGACGTTGGTGATGTTATTAAGTTTCTTGATCTGCTCTACAGTCACCCCTTTATAAAAATTGGCTATGGCCCATAATGTTTCTCCCGGTTTTATAACATGATAAATATACCCCTGTTCATCATTTGCCGGGTCCTCTGAGTTATTTTCAATGGTTACGCCATCAGTCTGTTGAGCGACCTGCTCCTGGGATGCATTATCTTCTGCCACAGGTGACTGTTTGACTCTTTTGGAACCCGGGGTATTGCCTGTCACCATGACCGGCGAATAAACAAGCAGACGCTGGCCGGGATATATCATGGTTGACCTTAAACCATTCCAACGTTTCAGGTCTGTCACTCCGCAATGATATTTTTGAGCTATCAGACCCAGATTTTCACCTGTTCTGACAATGTGGTATTTCTGTTCCTTGATCTGTTTGACCTGAGCCAGTAATTTATCGTGTTCGATACCTTTTTCAGTTTTATAATAGTAAAGTGTCTTTTCATTATTTATGAAATCTGCAACATATTCTTTAGGAAGCCTGAGGATGTATTTTTCGTTATTAATGGACGGGATGACGTCGAATTTATATTCCGGATTCAAAAAATGCAGATCCTCAAAGGGAACACCCAGCATTTCAGATACCTGATCGAACGACAGCACATCGTGGACCGTCACTGTGTCAATGCCATTGTAAAGAATGCCCGGATCGAGGGGGTACAGATTATGTTCAGGAGCATAGGTCATAATGTAATACACCGCAATAAAGGCCGGGACATATCCCCGGGTCTCCCGTGGCAAAAATGACTGAATAGCCCAATAGCTCATGATGTTTCCGGCACGGCGAATGGCTTTATTCACATTACCGGCACCGGCGTTATAAGCTGCCAGCACCAAAAACCAGTCATTATAGATTTCATAAAGATCGCACAGGTGTTCACATGCTGCTACCGTTGACAGGTAGGGGTCATAGCGTTCATCGACGTATGAGGTCACTTTTAGTCCATACAGTTTCCCTGTGCCATACATAAATTGCCACAGACCTCTGGCACCGGCTCTGGAACTCGCCGTGGCATTCAGTGCCGACTCGACCACAGCCAGATATTTCAGCTCCAGAGGCAGATTAAACCGGTCAAGCTGCTCTTCAAATAAAGGGAAATATACCTCTGCCAGACCCAGCAGTCTGGAGGTAAGCTGCCGCTTTTGCACCCCGTAGAGATTGATGAATTCCCTGACCTCCTGATTATAAATGAGTTCCAAGGGTGTTTGCCTGTTCAATAATTCAATACGGGCATTGTACACGGAATCACTGTACACCGGAATGGTATCAAAAGGAAATTGGTACGGATTGACAAAAGAGGTATCCGTGTTGAAATAGTAATCTCTGAAATATTTGATATTAACCAGACTGTCAAGCATCGAGGCAATGGGCGAGTCGGTAATCAATGCCCCGTTGCTTTTTTCTACCTGTCCGGTATCGGCTTTATTATCCGATACCGGCTGGATGGTATCATCCCAAAGGAATGTACGGGGCATAAAAACAACCGAAGGAAACGCTTTAAAGGCCATAATACACAGAAAAATAAATATAACGGTTGTAATTTTTATCGTCATGCGCATGAGTCTTCTTTCCGTAATTCAAAAAAATTCAGGATAATAACAGATTAATCTTTTGGTACAGGGCCTTAAAGTGTGATGAAATGCTTTGATAAGCTTTTCACTCCTTCTTGGATTCCTCTTTGTCCTTTTGGTCTTTATCATCCTCACCACTCATCCCCTCCTTAAATGACTTGATACCTTTCCCTATCCCATGCATTAACTCAGGGATTTTCTTTCCTCCAAAAAGCAACAAAACGACAATGATAATCAGTATAATTTGCCAGGGGCCAACGACCCCAAGAATGATCGCTGTGGTCATTATCTGTAATTTAATCGGTACAATACAAAAGTACTAATAAAATGACAACTCATGCCGGCGCGACGGACGATAAAAATTGCCAACGGTTAAGGCTGAGCGATCCAGTCGGAAGGATCAAGCAATGTTTTTCCCTTCCATATTTCGAAATGCAGTTCTGTTTTAGCCTTATCGGCATCGGTATGGATCCGGCCAATGATTTGTTTTGTCGCCACCTTTTGACCTTTGGTGACGGTGACCTCCTCCAGATTTGAATAAACCGTCAGGTACTCACCATGACGTATGATGACCACCTTAAAATAGTTCGGCACCGTGAGCACCCGTGTCACAACGCCGTCAAAGACAGCCCGGGCATAGGCCCCTGTATTCGTCAGAATATCTATGCCATTGTTTCTCACTTTAACACCTGAGAGCACCGGATGGGGATGTTCACCAAAAGTACTGGCTATAATCCCCCTCTCGGTGGGCCATGGTAGTTTTTCCTGGTTCAAAGCAAAATTATCTGACAATTGCTTTTCCTCAGGTGTCAATGCGAACATCTCCGGTGAAACGGTCGCGGCTTTTCCTCTGGCTGCCTCGGCAGCCAGACGCATCTCCTCGGCAATGATGGCCTCAATAGCCTCTTTTAATCGTCGGGCTGCTTTCTCTTTTTCTTTTATCGACTTCTTTAACTCCACCTCCTTCCGGCTCAACGATTGAATCGTATTGTTTTTCTCATCTTTCGTCCGGTCCAGCTTTTGTTTTTCAACTTCCAGATCAGCCAGAAGCTTTTGTTTTTCCTTTTTCTGATCTTCAAGTGCAAGAATTTGCCGGGTGATCTCCCGTTGTGTTTTCTGTATCAGCTCCCCCTGCGTCTGCCTGTAAACGCTATATTGTTGCAGATACTTTAATCGTTGGTAGGCCTGATTAAAGTCCCTGGACGAAAAAATGAACATCAGCTTATCATATGATTTCCGGTTACAGAAAGCATAATATATCATCCTGGCATATTCATCCTTAAGCAGGGCAAGCTCATTGGTCAGGCGGTCTATTTCCTGGTTGCTGGCAGATAACTTCTCGTCAATCAACCTGATCTCTTCATTCATCTTGGCTATCAGTTCTTCACTTTTGGAGATTTTGGCATTGATGATGGCCAGTTCATTCAGAGAGGAAGATTTGCTTTTCTTGGTCTCCTCCAATAGACGGTTAGTATACTCTATGTCTTTCTCAATCTGCTTTTTCTGGCTCTGCAGTGAGGCTTTAACATCTTTTTGGGCATAAACAGGAAATATACATAAGGTTCCTACCAGGACCTGACATAACAGTATCTTGATAAACCATATGACCGTATTTTTTATCACCTTGTATAATGTTGATACAGGATCCTTGTGTACTTTTCAGGAATATTAAACGGAAATCCAACGGGTTGATCGATTGTGATCTTTGAATACCTTATTTTTAACCTGATTCTCCTTCCGTCCACTTCAATATTAAATGACAGGGATGAAGGAAATAACTGCCCATCAATATCCACATCCTCCGAATAGGAGGCTTCAAATTTCCTGTTTCCTTCCACCGATTCCCTGACCAACACCCTGGTGATTTTAAAATGGCTGGGATCGAGCCATATATCCTGAAAAGGTATGATGATCTCATTCTGGTTTTCTTTTAAATATTTTCTCAGTTTATGCCTTTGGATAGTGGTCAGCTTATATTCCTGATTGTCAATTGACGCTCTGAATTTACTGTCTTCATAAAATGAGAAATCATTGCCGGTCACAAAAGCCTGCAGCATATCAAAATCCAGGGTGTTATTGATCAGGCTGTCAATAAATTGAAAAGACCCTGAATAATAAACTGATTCGAGGCGGTTAAGATATTTTACGGAGTCATTGGAGATCATCAGTCGCATCATTTCGATACCAAGTACCGGTGAGATGGATATCCATATGAGGCTGTCACGCCTTATCCTGATCTGTCCGTTAAAACTGGTCTTTTTTCTATCTATGATATAATCGGCGGAATATTTGGCTGTCAACCAGTTGTAATTAAATTCATGATTTTTCAACTGCTGCCACAGGTACTCGGCACCCTCTTCCTTAAGGGGCGCTTTTTCTATTTTTCGTGTCGTGGAACAAGAAACCAGGAAAAAGACAATGATAAGTATCCAGGCATAAGATCGAAAAAATAAAACAAGTTGAGATCTTTCTCCCTTATCTATCTGCATAATGAAAGTGATCCTTTATTCGAAAAGTCTTCCTTCTTTAATTTTTTTATCAAGAAGATCGGATGCCGGTCCGGACTTTTTGGCCTTTTCCCAGTATTCAAGTGCTCCGGCCTTGTCATCCAGTTTAAAGAGCACGTCGCCGTAATGTTCAAGAATCACGGCGCTGGAATTACCACCGTCATCAAGGGCTTTCCTGATCCACTTGGCGGCATCCCGATAATGGCCCATTTTATAAAGTACCCAGCCATAAGTATCTTCATTGGCCGAATTGGCGGTATCGATCTGTGTCGCCTTTCGGGCCATTTTTTCTGCCTTTTCGAGATGAACCCCCCTTAATGACAGATAATAGGCATAATTATTTATAACGTAACTGTTATTTGAATCAAGGGACAGAGACTCCTCGTAAGCAGCATCGGAAGCACTGTTATCCTTAATTTGATTATTGGCATCCCCAAGATACGCATAAAACTGAGCCAATAAGGGATCATTGTCAACAATGAAATCTTTACCCTGGTTTAAAACGATAATGGCCGTTTTATAGTTTTTAAGTTGAAGATTGGCCACCCCGTTAAAGAAGTAACCGAGAGGCTGATAGGGAAAAAGACCGATCACGCGTTTGCTTTCCCTTTCCATGGCCTTGTAATCACTCAGTTGTGCTTCAACCTGTAACAGTCCCTGCCACACGAGAAATTTACTGCTGTCTAATGCAATAACCTGATGGAAAGCATCCCGGGCCTCTTTGTAACGTTCATCGCGAACCAGAAAATCGGCATACATCGCGTACGCCTTAGGATCTTTGGGATGAGTGTCGACCACGATCTTCGAGAGAAGGGTTGCCTGATCCCTCAGGGTATCGTTATCTTCCGATGCCGAATAATAGGCCAGAAGGATTTGGATTTTAGTGTCTATATCGAGGTTGGGATTGGCAAAGCCCTGTTCCAGCTCCTTAAATGCCGCATTCGCATCACCCTTCTTCCTGTAATAATCCGAGAGGGAAATATGAACATAGGGATCATTTGGAAATTTTTTTACAATCCCCTGATAAACCTCATAAGCTTTATCCGGCATGTTATTGGTCATATACAATTCTGCCAGGATAGAGTAATACCGGGAGTCATCCGGATCGGAAGTGATCAGCTTTTTAGCTTCCCCTACCGCATCATCTATCTTGTTGAGATGTAAATATATCTTTTGCAACTGGAGCGAAATTTCTTCCGTGACCCCGATTTCTCCTTCTATGTAATGATATTCGTCAATGGCCTCTTTATAGTCCCCCGCCAGAACCTCATTCATAGCCAGCTGCAGACGGTAATCCAGATTATCGGGTTCCAGACGGATAAGCGTTTTAAAGATCTTCTCACTCTCATCAAAGCGATGAATACTTTTATATAGCTCGGCCAACTGAAGTTCATACCATTTATTATCGGGATCAATAGAGACTGCTTTTTTTGAGTTATTAATAGCACTTTGAACATCATTTTGCTGCACCGCAATATTTGCTAACTCATAATAAGCCGCATCATTTTCCGGTTCCCTGTCAGTGACCTGTTTAAATAATTTGGCGGCTGCATCCAGATTACCAAGTATTTCCTGCCGTTTGGCTTCAATAAACAAAGCTGTATTCTGTATTTGCTGCCGGATCATGGTGCTGTCCGGGGCTTTTTTTCTTAATGAGGCTTTCGTGGCCTTTTCCTGGGCAAAGCTTGTCACCACAGCACCCATGATGAGAACAAAAAATATCAACGATTTCACTTTCATAATCAAACAGATAGTGTAACTAAAACGTTCCTGTGTGGCCAAAACCTCCGGCTCCCCGCTGAGTTTCAATCAGATCATCCACCTCATCCCATTCTGCCCGCTCATGTGATGAAATGATCATCTGCGCAATACGTTCACCGCTGTTAACAACAAAATTATCGGATGAAAGATTGATAAGAATGATCTTAATTTCTCCCCTGTAATCCGCATCAATGGTACCGGGAGTATTCAGGACAGTGATACCCCTGTTAATTGCCAGTCCGCTCCTGGGACGTATCTGAGCTTCAAAACCGACAGGCAGTTCAATGTATAAACCCGTAGGGATGAGTGCCCTTTCCAATGGTTTCAGTACCATTGGTTCGTCCAGACTGGCCCTGATATCCATTCCGGCTGATCCGGCAGTTTCATAAGCAGGTAGTGGATTTTTTGAATGATTGACGATTCTTATGACCATGTGCTTCAGTTTAAAAGCATTAAAAGTACGATAAATTTTACCCGCGGCTAAGTATAGACCTTAACAAACTTAGATTTCTCAATACGGTATACGGTAATAACGAATGCCAACAGGAATACCGTATTGAAAGCCAAATGGTAAATCTTATGGTCAATTTTGATGAGGGTGCTGCCAAAAAATAGGATCATGGCAAAGACCATGTAACCAATGATACTTTTAATATCGTATCCAATGGGGTAATATTTCATACCAAGGAGAAAACAGATCACCATCATAACAAAGTAACAGATAAATGTTGCCCAGGCGGCACCTACATATCCGAGTACCGGAACCAGCAACACATTCAGCACAATGGTGATGATGGCTCCCATCACAGCGATGTAAGCTCCGAAACGTGTCTTGTTGGTTAATTTATACCACACCGAGAGATTATAAAACATCCCCAGGAACATATTGGCCAACAGGACGACGGGTGCGATCTTTAATCCCGACCAATATTCAGAGCCTATATAATATTTCACAACATCAATGTACAACATGACCCCCAGGAATATAACCAGACAACAAATCACAAAATATTTCATCACATCTGCGTAAACCTGCTGAGGATTATCCTTTTTATATTGAGCAAAGAAAAAAGGTTCGGCAGCATACCTGAACATCTGCACGAAAAGGGTCATCAGGGCTGCCAGCTTATAATTGGCACCATATATTCCCACCTGAGACATGGCATAATGATTCGGGTCAATAGTTCCGGGAGGGATCTTAACCAGATATTTCAGCATGATTTTATCGGCCACTTCATTGACCATTCCCGCCAAACCCACAATTAACAATGGAAAAGCATACTCCAGCAGCCTTTTTAATATGGAAAGGTCAAAAATGATTTTTATTTTGAATATTTCGGGAAATAATAATAATAAGGTCACGCCACTGGCTATCAAATTCGAAATGAAAGCATACCCTACGCCGATTTCAGGTGAATATATAAACCTGATAACCGAATGCGGATCATTCATCAGGACACGGGGACAAATCAATAAAAAGAAAAAATTCAAAAAAATATTGACGACCACATTGATTATCTTGATCATGGAAAACCGTTTGGCTTGGTTCTGCTGACGTAATCGTGCAAAAGGAATGGCGGTGAAAGCATCAATGCCGACAATGAAAGTGAAATAAATGATGTATTCTTTATGCGCAGAATAACCAATTAAGTTGGCCAGGGGTTGGGCAAAAAACAAAACCACAACCAGAAAAAAAGAGGTGGTCAGCAACAATGAAAACAAAGATGTGCTGTAAACTCTTCGGGGACTATCTTCACTGGAGGCGTAACGAAAATAAGCTGTTTCCATGCCGTAAGTCAACAGAACCATCAGAAAAGCCACATAGGCATATAGCTCTGTAATGACACCGTATTCTCCTTTTTCAAAAATACGGGTATAAAAGGGGGTCAGTAGTAAAAAATTAAGCAACCTGGGAACGATGGTCCCGGTGCCGTAAATCAATGTCTGACCGGCTAATTGTTTTAGAGGATTCAAGGATGGATGAGTATATCAGAACAACACAAAAATATCAATTTTATTATTCCTTGTAAGAAGGCAGCTCGATAATAAATGTTGTTCCCACACCTTCCTCCGATTCAAAGCGGATCCGGCCGCCTGAGTTTTCAATGATATTTTTGACAATCGCCAGGCCAAGACCCATCCCTCCTGATTTTGTAGTGAAACTGGGTGTAAATATCTTGCTGATCTGATCCCTCGCTATTCCGGCTCCGTTATCTTTTACATAAATTATAAAGTTATTATCCTTCATTGAGGCCACGATTTCAATTTTTCCCTTTTCAGGATCCTTAATGGCTTGAACCGAATTCTTGATTAAATTGTTAAAGACCCTCAGGAGTTGTTTTCTGTCGGCATAAACAAAACTTCTATTCTTAATGGATTCATCGGTGCGGAAGTCTATCGGTAAAATATCCTTATACAACTCTATCGCATCGTTGATGATGGAAGTCAGTTCAACCTTTTCAAAGTCCGTTTGAGGCATTTTGGCAAAATCGGAAAATTCAGTAGCTATGGCCGATAAATTATCGATTTGTTGAATAAGGGTCTGTGAAAAACGTTTAAGTCGCTGATCCCAGTCAGAGGCCTTTTCATCCCATGCTTTCTGCAGATATTGAATATTAAGTTTCATGGGAGTCAAAGGATTCTTGATCTCATGAGCAACCTGTTTGGCCATTTCACGCCAGGCACTTTCACGCTCCGACCTGGCCAGTAATTCAGCACTCGCTGCCAGCTCATCAATCATCCGGTTATATTCTTCAACCAACTGACCGATTTCATCCTTTCTGCCCCACTGGATTTTCTCATTCCCTTTGCCTAAACTGAGCCGGCCAATCTTTTCCCTTATCACTTTCAAGGGCAACGTCATGTAATTGGAAATAAATAAGGCCGTGAAGATGGCTATCATAGCCAATATGATGTAAATATTTGTATAAGCGATTAAAAATCTTGAAACTTCCTGTTTGAGTTCACTCTGCCTGGCAAAATATGGCAAATTCAAGTAGGCGATCAATTTATTTTGATTGTTACGGAATGGCATATAGGCAGATAAAAAATTATACCTGCCAATGTATTCGTTGTGAATATAGGAAGTCTTCTGATCCACAGCCAGGATCTCAAAAGCTTGTGAATTCATTCTGCCGGAGAGAAGACCTTCCTTGAAAATCTCGGGACGTGAGGATGCCAGCAACCTTCCTTCCGGATCGTATAAATTGATATCGGAAAAATAAATAACTGAAAATTTTGACAGCAGCGAAGCAAGATAATCATTAGCATCATTGTCCAGTGAAGACTCACCCGAAAGCTTATGTTCCAGCTCAATGAGCACGGAATGGGTTTTCTCACTCAGGATATCACGGTTCTTTTTTTCATTAAGGTTGATGATATATAGCAACGAGGTGACACCAAAAAGAATGAATGATGCGATGATCAGTGACATAATCGCTGTCTGAAGGCTGGTCTTGAAGGTGAATTTACTCCTGTCAGACCTCGCTCTGGGATTTATAAAGAAAAGAAAAACAACTATATAGATCCCGAAAAACACCAACAGATAGGAGAATGGTGCAATAATATCCAGAAACATAGGATTCTCAATGCTGACGATGAAAAGGGTGTCATTATTGACTTTATAAGCTAAATGATTATAACCGTTATCATTAAAAAATCCGAAACCGTTCTTTAATTGAATGGTTTTCGGAGCGACAATGGAATATAAATATTTACCCACGCTCCGTATTAACTCCCCATTCTTATAAATGGCAAATGAGTAATTCGACAGGTCGGTGAAAATATAAGCCTTCTTATCCATTAATAACTCCGGATAACCCAGCGCCTTTGGAACATATTTGGAATTCAGCTCTACGTAAATGTCAACCGGGAAGGTCGGATTCTTTCGGTTTAGCCCCATGGTAATCACGCCCAGGTAATTGATGTCATTTGATCCTTCGTTAAGATAATAAAGATCTGGGTTGTCGGTTTTTTCACCATACATGGTGATCAGATGGTCAAAATAGTCATGACAGCCGACAATGATATTATCAGGCTGGATCTGCAGATTTCGTCCTTTGTTGCAAAGAGTGACCTGGATATTATAACCCGGCCTGTAATCCTTGAAATAGGTCTGAACGATATAATCCGTTACCTTATCCTCCAGAGCCGGATCCATCAGGGCAGGAACAAGATCGTTCAATAATGCTGAATCGGCCATAATGGATCGATGAATGTTCGTAAACTGATATTCCGCCATTTTATCCCGGTTGATCGATAATTTTATAGCCATCAGTTCACGTTGCTCCCGTTCCTTGTTATCATTCAGCCTGTGAAGAAAATAGGTCATGATAGCTGAAAACAGAAATAAAAAGAAAATGATGCTGTAAAACGACCGGATAGGAATCTTCCTCTTATAATGAAACCTGAATGACATGAACACGATGAGAAGAAAGATCATAAAAGCAACGTCGCAATGCCGAGTGATGAGATAACAGATAAGACCATATGCTAATAACGCAGTAAGCATCAGAAAGCTGAAGACAGCTATTTTTTCTGTATAGAGGTGGATGAACTCGGTCAGCCTGTATGCAATCATCAGATAAGCCAGGAGAAGTGTGGCAATAACCATCAATCCAAGGAAGCTCCATAATGAGAAGCTTAGTATATTATTGAGATTTAATGAGAAGCTTGAATCAAGAACCAATCCTTTGCATACGATCATGACCATTTGAAATAACAGGCTAATGGCCAGGAATAATGCGAAGGATATGATATAACGGATAAATTTTCCAGTCTTGCGTTTGATGGCACCAATTCTTAAAAAAGCATAAATAAAATATGCAATGATCAGAAAAATAAATGCATTGACGATCAAATCACCAAATGAGGGTAACAACACCGATGAACCATAATATTGGGGACTGAAGAGTTCGGAATGATATAACGACCGTGGTAACCTGAAATAAAAAAGCAGAGCCCTCAGAATGACTACATCAGCTATGAATAACACCATCAGCAAAACCCGAGAACGAATGATGCTCTCTATTTTCAGATATAATTGAAAAAGAAGTACAATAAAAAACAATAAGGAGGCCAGATAGAAAATAAAGAGCAGAAAAACCTGGTCATTGTTTAAAGGCATCGTATCATTCAACCCAAGTGAGAACAGAAAAGCACCGTCACTTGAATAAATATTGTATACCCCCTTCTTATCAGCTATCTGAACATCATTGCCTATCCTGAAATTCCGCTGAAATCCGTTGACAAGGTAGTCGTTCTGGTAAGGGTAGTTAGCCTTGATCAAGAGAAATCCCAGCACAGTGACCTGCTTCGTTTTATGAATCATCAGTTCATAATAGCCATGCCCCATTTCGATAAAATGGAGACCGGATGCGACCACCGTATTGATCGAATCAATAGTGACTGCATTCCTTGTCCAATATCTAAGCGTGTCGTTTTCAAATAATAAAATAACAAAGCCCTGTTTCCGGCAGATCTTTCTCAGATTTGTTTTTTGACCGTATATGGTATCATCTCCATTTATATATTCTGTAGATAATTTGGTGATCAAATTATTTAATGCGACTTCTTTTTTTAAAAGGGTCTTTTTAAAATCATTATAAACAATGGAAGGCCGGTTTCTCTCAACAAAATATAAATTGAGCCCTACGGCTGCCAGTAAAAAAAACAGGGTATAAAAAAGTATGAGATGAGTTTTGGATTTTATGTTATTGAAAATCATTTATTTAATCGGCATTTAATTGAAACCGGTGCTGCCGGGGTGTCAGTTGAATCAGGTATTTAAAATTACTTATTATTTTTTTTCACAATGTATATCAGACTGGAATATTCACGGTCACCAAACCAGGCATGCACATTTGATTGCGCTCCATGCAACAAACCTTTGAGGAAACTTGATTCTCCGGTTTTGTATTTTTCGCTCAAAATACATATATAGTACGTATCCAGACACATGGGTAAGACCGTATGGACGGTAAAACCATTTTGATTTAAGAGCCAGTTCATTGTTTTTCGGGTAAAATGATAAAGATGCCGTGGGACATCATAAGCAGCCCAAAAGGCGCCGTAAGATTTGGCATCAAAACTATTGACATTTGGAACGGCAATGATAAGATATCCATCATCTTTCAATATTCTGTTGATTTGCTGAAGTCGGGTGTCTAAGTCTTTGACATGTTCCAGAACATGCCATAAAGTGACGACATCAAAAGAAGCCGTATTAAATTGCGCTATAGCAAATTTGTCTTTGACATCAAGGCCATAAGATGACAAGGCGAAAGCTCTTGCCCTGTCATTCGGTTCAATTCCGGCTGTTTCCCATTGATGTAACTTGAAATAATTTAACAGTTCACCTGTACCACAACCAATATCCAGGATGCTTCGACCGGTCTTCAGCCGGGCGATCAGGTTGAATTTCCATACCAACCGATACGAACGGGCAAAGAGATAAATTTTATTAATTAAACCCTTTTTTATTCCTGAATGTGAAATGTAGTTTTCAGATATGTAATAATCTGACAGGTGGTTTTCAGCAGGTCTTGGGTTTGTGAAGAGGAAGCCGCAATGCTGACATTGATCAATTTTAAACTGTTCATGGCTCAAAAAATGATCCTCCACCGGAAGAAACACCTCAAAGTGGTCATATTTACATAACGGACAGAATGTCAGCTCTTCCATAACGGCTGTTTCACGTGAAACCCAAATTACCTGCCAATATTTACAAGCAGTACGGAGATATCGGCAGGTGACACACCACTGATCCTGGAAGCTTGACCGATGGTTGACGGCCGTATTCTTGCCAGTTTTTCCCGTGCCTCATACGACAGTGATGTTAATGATGAATAATCGAAATCCTCTTTCAGTGGAAGTTTTTCAAAGGAGGCCATTTTCTCAGCCATATCACTTTCCTTGCTGATGTACCCTTCATATTTGATCATTATTTCAGCTTCCTGAACAGATTCTTTATCATCGACACATATGTCATGAATAAATTTCGCCAGATCGTCGAGGTGCCGTGACAGCTCCGAAATAGTAATTTGCGGACGCAATATAAGGGTTTCCAATTTTTGTTTTTGCCTGATCGCCATTGAATCCGTCAATGCCAGGTAAGGATTTATTATTTGGGGATCCGCCCCATGTTCTTTCAGATATCGGATCAACAGATTAATCCTTTCTTCCTTTTCACGGACACGATCCATTCGGTCCTGACCGGCCAATCCGATGGCATGTGACATGGGTGTCAACCGCAAGTCGGCATTATCCTGCCGTAAAAGTATCCTGTATTCAGCTCTCGAAGTAAACATCCTGTAAGGTTCATCAATGCCCTTTGTAACCAGATCATCGATCAGAACTCCTATATAGGCTTCGGATCGTTTAAGCACAAATGACGGCAGATGATGGATATTCCTGTGGGCATTGATCCCGGCCATGATCCCCTGAGCAGCAGCCTCCTCATAACCTGTCGTACCATTAATCTGTCCCGCGAAGAAAAGGTTGCCGATCAGCTTGGTTTCGAGGGTATTCTTAAGCTGAACGGGTGGGAAATAATCGTATTCAATGGCATATCCGGGTCTGAAAATTCTGACGTGTTCCATTCCGGATATCATTTTTAATGCTTTATATTGGACATCCTCAGGTAATGAGGATGAAAATCCGTTTAAATACATTTCAAATGTGTCCCATCCTTCCGGTTCAAGAAAAAGCTGATGACGGTTCCTGCCGGAGAAACGTTCAATTTTATCTTCAATTGAAGGACAATATCTTGGACCATGGCCCTTTATTCTGCCGACAAATAAAGGTGATTTATCAAAACCTGTACGCAGGATCTCATGCACCCGTTCGTTTGTATAGGCAATATAACAACTCTTCTGGTGGGTGAGCAAGGGCGTTGAAGTAAAGGAGAATTTCCCCGGCTCGTCATCACCTTTTTGTTCTTCAAGCTTTGAGAAATCAACACTTCGGCTATCAATTCTGACAGGCGTTCCTGTCTTTAAGCGGTCGGAAAGGAATCCCAGCCTGAGGAGATTTCCTGTCAGCCCTACAGCTGCATTCTCACCAATCCGTCCACCACTAAAATGGACATCACCAATATGGATAATGCCATTCAAGAATGTGCCATTTGTGAGGATGACCGCCTTTGCTTTAAATTTTAATCCCAGCTTTGTGATCACTCCCGTTACTCTGTCGTTGCGGCATAAGATTCCAATGACCATATCCTCCCTGAAATCCAGATTTGGTATTTGTTCCAGTGCTAAACGCCATGTTCTTGAAAAACGCCAGCGGTCATTTTGAGAGCGGGGACTCCACATGGCAGGACCTTTTGACTTGTTTAACATTCTGAACTGCAACATGGTTTTATCGGAAATGATGCCGGAATACCCGCCGAGGGCATCGATCTCACGAATGATCTGTCCTTTTGCTATACCACCCATGGCTGGATTGCATGACATCTGTGCCATGGTATTCATGTTCATGGTAATCAACATCACCGATGAACCGAGATTGGCTGCAGCGGCAGCTGCTTCACAACCAGCATGACCCGCACCCACGACAATGATGTCATATTCCTTTTGCATGGGAAACGCCGTTTCACGTGGAACACTGGTATCTATAAGTTCAGGGGACGCAAAGTTAAATATTTATCCTCGACCCGGTGGATGTTTTTTTTCTGCTCTATACTCTTGTCAACATATCCTAACAAGTGTAAAACCCCATGAATCATCACCCGGTGTATCTCATCTTTCAGACTGACACGATACTTCCGTGCATTCTCTTTTATCCTTTCAAGGCTCAGATAGATATCACCGGAAATGATCCCTTCACTGTCGGAATAATCAAAGGTAATCACATCAGTCAATGCCTGACGGTGTAAATAAGATCGGTTGAATAATTGCAAATAGCTGTCGGAACAAAAAATGAAATTCAGGTAACCGGTTTTCTTTCCCTCCTGATTAACGATTTCGGTGATCCATTGTCGAATGGCCTGTTTCTTTCTGAGGGTATAAGTTATATCTTCGCTGAAGAATTGTATGTTATCATACCCCATTAACTAAATATGAAGATATTTCAATGTTTCTCGAGTTTCCTGGTTATCTTGGATTGATAGGACTCCATCTTTTTAATCCTTTCATCGATCATTTTTTTGCTTATTCCCGAGATCCTGAATATCATCGTGATCTCATTACCACTGTCGTTGAATGTCACCTCATCTGTCATTAACTTGATAATAAACAATCCTCTGCCAATGCCCCCCGATATATCAATCAATGGATCAGTCGGGTCAGGTACCATTGAATAATCAAATCCAGTACCTTCATCATTTACTTTAAATTCCAATTGACCGGGTTTGATTGCCAGATTCAACTTAACAATTTTATCTTTATTATTCCGGTTTCCATGTGTTATTGCATTATCGACAGCCTCCAAAACGGCCAGACTGATATTACCAAAATAATGACCGGTTAAATTATATCGATCACATATCTCTTCAATGAATCTTTCTACCTGGTTTATATTTTCAGTTGATGAGGGGATAGACAGGGCGAACTCTTCTGTTTTCATTCTTAACTATTGAAGCTCAAAGTTAAATAAATAATCATTAACTTTTTTCTTATAAAATGGATTTAAGGACGGTGGAATCGTTTTTAATAATTCAACCTGCTGTAATTTCATTCCTTTATACTTAAAAAAGTCATCAGGGTTACTGATTTTTTGATCTTTTGCTTCTTTTGACTCTCTTTTTTCTTCTTGGTCTCTCATGAGCTCAGCTTTTTCAGATTGTAACAGCCTGGTCAGTATCTGTTGCTGGCGCATAAGTGTTTGATTGGTAATGATTTTATTCACGAGTTCTGTTTCTGTTCTATCCATGTCTTTAAGTGATTGATTCATTCCCCCATCGTCTTTTACGCCCTGTTCCTTTAATTCTTCCATATAACGTTGCATTTGGTTTCTGATGGCCTCCTGTTCGGCCGCCAGCCGGGCAAGCTGTTCACTCAGGGCACGTTCTCCTTCGGTACCCTTTCCTTTTAGTGATTCCATTCCGCTTTTCAGCTGTTCCAACTGTTTATTTAACTGTTCCTGTAACTGACGCATATTGCTTATCGATGGAGCCCCGATGCCTGGATTCGGACAGGTTGAGGAACCGCCCGACATCATCTGCGACATTTGCAGCTGCATATTTTGCAATGCTTCATCGAGTAACAAGGCCAGATTGTTGACCGATGTCATGGTGTATTGCTGATTGGTGGCTGCCGAAGCTATCCTCCTGTTATTCAGATCCTCTATTGTTTTCCCAATACGGTCATTGATTTCCTCTATCTCCTTATTTACATAAGGTTCTATCATTATCTGCCGTTTGCTCAATGCTACCAATGAGTCCTCGATCATTGCCAGATCATCCTTGATGTTCTTCTGCTCTTCGATGATCCTGATGTATTTTGGATCATTTCTTTTGACAACTTTTAACTCATTCATCAAGTCCTCCTGGTCAAACGATACTTGAATTAAATTTTCCAGTATTTCCCTCAGGGCATGAATATCCTCTCCCAAGCCCTGTTGTTGCATGGAGGATAACATGTCTGCCAAACGGTTGCTCAGGTTCTTCATTTTTTGTGAGGCACTTTGCTGTGAACCTGAAGCTTTATTCATCCGGTTTTGATTGAGATGCTCGAGGCTGTTTTGCATCTCCTGCTCAATGTCTTTCTCCTGCGACTCCGTATTTATCAGATTGTTGGGCTCTTCGAGTTCGCTGTTTTTCTTGTCTATCTCATTCATATCCTGGCGGAAATCCTCAAAGTCCTTGTTCAGTCCTTCCTGATTCTTAATCAAATCTTCTTTTTCTTCCTTTTTTGCTTCACCGGTTTTTCGTGAGAGATCGTCCTGCTTTCTGGCGAGTTCATGAAGTTTATCAATTGCCTCCGTTATTTTCTTCTCCACTTCCAGCCTCTTGAACAATTCAAGACTTCTGTCCAATTCCCGTTCAAGATCCTTATTGGTCCACTTCATTTTCTGAAGCATGTTATTGACCTGGTCCTTGTCAATGCTATCCAGCATGTCTTGTAATTGTTTAATCTGCTCCTTCATATCATCCGATAAAATCTTGTCGAATAACTCCTGCAACTGCCGCTGTTTATCGAGCAAGTCTTTGTCGATATCCTTATATTGTTGCTCCTTCAAATCTTTCACCGAATTCTCACGCTGCAAGTTTTCGATGTTCTTCCTGATCATTTCTTGTCTGTTGAGAAGGTCCTGAATTTGCTGCCTTTCCTGCCAGGTAATATTCTTCTTATCAAGTAGTTTTTGGTTTAATTCATCGATGCTGTTCTGCAATGATTTGATGTCCCTGACGGCTTGATCCATCGTCTCTTTAATCTGCTGATTGCTGTTATCAGTTGAGGTTTCAATTTCCTCCAACGATGGAACCCGGAACAGCATTTTGTGTGAACGGGACGACTTACTTCCGTTAATGGCATCATTATCCCAGACCTCAAAATAATATTCAATCTGTTCATCAGGTTTAACATCCAATGATTGAATATCAAAATAATGGAAAAATTGCTGCTGGGAAAGATTTTTATTGATATCCATGATCTGTGATGCCGAATCTGACTGTTCTCCTTTGTCTGTATGCCGGGTTTTCTTATAATGAAACAACAATTTGTTGAATCCGTAATCGTCTTTTATCTCTCCCCTGAAATACAAACGGTTATCGAAAACTGAATCCTTGAACTCTTCAACAAATATCACCGGATAGTTGTCGGGAATAACACTGACCGTGTAAAATAATGAGTCCTGACTATACAGATAGCGGTTAACCGGATTAATTGAATAAACAAAACTCCTGTTAAAAATATCCGAATATCCGAACATATTTGACCGTGCATGCTTAGTATTTACGGTTGAATCATTTATTCTTAACAGCAATGAATCGGTGTCACGGGTGTAAAACCGCCATGTCACCCTTGTCCCTTCCGGAATAATCAAATCCCCCATATTCTCAACAGTCTCGTCTTTTTTATTTACATATCCCGGGTAATCCAAATCAATCATAAAATTCAGCAGAACAGGTTTTGGCAATACCTTCAGCTCATACTCGGGTGATTTATAACGATCGGTAACGAGCATAAACCGTGTATTTTTCTGAACATTACGAAAGATATATGAAAACCGTCCGCCACTGCCTCCTGCCATATTGAATGTGTTGTTATCTATCACAATATTAACTTCGGCAGGTATTTCATCTCCCGTCGCTTCAACTTTCAAATTGTAATCATCCTGCTGAAATGCTTCAAGTTTATCATTGGTGATCACCAATTTAAATGGCAACATCCTCTCATAATACTGATCATGGTGTATCAGCCGTAACGTCGGTTCTTTAATGAAGGTAGGAGCAGAAAAAAGTAATATAAGAGTAACCAGAAGTGGTGGCAGGGCATATTTAAGGTATTTTTTGTTATTAGAGATTTTTATGGCCGCAGTAAAAGGAACAGGTCGTAGGGCTTCAATTCTTTGATTGATGCTGGCAAGGACGAGGTCATGTGTTTCGGGTGAATCGATATGGCGCAGCTGTAACGTATTCAGCAGCTTATCCCGCACTTCGGTAAAATGTTTTCCGATAATGTCAGCTGCCTGCTCATGCGTGATGGTCTTTCCCAAACCGGAAAGCTTTATCAGGGGTATGATGATATACAGGATCACAACAATGACCACGGCAGCCATAAACAAATAAAAAACTACAGTCCTCGCCGGAATGCCAAAATGAAACAAATATTCAAGAACATCAACAAAAAGTAAGAAAAAGAAAAACAAGGCCGTTGAGTAAATCAGTCCTTTAATTATCAGATTCTTATAATATTTTCTGATGAATTCATCAAGTTTTTTAACCAGGATATGATACGTATCGGTCATGTCAAATTGATGATAAAACTATTAAATTCCTGTGATGAACTTTTCCCGTAAAACGACGTACCGGTAAAAAATATTTTGAACTTTGCAAAGGTAAAGATAACCTTTGGTATAAGATAAAAAAAGGAAGCCAACTGCTTCCTCATCTGCTATGGGAGAACTCACGTTTTATTCATATACTATTGCGGTTTAACGCATTGCTCCCTTATTAATCTTTAACTTATCTCCTTTTGACAAACCCTGTACGATCTCAATGTTAATGCCATCGGATAATCCAACCTGTACGGGTTGTTTTTTAAACTGCTGAGGACCCGTCTCCACTTCCACAAATGCCGAGTCGTTATCGAACTGAAGAAGACTTTCCGGGATGGCTAACACACTGTCTCTGCGTGCCAGGACAATATCGGCGTTGGCACTGTATCCGGCCCTGATAAATACGGTATCCTTAAGTGAAACGGCGGCTCTGATTTCAAACTGTATGGCACCATTTTCTTCAACGCCTTTAGGGGAAATGTGTTCCAATGTCGCATCAAAAGTTTGCCCTTCAATGGCACCAATGGTCAGGATCAGTTTCATTTCCTCACGGATCTTGCCCACTTCCGTCTCGTCAATGTTTCCTTTAAAAATCATTTCCCCCATGTCAGCCACGGTTGCGATCGTTGTGCCATTGTTAAAGGTGTTGCTTTCAATCACCGCATTACCAACTTCAACGGGTACGGCCAGAACCATCCCTTCAATGGTTGAGCGGATCAGGGTATTGGTCTCACCACCCGATTTCCTTGTCTGTCCTTCCCTGATCAGCTGAAGGTTGTTTTCAGCCGCTTCAACCTCTTCCATGGCATTCAGATAGGCTGCCTCAAAAGTATCAAAATCATTCTGAGCAATGACGTTTTCATCGAAGAGTTGTTTTTGCCGGTCATAATTTCTTTTGGCATTCTCCAGATTGATTTTGGCCTTGTTGAGCCGTGATTCGGCATTGTTCAGGTTGACCATATCGGGAATTATTTTCACTTTGGCTATAATGTCTCCTTTTCTGACATACTCGCCAGGTTCGACAAAAATTGTCTCAATGATACCCGAGACCACGGGTTTTATTTCAATTTCTTTTCGGGGCATCACCGATCCGGTTGCCACAGTTTTCTTAATGATATTCGTAATTTCAGGTGACGTGGTGTCATAAACGACCGGATCGGCTTTCGATTTTTTATAAAGCAGGTAAATGGTCCCCGCAAAGATGACGGCAAAAATTGCAATGACGGATACTTTTAATATCTTTTTCATCTCCTAATCAGTTTTATTATAGCAATTATTTCAGATTATTCCTTATTCGTCATGTAAAGCATCAATGGGTCTGACTTTCACAGCCCTGAGTGCCGGGATCATTCCGGCCACAGCTCCCGACACGACTAAAACAGCCAGGGCGATCATGGCAATGCCGAAATTAACTTCAGGATTTCTGAACATCTGGCTACTGGCGTTCGATTTGATGAGCATGTAATTGACCGCTTCAATCACACCAACTCCGGCGACAAGACCAAGATAACCGGCAAAAGTTGTAAGAAAGACGGCTTCAATGATGACCTGACTCATGATGTTCCATGGGGTGGCACCCACGGAACGCATGATACCGATTTCTCTCGTCCTTTCCTTCACGACAATCAGCATGATGTTGCTCACGCCTACGACACCTGCGAATAAAGTCCCGATACCGACAATCCAGATGAGGAACCTGATGCCTGAAAACAACCCTTCGAATTTGTTAAATTCCTTTTCCAGGTTAAATGAACCGATGGCCCTGGTATCGCGTGGATCCACATTATGGCGGGAGGCCAGCAAGACTTTGGCTTTTTCTTCAACAACAGATACAGGGATGTTTCTTTTTGAAGTGATTGAATACCAACCCAATATATCGCCATAATTATAAGTCCTCTGAAGTGTGGTCAACGGAATGAAAATGCTCTGGTTTTCAAAATCAGCCTGTTGATCAGACCTCTTTGACTGAAAAATGCCGATGACCTGGAAAAAAACACCCTTGATACGAATATATTGGGAAATGGGATCTTCGCCCGGATCAAATAATTCACGCTGAACTCTGACACCTATCACCGCCACTTTTCTTTTCTCCTTGATATCGATCTCGTTAAGAAATCTGCCTTTAATCAAATTCACGGGGTCAATTGAATTAATGGCGGGATAATCGCCATTTATATTGAACGCGCCCGTTTTGATACCCCTGATGACATTGTTATTCCCGCGTCCATCGCGAGCAACGAGCCTTGGAGCGACGAGTTCTATCTCGGGTATATTTTTTATCAATGCTTCGGTATCATCATTACGGAAGTTATAATACCTTCCCCGCTGAAACCCTTTATAGGGCATTGTCGTCCGCTGTGGCCAGATAAAAACACTGTTGGTGGCCATGTCCCTGAAATCATCGTAAACAGCATTCGAAAGCCCTGTGCCCGAACCATGCATAATAACCAACATGAATATCCCCCAGAAAACCCCGAAAGCGGTAAAAAAAGTTCTGAGTTTATTCTTTTTTAAAACAGAAAATATTTCCTGCCAACGGTCGGCATCAAACATGAGTTTATTTTTTAATTGGATGACATTTATTTACATTTATTCATCATGCAACGCCTCTATCGGTTTAATCGCAGCAGCCTTCCGTGCAGGTATAAATCCAGCTATGGCTCCCGAAACAATTAAAATAAGGGTTGCACTGATGGCCACTTTGAGATCAACCTCCGGATTCTGAAAATAATTTTGCGCCTCCGTAAAATAAGGCCTGACGAGTTCAAGCAGGCCGACACCTGCCACCAGACCCACATACCCGGCAAAAGCGGTAACCAAAATGGATTCCTGAAGGATAAGGCTGGTGATAGACCAGGGAGTGGCTCCCACCGCTTTTCTGATACCTATTTCCTTCGTCCTCTCTTTCACGACCACTATCATGATATTGCTCACCCCTACGATGCCGGCAATGAGGGTCCCTATGCCAATGATCCAGATAAACAAACGGATGTTGGCAAACAGGTTTAAAAATTTCTTGTAATTCTCAAGGGCATTCCAAATAAAAACAGCCCGTTGGTCTTCAGGATCAAATTTGTGTCTTTGTGACAGTGTTTTCCTGATCTGTTCCACCGTATTATCACTTTCATCGATGCTGATATCACTGATGGTCATCGAAATGTTGTTCACTTTATTACCACGGTTAAAAACCCTTTGTGCCGTCGATACCGGAATATACACCCTGGTCATGTCCCTGTCGCCACCTTCATCCGTAAAAACACCCACTACTTTAAAGGGTATCCCGGAAACCTTAATATATTTATCCAGGGGATCTTCACCTTTAAACAATGCTCTTTCCACCACCTCACTCACCACGACCGATTTACGGTATTGCTTGAAGTCAATAAAGTTCAGAAATCGTCCTTTCAAGATTTCCACCTTCTCGAGATAGCCATAATCAGGATGACAGGCAAATATATCATAAGTTGCATACTCTGATTTGTATGAGATGGTCGTGTTTTCCCATATATACAGGCGTGAAGATATATGCTCCATATTTTTGGTGGAGCTTAGATCATCGTAATCTTCATTTGTAAACTGAATTGGACGGCCGGGTTTAAGACCTTTATATGCCAGGCTTGTGACACCCGGATTGATCCAAATGCTGTTTTCGGCATCACCCTTAAATTCGGCTTTCACCCCGTTTTCAAGCCCGTTGCCTGATCCCAGCAGTATGATCAGCATAAAAATGCCCCATGCCACGCTAAAGCCCGTAAGGAAAGTTCTTAGCTTATTTGCGCTCATGGTGGCAAAGATCTCATGCCATTTATCGGGATTAAACATTGAGGCAAGAATTTAAATGTCAATTAATTCCGGTTATGGCCATTCATTTCATTTTGAATGATCATGCCGTCATGAAGCCTGATAATGCGGTCAGTACGTTGAGCGATATCACGTTCATGAGTGACAATCAAAACAGTCACTCCTTCCCTGTTGATTTCCTGAAACAGGTCCATCACCTCCATGGAGGTCTTCGAATCGAGTTGTCCGGTAGGCTCATCGGCTAATATTACTTTGGGTTTACTGATCAAGGCACGGGCAATGGAAATTCGTTGCTTTTGACCTCCCGAGAGTTCATTGGGCAAGTGTTCGGCCCATTCACCGAGGTCCATTTTTTCAAGCAATTCCATAGCCATCCGGTTCCGCTTTTTCCTGTTTAATTTCCTGTAATACAATGGTATGGCAACATTTTCCATGGCATTTTTAAAGGAAATAAGGTTGAATGACTGGAAAACAAAACCAATGTGGCTGTTCCGGAACCGAGCTGCCTTCGTCTCACTCATGTTCCTGATCTCAATGCCATCCAGTACATAAGTACCCTCATCATGCACATCAAGCAAGCCTATGATGTTCAAGAGCGTTGACTTGCCTGAACCAGAACTCCCCATGATGGCGACCAGCTCGCCGCTTTTAATCTTAAGGTCGATACCCTTGAGGACATGCAATTTATTCGAACCGGTAATATAGGATTTATGGATCTGGTGAAGGGAAATCACGATGAGCAAAAATTAATCGTTAAACTGCTCCATTTTTATGCCACTATTAGTAACTCATTATTAATCTGAATAATATTCAAGATTTCCTGCAAGTTCACTGGAAAAATAATGTACGCTGTTTGACACTCAATGTACGTAAGCGTTCAGTGCAGTGTTCAGGAAATAATTAAGAAAAAAGATAAGATATTCAATGAATGGCATTTTCTTCACGACCGCTTTCGCTCCATAATTGTTTGAAGGTTTTCTCCTTGATGACCGGAAGAGTTCTCCTCACTCCCCATGTTTTACGGAAGGCCCATGAAAATAATATGCTCTTGGTCCGGACTCCAAAAAAATCCACCATCCAACGTTTCATCATTGCTTTCTTCCACATGTTCATGGCTATTCGTTCTTTCCATGTCGTGAATTTTTTTATGACCGCGTCATTGCGGTTATATAGAAGCAATTCGGGAAGGTTTATTTTAACGGGGCACACATCACTGCAACGACCACACAGTGAGCAGGCATAACTCAGGTGTTTATAATCCCTGAAGCCGTTTAAAAAAGGCGTGATGACAGAGCCGATGGGACCACTGTAGGTTACCCCATAGGTATGACCACCGATATTTTTATATACCGGACAGGCATTGAGACAGGCGCCACAGTGGATACATGACAAGGCACGGCGTTGCTCCTTTTGTTTTAAAACCTCTGTGCGGTTGTTATCAAGCAGGATAACCACCATTTCGTCAGGACCATCTGTTTCTTCATTTTGCCGTGGCCCACTGATTATGGTGTTGTATACCGTGATGTTCTGACCGGTACCCTGGGTGGCGAGCAAAGGCCAGAATAAATGCAGGTCGTCAAGCGATGGTATGATCTTGTCTATGCCGGCAATAACGATATGCAGCCTGGGGAATGAGAACGACATTAAACCATTGCCTTCATTCTCAGTTAAAGCGACGGCTCCGATGTCAGAAATTAAAAAATTAGCCCCTGTGATGCCGGCATCAGCGGTCATGAATTTCTCACGGAGAAGTTTTCGTACAAAAAGGGTTATATCCTCCGGTGTACTGTTCAGATCAAGATTAAATTTTTCATTGAAAAGGACCGCTATGTCCTCTTTGGACTTATGCATAACGGGTGTGACGATATGATAGGGATGTTCGTTACATAACTGGACAATGTACTCGCCAAGGTCGGTTTCCTGCGATTCTATTTTGTTTTTGGCCAGTGCTTCATTCAGAGCAATTTCCTCAGCAGCCATGGATTTCATTTTAACTACCTGACGGGCTTTATGCTTTTTTAATATAGCTGTAATTTCTTTTAAGGCTTCCCTGGTATTTTGTGCCCATAAGACTTTACCGCCGTGCTTGGTGAAATTCGACTCAAATTCAATCAGATAACTGTCAAGATCGTTAAGAACACGATGTTTTAATATGGCCGCTCTCTTTCTGGCTTTTTCCAGATCCCTGAATTGCTGTTGTCCCTGCCTGACGGCCTCATCATACCTGGAAATATTAAAGTTAATCGTTTTTCGATGGTTCAGGTCGAAAGCCTTTTTGGAGGAATCCTCTGAAAATTTCAAGGAGATTTCCGATGACATCGTATGTTACTTAAGGAGTTGTGATATCTTTTCAACGCGCCGTGTATGCCTGCCACCCTCAAAAGCTGTGTTCAGGAAGACCTTCACTGTCTCCAGTGCCTCATGCGGGGTGATGAACCGCCCGGGCAAGGCGATGATGTTGGCATCGTTATGGGCACGGGCAAGATACGCCATATCTTTATTCCAGCATAAAGCCGCCCTGACATGCAGATATTTGTTGGCAACCATAATTGCTCCATTGCCACTGCCACAGATGATGATGCCTTGACTGTATTGCCCCTTGTCAACCGATCTCGCCACGGGATGTATAAAATCAGGATAATCAACGCTTTCTTCTGAAAATGTCCCGAAATCATTAAATCGATAACCAAGCGATGACAGTTCATTGATCAGAAACGTTTTCAAACTGTATCCAGCATGATCCGAACCAATAGGAATGATATTTGTTACTTCGGTCATCACGTTCAAATTGAAACAAAAGTAGTGAAATAGAAATAAACCTGAAATTTTAGCCTGAGATTACAAACAACCGTATGTTAATAACTGTTTATCTTTGTGGCAAAATTGCTATTAAATAATGAGATTATAACCTTCCGTTGACAATAATTGTTTTTTACATTTTTTTTAGGTAAAAAATCAAAATCCTATGAACATCGAAATCCTGTTCATGGTAAGAATTTTATTCACCGGTCAGGTTAATAATTGCTCTGTTAAAAAAAGATCATGATGTTATCTTTCAATATTTTACTCTTATAAAAACTTAATGACAATTGTCAATAAATTGGTAATTTTAACAAAAACAACAATAGATGGAATTTTTTTTCAACGCAACTAACACAAATTAAACAATAATCATCTTTTATTAAAGCAAGATATCAATTAATGATACGTTGTTAGCAAGAGAGACACAAAATGGATTTAGCGGAAAAAATATTGGAGCATAAGCGGAAAAAGAATGCCGTTATTTTAGCTCATTATTATCAGGTGCCTGAAATACAGGATATTGCTGATTATATTGGGGACAGCCTGGGACTGTCTCAACATGCTTCAAAAAGCAATGCCGATATCATAATCTTCGCGGGTGTTCATTTCATGGCCGAAACGGCTAAGATATTAAATCCTGCCGCCAAGGTTATCCTGCCAGATATTCATGCCGGATGTTCTCTGGCCGATTCATGTCCATCCGATGATTTCAAGAAATTCATCCTGCAACACCCCGGATATACGGTGATATCCTACATCAATTGTTCCGCCGCTGTCAAAGCTCTGTCAGATGTGATTTGCACCTCGGGTAATGCCGTTTCCATTGTCGAATCATTTCCCAGGGATGCCAGAATCATTTTCGCTCCTGATAAGAATCTTGGTTCGTACGTGAACAGTGTAACCGGGCGTAGCATGGTACTTTGGAACGGGACCTGCAGTGTTCATGATCTCCTTCGCACCGAGCGCATCATCGAGCTCAAGATAAAAAATCCTGATGCGAAGCTTATTGCTCATCCTGAATGCAAAGCCCCGGTGCTTGAACTGGCTGACTTTATCGGGTCAACTACTGCCATGCTGAATTATACTAAGAACGATTCCTCCGTCAAATACATTGTGGCTACCGAAACGGGTATTATTCATCAAATGTTAAAGGCATCACCCGGTAAGGAATTCATTGTGGCTTCGGCCGATGACACTTGCGCCTGCAATGACTGCCCTTACATGAAGATGAATACCATGGAAAAACTCTATCTCTGCCTGAAAAACGAAAAACCTGAAATCACTATTCCTGAGGAGATCATGGATAAAGCCAGGCAGCCGATACAACGCATGATGGAGTTGTCAAGAAAAGTTAACTTGGTTAATTGACTGGTACTGGAATTTATTTACCGGATGATTGTTATAATCAGAAATTAATATCCAGATGAAACGGTTTTCTTTGATCATTGTCATGATGGTCATGTTTAAAGTTATCGTTGCACAGGAACAAAAAATCATTCCCAACGGCTATAATAAATTTTATTATGAAAATGGCCAGGTTTCGAGCGAGGGTCAAATGGTCAACGGAAAACCCGATGGGTACTGGAGAACCTATTACGAAAACGGGACGCTGAAATCCGAAGGAAACCGCAAGGATTTCAAGTTGGACAGTCTGTGGAAGTTTTACGATGAAAACGGAAAAGTCATTCTCGAAATTAATTACAAGGATGATAAAAAGAATGGCATAAGAAAAACAATTAACGCCCGGGAAATCATTGATGAAACGTTCGTAGACGATGTTAAACAGGGATTGACCACCTATTATTATCCCGATGGCCACATCAGGCAAACCATACCTTTTGTGAATGGACTGGAGAATGGCGTGGCCATGGAGTACAATTCCGAAGGCACCGTTATCGGACTTGTGGAATATAAAAAGGGCTTCGTTGTTAACCGTGAAAGAATAAACCGTAAAGATAACAACGGATTAAAACAGGGACCCTGGAAATTCTTTTTCGACAACTGTCAGGTGAGGCTGGAAGGTAATTACACGAACGACGAGCGCAATGGATATTTTAAGGAATACGACAAAAATGGGAACTTACTTAGTGTGAGTAAATACATCAACGGCATACCCCAGGAGAATGTCGCTGAGATTGCCGACCTTGACATACGCACCGATTATTATCCCAATGGCAGGGTGAAGACGGTAGCCAGTTATAAGAATAACATACCTGAAGGTATCCGTCGCGAATATGACGAAAGCGGGGAAATAGACAAGGCGTATATTTTCAGGAACGGTGTCATCACAGGTGAAGGCATATTGACTGAGAACGGTGTCAAACAGGGAACCTGGAAAGAGTATTTCAATAATGGAACCCTGCTTGCAGAAGGTAAATACCAGAACGGTAAGAAAACAGGTGAATGGAAATATTACTATCCTGAAGGCTCCCTGGAACAGGTCGGTAATTATAATGCTGCCGGTAATCCTGACGGAACATGGAAATGGTATTATCCCGACGGAAACCTTCTATGTGATGAGAATTACTTTGATGGCCGGCGTGACGGTCATTATGTTGAATACAATGATGACGGCTCGGTGGTTATTGAAGGAGATTATATTGAAGGGCTTGAAAATGGACATTGGATTTATCATATGGGGGATTACAAAGAGGAAGGTGATTACAGGGATGGTTTACGGAATGGAAAATGGAAATCATATTATGGAGACGGAACGCCCAAATTTGAAGGTGATTTTATCGATGATAATCCGAACGGCAGACAAATATGGTATTGGGACAATGGGAATATGAAAGAACAGGGCCATTATGTCATGGGTATAAAAGAAGGCGACTGGGTCATCTATAATTATGATGGCACTCCTTTTCTGATTATCACTTACCGGAACGGCATTGAAATCAGATACGACGGGGTGAAGATAAGACCCGTAATGGACGTGGGGACTCAGGGTGAAACCAGATAGTCAGTCATTTATTTTATTGGAAACATGAGGAGATATTATGAACAATAAACCAAACAGAATGTCAGTCTACCTGCCCGTAGTGCTGGCATTTGTTTTCATTGCGGGCCTCTTGCTCGGATCCCGGTTTTATTTAACGGTGCCAAAGAACAAGAGCGGTTTCCATAAAACGACTTCATATGACAAGCTGGACGAGGTCGTTCACTATATCCAACAGGATTATGTTGATTCGGTGCCGCTGGATCAACTTGAAGTGGATGCCATCAATGGGATGTTCAGGAATCTGGATCCTCATTCACAGTATATCAGTGCCGAGGAATTAAAGGAAATAAATGAGCCACTGAAAGGCAATTTCGAAGGAATAGGCATTGAGTTCCGAATCGTGAAGGATACCATTATGATCCTTCAGGTGATTCCCGGAGGACCTTCGGAGAAGACAGGTCTGAAGCAGGGTGATCGCATCGTAATGATCAATGATACAAATGTCGCTGGCATTAAGATCTCCAATGCCGATGTGATGAAACGTCTCAAGGGCGAGAAAGGAACAAAGGTAAAAGTGGGCATCGTTCGTCCCGGCCTGTCCGACCTGATCAATTTCACCATCACCAGGGGGATTATCCCGATATACAGCATTGATGTGTCATACATGGTCAATGATTCAGTGGGATATATCAAGCTGAGCAGGTTTTCGGCCACCACCCCGGAGGAATGCGATGAGGCGCTTACCAAGCTGAAAAACAGTGGAATGAAGAGACTCATACTCGATTTAAGGGATAATGTCGGTGGTTATCTGGAATCAGCCATCCGTCTGGCAGATGAATTCCTGGGAAATAAAAAACTGATTGTATACACCCAGGGTAATAACCGACCGACACAATATGCCTTTGCAACAAGCAAAGGCATATTCGAGGATCAGCCCATCGACATATTGATTGATGAAGGTTCGGCATCGGCCAGTGAAATTCTTGCCGGTGCAATACAGGATAACGACAGAGGCTTGATCATCGGGCGGCGTTCTTTTGGCAAAGGTATGGTGCAGGAACAGATGGAGCTGACTGACGGATCGGCCATACGCCTGACAGTGGCACGCTACTATACACCTACCGGCCGGTGCATTCAACGACCCTATGATAAAGGTATTGAAGAGTACCAGAATGATTTTATGACCCGGCTGGAAGATGGTGAATTACAACATCTCGACAGCATTCACTTTCCCGATTCACTGAAATATTATACGCCGGGCGGTAAGGTGGTTTATGGCGGTGGTGGTATTATGCCGGATATTTATGTTCCCATTCAAACCGGCGATGAATACCGGTACTTCAATGAATTGATAAACAAAGGTATTTTTTATCAATTTGCTTTTGAATACACTGATGCGCGAAGAGATAAGATGAAGAATGATTACCGAGAGGCTAAAGGATATATTAATGATTTTCAGATTGATAATACTCTGTTTGAAGATTTTATCTCCTATGCTGAAAAGAACGGCGTTAAACGCGATACAACAGGATTAAAATCAACAGGCCCGTTGATAAGAACGTTAATTAAAGCTCTTATCGGAAGGGAAATATACAGTGATGAAGCCTTTTATCCGATATATAACCAAACGGATAAAATTTTTCAGAAAGCGTTGCAAACTCTTAAAGATAGTTGATGTTTTACAAATACATGATCCTATTTAATATGATAATTCACCTGAGTATGAACCATTAAAACTTATGATTATGGCTTTCGAACTACCTCCGCTCCCGTATCAAATGGATGCTCTGGAGCCATTTATCTCGAAGAGAACATTGGAGTTTCACTATGGCAAACATCATCAGGGTTACGTGAATAATGTAAACAAGCTGATTGCCGGTACGCCTTTTGAAAATGCGACGCTGGAAGAGATCATCAGGAATGCTGATGGTAGCATCTTCAACAATGGCGCGCAGGTTTGGAATCATACTTTTTACTGGAATTGTCTGCAACCCAATGGTGGTGGTGAACCAAAGGGATCCCTGGCCAGGGCAATCATTAATTCATTCGGTTCATTCAATGATTTTAAGGACCGCTTCACACATGCTGCCTCAACGCTGTTCGGTTCGGGTTGGGCCTGGCTGGCGAAATCCCCCACGGGGCAGTTGGAAATCATACAGGAAAGCAACGCCGGCAATCCTCTCAGAAGAGGATATGTCCCGCTATTGACCTGCGACGTATGGGAGCATGCCTACTATCTTGACAAGCAGAACCGACGGCCTGATTATATTGCCGATTTCTGGAATCTAATTAATTGGGCTGCCGTTGAAGGCAGATTTTAAAGGAATGCCTCTAATCAAAGGATACCATTCGTCATTCCACCGTTACCGATTTGGCCAGGTTACGGGGCTGGTCAACATTACAGTTGCGTAAGATGGCCATGTGGTAGGAAAGAAGCTGCAAGGGTATGGTCGCCAGCAAAGGGATGAGAAATTCTTCTGTTTCAGGCACTTCGATGGAATAATCGGACAGGCTTCTCACCGTCGTGTCACCTTCGGTGACGATAGTTATGACTTTACCTTTTCTGACCAGTATTTCCTGTATGTTGGATACCACCTTGTCATAAGTTCCTTTATTGGTGGCTATGACAACGACCGGCATGGCTTCGTCGATAAGAGCAATGGGACCGTGTTTCATTTCAGCAGCAGGATATCCCTCGGCATGGATGTAAGAGATTTCTTTGAGTTTCAAGGCGCCTTCTAGCGCCACAGGGAAATTATAACCGCGGCCCAGGTATAAAAAGTTATGGGTATCTTTAAAGATCAGGGCGATTTGTTTCACCAGATCATTGGATTGCAGCACCTTTTCGACTTTCGCCGGGATTTGGTCCAGTTCTCTGATGATCTGCAGATACCGTGTTTTGGATAAGGTATTTTTTTTATTGGCGAGTTGGAGGGCCATCAGTGTGAGGATGGTGACCTGTGCTGTAAAAGCCTTTGTTGATGCCACTCCTATTTCCGGTCCGGCATGGATGTATGATCCGGCATGGGAGGCCCTGGCTATGGATGATCCGACGACATTGCATATGCCTATAATGGTAGCCCCTTTTGATTTGGCCAGTTCCACTGCGGCCAGGGTATCGGCTGTTTCGCCGGATTGTGATATGGCGATGACAATGTCATTGTGAGAGATGATGGGATTGCGGTAGCGAAATTCCGAGGCATACTCTACTTCCACGGGTATTCTGGCCAAGTCTTCGAAGAGGTATTCACCGACGAGAGCCGCATGCCATGAAGTGCCACAGCCCAGCATAATGATGCGTCGGGCATGTATCATTTTGTCGATATAATCACTGATGCCACCCAGTGAAATGCGGCCTTGACCGGCATCAAGACGGCCGCGCATGCTGTCGCGGATAGAGGTGGGTTGCTCAAAGATCTCCTTCAGCATGAAATGATCAAATCCGGTTTTCTCGATGGCACTCAGACTCAGCTCAAGAGTTTCTATGTAAGGTGTTTTGTCTTTATTCTTAATGGTTTTGATCTTAAGGTCTTCATTCCTTTTTATGATGGCTACTTCCTCATCGTTAAGAAAGACAACATCTTTGGTATATTCAATGATGGGGGTCGCATCGGAAGCCACAAAGAAATCGCCATGGCCGATCCCTATCACCAGAGGGCTGCTTTTACGGGCAGCTATCAGCATATCAGGATCATTTTTTGAAATGACAACGATAGCATAAGCCCCAACTACCTGGTTAAGGGCTATTTGAACCGCTTCGACCAGGTCGACGTTTTCATGGTTCTGTATGTCTTCGATAAGCTGAACAAGTACCTCGGTATCAGTTTCACTCTTGAAGACATAACCTCTTTTTATCAATTCTTTTTTAAGAGAGGCATAGTTTTCAATGATACCATTATGGATCAATGCCAGATTATTCGATTGAGAGAGATGGGGATGGGCGTTCACCTGGTTGGGCTCGCCATGTGTGGCCCAACGTGTATGGGCGATGCCTGCCGTACCTGAAGTATCTTTCCTGTTAATGCAGGCCTCCAGATCGGATACTTTACCCTTGTTTTTAAATAATTTAATGCCGTCATTTAACAGGGCTATCCCGGCACTGTCGTAACCACGGTATTCGAGGCGATGAAGCCCGTTAATGAGAATGGGGTAAGCCTCCCTTGATCCAATATATGCAAGAATACCACACATTTATAACGCAATTCATTGCAAAGATAAAAACAAAAGGAATACTTGTTATTATGATGGCGGGATTTTATCAGCCCTGCTCACCGGAAAAAGCGTTTTTCATCCGATCAGTCATTACTCTCATTTAGACGGGTATAGACCAACCGGAGCATAAGCCGGTTATTGGCATCAGCCGGACCTTTGATGACAACCCTTTGTGCATTGATTGAAGCGCCCGGTATCATCAGGTAAAGGCCGTTATTAAGGGTGTCGTTGGTCAGGATATCCTGGATGTGCAACGAAATGCGAAAACGGTAACCATCATTGGTGTAATTGCCATCATAATAGAGTGAACTTTCGTACTGGTCAGGCAGAAATGAAAGTTTCCCCTCACTGGTGATAGCATATAATGACAGGTTGCCGGGAGGATCGAGGGCGTTTTCGGGGTCGTGATTTTTCATGACTAATTGGGCATCATTGATAGCTATTTTTTGATTTTTAACCCAGCTCATCAGATAGGGGAATTTTATAACGGTTCTCACACCTCCCATGCTTTGTAAAAACAGCAGTTGGTTACCAAGGGCGGTGTCGCCGTCGATAACCTGATTCCGGAAGTCAGCAGTGGCATCAGCATAACCGTAATGGTTGAAATTGCCAAAACGGGCCAATGCTGTATTACTCACGGATATTCTGTATACCAGGGAATTGGTGTCATCATTATGATAATAAATATATATTTTGGAGACGTTACTGTAAAAATTCAGATACAGGATATCACCGGAGCCCGGGGTGTAGACGGGA
>Ga0172365_10000123_pt1 | contig 44174 bp, 40 predicted proteins | sample LakKivSesite48cm_FD_114535 | JGI IMG/M metagenome (GOLD analysis project Ga0172365, IMG submission 114535) | Sediment microbial communities from Lake Kivu, Rwanda - Sediment site 48cm | ecosystem: Environmental > Aquatic > Freshwater > Lake > Sediment | place: Rwanda: Western Province, Lake...
AATGGCTTGGGTGTTCTCCTTGTCAATCTGCCCAGTCTTTTACCTAAACCTGCAGCAAGAATAATGCCTTTCATAAAGAAATGTTAATGGTTAAATGGTAATTGGTTAAATAACTTGTGTTTTTAATCATATAACAGATATTTCTGGCGCATTCTTTTAAATCGTTCTAAATCATTTAACCATCTTTTTTTGATTGATGACACTGTTTCGCCTTTTTCAATTGCCCTTCTTATCCAGGAATTGCCAATCAGTATATCAAATGGCATCTTTTTCTTTTCAAATTCATAAGGTGGTTTGCGCCAAGCAAATTTTTTTGGATAGAGTTTCCGAATTGTACTGATAACTTCCAACGCCAGACAGAGCGGATCAAAGATTCTCAAATCTGTAACATAAACCTGTGCACCACCACACACATTTCCACAATACTTATGGAATGTCGGAATAAATTTCAAAGGACGAAATTCTACCCCAGCAATCTGCCTCTGATTCAATTTTTCTACAAGTATTTCTTCGTCGATATAGGGTGCACCAAATATTTCAAATGGTCGAGTAGTTCCCCTACCTTCAGATACATTTGTGCCTTCAAGCAAACACATTCCTGGATAAACACAGGCACTCTCAAACGAAGGCATATTTGGCGAAGGAATGGTCCAGGGGATTTGACAATCAGGATGGTAAAATTTTCTGTTCCATCCTTCCATCTTTACTACACTTATATCAGCACCAAGACCATATTCAACATTAATGAAATTACAAATCTCGGCGATCGTCATTCCGTGGCGCACGGGCAATGGATAAAGACCAACAAAAGATGAAAATTTTATTCCTTGTATTGGACCCTGCACAGTAATGCCATTTAAAGGATTAGGACGGTCAAGTATAATTATTTTTTTATGCAATTTAGCCATCTGTTTAATCAATAATATCGCGCTCCAGATAAATGTATAATAACGAGTGCCAACATCCACTAAATCAACTACCGCAATATCAATTTCTCTTAATAATTTAACCCGTGGGGCAAGTCTTTCTCCATACAGGCTCACAACAGGGATCCTTTTTTGTCGATGGTTTCTAACATATGCCTGGTCCTGTAGGGCACTGAATAGACCGTGTTCGGGTGCAAAGATTAATTTTAAATTAATATTTTTCCGTGCAATAAAATGGTTAATGGTTGGTTTAAGTTGCCGGTCTGTCGCAGAAAGATTTGTTAATAGGGCAAGTTTTTTGTTTTTTAATGGTTCAAATTTATCATCGAGTAATCGATCAATACCCAGGCGCACAGATAAATATATATTGAAAAATAGTAAAGTCAATGGGGATTTCTAACTGTTAAATTCCCTATTGACAAATTCCGAAATATCTATATGATATTATATCATGAGATTAGGGGAAATATTGGTCAGACAAGGGTGTATTTCTGAAGATATGCTCGCCCGTGCCCTGGAAGAGCAGAAAAAGGACGGTGCGAGATTAGGTTCAACACTGATAAAATTAGGGTATGTAAAAGAAGAAGATCTTTTAAAGGCGCTCTCTATTCATTTCGGCGTAAAATCAGTAGATTTGAGAAACCAGGAGCTTGACGCCAATATTTTAAAATTGATTCCCAGCGACCTTGCAGGTAAATACTTGGTTGTACCCATAAAAAGACTTGGTAGAACACTCAGTCTTGCAATGGTTAATCCCGGTGATATGAATGCAATAGAGGATATAAAATTTGCCACAGGTTTTGATATTGAACCACTCGTTGCTTCTGAGGATTCAATCTTGAAGGTCATTAATGAACGTTATCATGTTGAGAAATTGCTTGCCGATGTAATGTATGAAATTGAAACCGCTGAGGCAGGAGAGACTTCAGTAAAAGTAATGGATGAAGCTGTCCAGCAAAGAGAGGAGGAAGACCTATCAAATGTGGCGGACGATTCAGATAGTGGTCCTGCCCTGAAATTGGTAAGCAAGATTATAACCGATGCAGTAGAAATGAATGTATCAGATGTCCATATTGAACCCTATGAAAATGATTTGCGGGTACGTTATCGTATTGACGGTATATTACACGAAATTTTAAAACCACCTAAAAAATTGAATCGTGCCCTGGCAACAGTTATTAAAGTTATGTCAAAATTAAAGGTTGAAGAGAGGAGACTGCCTCAAGATGGCAGGATCAAGGCACGGGTCCATAATAAGATTATTGATATTCGTGTTTCCACAGTGCCAACCCTTTTTGGTGAAAAAATTGCCCTCAGATTACTTGACCGCTCAGCAATCCAGTTAAATCTTGACCTTTTGGGGTTTGAGCCAAGTACTCTAAAAACATTTCGCCGGGCAATAAAGACACCTTATGGTATTGTGCTTGTAACCGGGCCAACTGGCTCGGGAAAGACTACGACCTTATATTCAGCCCTTACTGAATTAAATGACCCTGGGTTAAATATCATAACTGCGGAAGACCCAATTGAATATTCACTAATGGGTATAAATCAGTTACAGGTTCATGAAAAGATCGGCCTGACATTTGCTTCTGCATTACGTTCCTATTTGCGTCAGGACCCCAACATAATAATGGTGGGTGAGATTCGTGATCTGGAAACAGCAGAAATCTCAATCCGTGCATCCCTGACTGGTCATCTTGTTTTATCAACGGTCCACACAAATTCTGCCGCCGCAACAATAACCAGGCTAGTAAATATGAACGTTGAAACATTTTTAATCGCCTCAACATTATTAGCAGTCCTTTCCCAACGCTTATTAAGAAAGGTCTGTATGAAATGTAAAACTGAAGTAAAATATCCTCCAGAAGTCTTATTAGATGCAGGTATTGACCCGAAGAAAATTGATTTCTCGCTATATAAAGGAGAAGGCTGTAAAGAATGCCGGGGAACAGGTTATAAAGGGAGGCTCGGCGTCTTTGAAAATATGCTTGTGACTGCACGCGTAAGGGATTTGATCCTTAAAAGGGCACCAGCAGAAGATATTGAAAAAGTTGCGGTTGAGGAAGGAATGCTGACATTACGCGAATCAGCATTAGAAAAATTACGCCAGGGTCTAACAACTGTTGAAGAGGTAATCAGAGAAACGAAGGTGGAATAATGGAAGAAAGATTGGGTCATTATTTAGTAAAAAATAATTTATTGACTGAAGAACAGCTGCGACAGGCAATTCAGGAGAAAAAAGAAACCGGTCAGAGACTTGTGAGCGTTCTTGTTAGACTTGGACTTATTCCAGAAAACAAACTTTTAGCACAGCTGAGCAATCTTTATCATATGGAAGTGACCGACCTTGATTATATAATCCCCTCCGAGTCAGTTTTAAACCTTATTCCTGCTGAGAAGGTTTATCATTATGAGGTTATACCTATTGACCGAAAAGGCAGGACATTAACCGTGGCAATGGTAGACCCAACTGATATCAGCGCGATTGAAGATCTGCGGTTTATTACCGGTATGGAGATCAATCCGGTACTGGCTTCAGAAACAAGCATCAGGGAGGCGCTCAGTCGCTATTACAAAATGGATACGAGCCTTGCCGAGGTAAAGGCAGAATCCTCGTCCGGGCCAAAAGAGCTGGGTGTTGAAGACCTTGAACTTTTAGAAACCGGGATGGAAGAAGAGATTGAGGAGTCAAAACTGCGCGCTGATGCCGAAGGTGGACCAGTAGTTCGGCTGGTAAATTTCTACATTGCCGACGCAGTCAATAAAAACGCTTCAGATATACATGTTGAACCATTTGAACGATTACTCCGTATCCGTTTTAGAGTTGATGGCGTCTTGAGGGAACAACAGCCACCACCCTTAAATCTCAAGGCTGGTATTATCACGCGTATTAAATTGATGTCAAAAATGAATATTGCAGAACATAGGTTATGTCAGGATGGAAGAATTAATATTTTGGTTGGTAACAAGATGATTGACCTTCGGGTTTCAGTAATTCCCACCCTTTACGGTGAAAAGGTGGTGATGAGAATTCTAGACCGAAGTTCTTTAATGCTTGATTTAACCAAGTTAGGTTTTGGCGAAGAGGCATTAAAGAAATTTTTAAAGGCAATAGATAGCCCTTATGGTATTATACTCGTTACCGGTCCTACAGGTAGCGGCAAGACGACAACACTTTATTCTACTCTATCAAGACTTAATAAACCAGACAGACAGATTATGACGATTGAGGACCCGGTTGAATACAATATTCATGGCATCAATCAGATTCAGGTTCATGAAGAAATTGGCCTAACCTTTGCTTCTGCCTTAAGGGCATTTTTACGTCAGGCACCAAATATTATCCTTGTGGGTGAGATGCGTGATACTGAAACTGCCGAGATTGGTATTCGTGCGGCATTAACTGGCCATCTGGTCTTCTCTACAATCCATACCAATGATGCGCCAACCACAATCAACCGTCTCGTGGATATGGGAATTCCACCTTATCTTGTAGCCAGTGCATTGATATTAATTCAGGCACAGCGTCTGGTCCGAAGGATATGTCCAAATTGTAAAGAAGCAATTAAGGCAAGCCCCAAATTACTGGAAGATGCAAATATCGCACCGGATACATTTCCTGATGGTATAATTTATAAAGGCAAGGGCTGCTCTAATTGTAATCAAACTGGATATAAAGGTAGAATCGGACTGTATGAGGTGATGTCTATTTCACCTACTTTACGGGCGATGATTTTGAAGGGTGCTTCTTCTGATGAAGTAGCAAATTATGCAAAGGAAGAAGGAATGAAGAACTTACGTGACGATGGTATTGATAAGATAAAAAAGGGCATCACCACAGTTGAAGAATTAATGCGGGAGACCGCATCATTATGATAATGTATATTAATCATCGCTTAATTATCCGCGTTCCTGTTAAATGTGGTATTAGGACTAACCACGAAATTAATCTGATGCTGTATATGAGTTTGATGTAGGGAGTGCTTTGATATTTAAATTATTTAACGGGTTAATTCCGCGGATTCTGCAAAGCAGAAAGCAGAACAAGGAGGTAAAATGCCAGTAACAATGAAGCAACTATTAGAAGAGATGGTGCAGCGGAATTCAACAGATTTACATTTAACTACCGGAGCGCCTCCAATGCTCCGTATTGATGGAGAATTAGTTCCAACAAACTATGAGGTTATGACTCCAGAATTGATTCAGCAATTGGTATATAGTGTCTTGAATGACCAACAGAAGAAAAAATTTGAGATGGAGTGGGAGCTGGATTTTTCCTTTGGCATTGCTGGGTTATCACGGTTTAGGGGTAATTGTTTTCAACAAAGAGGAAGCATAGCCGGCGCCATACGAACCATACCATTTGAGATTAGAGGATTTAAGGAACTTGGTATTCCTCCGGTTGTTCAGGAATTAGCTGGTAGGCCAAAAGGGTTGATTCTGTTAACTGGTCCTACGGGCTGTGGAAAGTCAACAACCCTTGCCGCGATAATTGATAAAGTTAACAGTGATCGACGGTGTCACATTATCACGGTTGAAGACCCGATTGAATATCTATTTCGACACAAGAAGGCAATTGTTAATCAAAGACAGGTCGGTAGCGATACCAAATCATTTGCCAATGCATTAAAATACGTTCTTAGAGAAGACCCCGATGTAGTAATGGTGGGTGAAATGCGTGACTTGGAAACTATTGCTATCACATTGACGATTGCCGAAACCGGCCATCTAACCCTCGCTACCCTTCACACAAATTCCGCCGCCGAATCGATCCATAGAATCATTGATATTTTTCCTTCCCATCAACAGGGACAGGTTCGTTCTCAGCTTGCCTTTGTCGTTGAAGGTGTTGTAACCCAACAATTGCTACCCAAGATTGGTGGAGGTCGGGTTCTTGCCGCTGAGGTGATGGTGGCAACACCAGCAATTCGGGCGCTGATCCGTGATGAAAAAGAACATCAAATATATTCAATGATTCAATCGGGACAAAAATACGGAATGCAGACAATGAATCAGGCGCTATATAACCTTTATGTAAAAAGATTGATCACACTGGAGACCGCCTTTGACTATTCACCGAATATTGAGGAATTTGAACATATGGTTGAACAAAAATCACCGGTATTGGGATAGAGTTATGATAATCAATTGGTTAAAAGGTTACATGGTTAAATATTTAACCAATTACCAATCACGATTTAACCAAGTATCATAAAAGGGAGGTAATATGCCAACTTTTGTCTGGAAAGGAAGAACCGCAACCGGGGCATCAGCCAGTGGCGAATTGAGTGCTCAATCACAGGCTGATGTCGTGGCTGCACTACGACAGAAGAAAATAATTCCCACTTCAATAAAAATAAAAGAGGAGAAAAAAGGATTTACCCTTTTTGGTGGGCGGGTTTCAAAAAGGGCACTGTCAGTATTTACGCGGCAATTCTCAACAATGCTTGGTGCTGGTTTACCATTATTGACCTGCCTTGAAATTCTCTCAAAACAGACTGAAAGTGCTGGATTAAAAACTGTGCTTGGTGAAGTCCGGGCTGATGTAGAGGGTGGGTTATCCCTGGCTGATGCTTTAAGACGACAACCAAAGGTTTTTGATAATTTATTTGTAAATATGGTAGAATCAGGCGAAACCGGCGGTGCCCTTGATACAATCCTTCAACGTCTGGCAACATACCTTGAGAAAAGTGTGGCATTACAGCGTAAAATCCGCGGGGCAATGATCTATCCCGCAATCATCAGCGTTGTCGCAGTCGGAGCAATATCGGTACTCTTGATCTTTGTGATCCCCATCTTTGCCAAAATGTATCAGGGTGTAGGAAGGGAATTACCCGCAATGACGCAATTAGTTATGCATATCTCAAATTTTATGAAGGTTGCTGCATTACCCTTGCTTATTGGTATAATTCTACTATTTACCATCATTCGCAGATGGCACAAAACTGAATCCGGAGCAAAGGCAATGGATCCATTATTCCTGAGATTCCCAGTATTTGGAGATTTAATAAGAAAACAGGCAATTGCCCGTTTTTCAAGAACGCTTTCCACTCTGCTCTCAAGTGGTGTGCCTATCATTGATGCCCTTGAGATCACAGCAAAGAGTGCGGGCAACTGGGTCATTGAAGATGCAATTCTTAAGGCAAGAGTTTCAATCAAGGGTGGCGAAAATATCGCTGACCCATTGTCCAAAACCGCGGTTTTTCCACCTATGGTTACACAGATGATTGCTATTGGTGAGGCTTCAGGTGGACTGGATGAAATGCTTTCCAAGGTTGCTGATTTCTATGATGCTGAGGTTGACCAGGCAGTAGAAAACCTGACCAATGCTCTAGAACCAATAATAATGGTCTGCCTTGGTGGAATTGTTGGCTTCCTGGTTATTTCAATGTATCTACCAATATTCCAGTTGGCATCAACAATCTCGGAATAAGATTTTATAAAATAATTAAACGAGTAGCAGGGCTCTGATGTATACATAAAACCTGCTACTTTGTATTCATGGAGAATGCTGCAAGAAAAAAGATTTAATCCTTTAACCGGACTGGTCTTCCTCCATCCACTCATCATTACCTTTATTCTTCTCAGCTCCTCTTACCCAATAAATTATGCAATCCCAGTTCCTTACTGGTTTATCATCTTAATTTCTTTTATTCTTTCAATTATCTTTTTTTTATGCCAAAGATGGCTATTACCCGAGACACTTACATATTTATTATTAATCGCTGATATACCTTTAATTGCCACGATAATCCATTATACTGGTGGTATTGAAAGTATGTTTCCATTATTATATGTTCTGCTCATAATTACTGCTGCCATTTACTTATTCCGGAAAGGCGCCTATATAATCAGTTTAATGTCAGTCATTTTTTTCCTCGGTTTAATGCTTTTTGAATCAGTCAATGAGGGCTTCGAGATAAAATATGTCATACACCAATTTTATCTTTTCTCACTCCTTTTTTTATTCACTGCGATTTTAAGTGGCAGCCTTTCTGAACGTTACCGAATTAGAACCGAGGAATTAAAAAAATTAAGTCTTACGACTGAAGAAATTGTAAAAAATCTTCCTTCTGGCATATTGACGATTAATAGCGCAGGTTCAATTATTTATACCAATATCACGCAGGAAGATATTCGTTCACTTGTCCATTTATACCTTGCAAAGTTTTTGAAAAATCCGGAAAAAGTTGGGCGAACAAGAGAATTAAAAATTAAAAAAAATTATTTTCTTCTTTCTTGTTCTATTATCGGTAACACCCAGGGCGCACTGGCAATACTCCAGGATTTAACCGAAATAAAAAGGCTTGAGGAAACTTCAAAGATTTCAAAACAGACAAAGATGCTTGCTGAACTTGGCGGTTCACTGGCCCATGAAATCCGCAATCCCTTAGCATCAATTCGTGGTTCATTAGAGGTCGTTGCCAAATCCCGGATCCCGCAAACTGTAAAGCATTTTATTGAAATGGCACTCAAGGAATCGATAAGGTTGAACGAGATTGTTACCGATTTTTTAAATTTTTCGCAGTTTTTACCCAAAAAGACCTATCCAACAAAAGTCAGTGATATAGTCAACGAAGCGTTGTTTGATGTAATTTCGCATTTTACAGAAAAAAAGATTGAAATTATAAGAGAGGGCGCGGATTTTACGTGCATGGTAGATGTAAATAGATTGAAGTCGGGCATAGCCAATATTTTAAGCAATGCCTGCGAAGTAAGTAATCCAGGGCAGCAGATATCAATAAAGACCGGACATGATAATACATTTGGTTGGATAGATATTGCTGACCAAGGACCAGGAATAGCCAAAAAAGATATAAAAAAAATATTCGTTCCCTTTTATACAACAAAAAAGGGTGGTACTGGTCTGGGACTTTCAATCGCTCAGAAAATTATTGAGGCCCACAATGGAAAAATAGAAGTATCAAGCAAGGTTGGTGAAGGAACAACATTTAGAATTATGTTACCACTGGCATAAAATAAAAGCTCAAAATGTCTAAAACCTAAAATACATAAATTTTAAATGCGAAATATAAAATTAACAATTGAATATGATGGCACTGATTTTTATGGCTGGCAGTATCAACCAGACAAATTAACTGTTCAGGGTGAGATAGAAAAGGCGATAAAGAAAATAACAAATGAAGATATTAGAATCATTGGCGCAGGAAGAACTGATCAAGGTGTTCACGCCTTCGCCCAGGTAGCAAATTTCAAAACTGAATTAAAAATTTCTCCTGAAAAATTAAAAAAAGCCTTAAATTCTCTCACTGGTGATAATATATATATTAAAGAAGTCGTTGATGTTTCACTTGATTTTCATGCACGGTTTTCTGCAAAAAGCAAAATTTATCAATATAAAATTATGCGTCAACCTTCACCATTGAATAGGCGTTATTACTGGTTTGTGGAATATAAACTCAATCTTGAAATGATACAAAAAGTGATACTTTATTTTACAGGCGAACATGATTTCAAGAATCTTTCTGTTGCTGACGAAACACATGGCGAGATACAGAAATCAACACCGAATTGTACAGAAAGTACTGTCTGCGTAGTCTATGATTTATCCTTGACTTATAACGATTCTCGGATTATAATAACCATAGAAGCAAATCGGTTTCTGCACAAAATGGTCCGCGGTATTGTCGGAACATTGGTTGACATCGGCCGGGGTAGATTTAAATCAGACGATATTAATAATATCTTTGCAGGAAAGATCAAAAACTTATATTTTGCCCCGCCACAAGGGTTATGTTTGATGGAAGTCCGTTACTGATGGTCATTGGGGTTGAGATGTCTGAAAAATGCAGAAGTTGTGAGGTTATGGTTTCCAGCTTCCAAACCTTAACCCATTAACTATTTTTATAAAGGAGGTATATGAAGTTATATCTTGATACGGCAAATATTGATGAAATCAGAGAGATTGCCCAGTGGGGAATTCTGGATGGTGTTACAACAAATCCCTCTTTGATGGCAAAAGAAAAGGGTGATTATAAAAAAATATTAAAAGAGATCTGTGATATTGTGAAAGGACCTGTGAGCGGTGAGGTCATCAGCCTAAAAGCAGATGAGATGGTAAAAGAAGCAAGGGAATTGAGTAAAATAAGTGAATATATAGTCGTAAAAATTCCCTGTACAGTTGATGGTTTAAAGGCGACAAAGATATTATCAAAAGAGGGAATAAATGTGAATATGACTCTGGTTTTTTCGTCAAATCAAGCAATCCTTGCGGCAAAGGCTGGCGCAGCTTATGCAAGCCCATTTGTGGGCAGGCTTGATGATATTGGAAATCCAGGTATTGAAGTAGTTAATGATATGCTGACCGTTTATAGAAACTACAATTTCAAAACCCAGATTATCTTTGCCTCAGTAAGACATCCTGAGCATGTGCGCCAGGCAGCATTAATTGGCGTTGATATTGCCACCATACCCTATAAAGTCTTTATACAACTAATCAGACACTCACTTACTGATGTCGGGATAACAAAATTTCTTGAAGATTGGCGGAAGAAGATAGTCTAATGGTTAGGGTTGGGATGTTGGATTAAAGAACAAAATATGAAAAGAAAAGAAATAATTGCTGGATTGATTGGCTTTGTAGTATGCCTTATTGGCTTATTTTTACTCAATCAATTTAAGGCAAAATCACAATATAATAACTTAGATAATCTCCGTCTAGTAAACTTAAATGACGAGATTTCAAAACAGCGAATGAACGCAATCGTGCTTGCCGCCAAAAAAGTTGGACCATCTGTTGTCTCTATTACTGTGATACAAACCAGAATTATTTCAGTCTCGCCCTTTAACGACGAATTCTTCCGTCAATTCTTTGGCGACTTCTTTCCTGAACAGCGTTATCAGCAAAAAATTAAGAGCCTTGGCTCAGGTGTGATTATTTCAACGGATGGTTACATTCTTACAAATGAGCATGTTGTATCAAATGCTACAGAAATAAATGTAACACTATCTGATGCACGCCAGTTCAAGACACGTATTGTTGCCACGGATAAGGCACTGGATTTAGCGCTATTGAAGATTGAGGGGAATAATTTTCCTTATGCTGAATTAGGTAATTCTGAAGATTTAATGATTGGTGAATGGGTGATTGCCCTGGGCAATCCATTTGGATTTTTACTTGAAGATACAAGGCCAACCGTAACTGTAGGTGTTGTATCTGCACTTAATCGGGCGATAAAATCAACATATGAAGAAAGGGTCTATAAAGATATGATTCAAACTGATGCGGCAATTAATCCAGGTAATTCTGGTGGTCCACTCGCGAATATTCTCGGACAGGTAATTGGCGTAAATACATTTATCTTCACTTCCAGTGGCGGTTCTGAAGGAGTTGGTTTTGCGCGACCAATTAATGTTGTAAAGAAATTCATTAATGAAACAAAGCAGTTCGGCAAAATCAGACCACCGTGGATTGGATCTGGATTCAGGATACTACCCCGGAAGTTACCGAGGCGATGGGAATTGAAAAGAGGGGTGTTCTGGTTAGTAATGTTGACAGGGACAGCCCGGCGCAAAATTCAGGTATCAAAGAGGGTGATAGAATAGTTGAAATAAATAATGAACCAGTAAATAGTTTATCAGCCTGGGATAGAATTATTGCGAATCTCTTTGTGGGCGATACCCTGCATATTAATCTTTATCGGAATAATGATTCATTGTCTGTTAAATTTGTCATAAAAGAATATCAAGATGCAAGTGTCCTCGGTTCAAAATTAGGAATCTATGTTGAAGACATAAATCTTTATCTTGCAAAAAAATATGGTTTGGGTTATAAACAGGGCGTTTTTGTTACAAAGGTGGCACAGGGAAGTATTGGTGAGAAATTGGGTTTTGCACCTGGTGATGTCATTTTGAGGATTGGTGAAACAAGAATAAAAAGTAAAGACGATTTTAAAAGATCGGTTGCAGATTTTAAGAATAAATATTTTATCATTGACCGTGGTGGGCTGATATTCCAGATATGGCTTCAAGGTTAAAAAAAACTACTTTTGAGAAAACAGTTTTATGACCAATATTGAAATAAGGCGTAAAATCTTAGAAATGACTTATGAGCGATTTAGGGAACATCCCTATTATCGGATAACACCAAAGGAATTCAAAGAGGCACTGGGTATTGACTTAAAGACATTGAATTTTAATATCGTCTATCTTGAAGAAAAAGCTTATATTGAACTCCAAAAACCATTGGAAGGAAGCCTTTTTGTCGGTGCCCGGATCACAAGTAAGGGTGTGGACCTGGTTGAAGATGAATACCAATTTGATATTACATTTCCAGTAGACAAAGATACATCAGCAATGCAGATAAATATCTTTAAGGAATTCAATTTATTGATTGACAAGATAAATAATGCAAGTGAAATCAGCAATGATACAAAAGAGTTACTCATTGAAGAAGTAAAAGAGATTCAAAAGGAATTAAAACGGATTGAACCGAGTTACACGCGTGTGAAATTATTTCTTGATAAAATAAGACAGCATAATTTTGAGGTTGGCGAACAGATAATGGCACTCCTCAAAAATCCAGTGATTTTTAGCATCCTCGAGAAATCAGCAAAGAAAGAATTGTAATTAAACCCGATAGTTATATTCGAGCAAGATTTTTGGGCAGGACAGAGTAAAATTTCACCGTATCAGATAATGGCGAACGATATCTGGTTTCATACTTAAATTCTGGCTCTTGCTTTGCTGATTTTATCTGTCGCGAAAAAAAATCAATAGTGCGCATTAAGACCATTCCCAGCAAGAACGAAGCCGCAACATAGAGCAATCTCTTTGTGTAAACTTGAAAAACTGATTTTGGTAAACCTTGTCTAATCGAAATTTTATTTTTGATTATTTCATAAATAGTTTTCGAAGGTGGAAATTTTTCATTTTTTTTGAAAGTAGCCACCAAGGTCTCCATTCTTCAACTTCTGCTTCGCAAATCGGACAAATCAACAAGTGTTCATTTATTTGCATTTCAATTTCTGGATCAATCTCACCCAGAACATAATCATCAAAATATTTTTATAATTTCTTCGCAGTTCATTTAACCTCCTTAATTACAGGATTAAAATCCCTACTTCTGATGAGCTTCCTTAAATTTTTCAAGCCTTCGTGCATTCTTGATTTTACCGTTCCGATTGGGATACATAAAATATCCGCTGTTCTAATTTATTCAATTCCTCTTCGGAAATTTCTAAAGGCAAACCATTTTTCTGAAGGAATTTTACATAATCTTTAAGATTAAAAATACTCCTGTTCACAATGGTAATATCCTTTCTAAAACCCATTTTTTGCTGCAGGTACCACCCAAGGTAGGTATCATTATCGCCATTAGTAATAAGGATGGCGTCTTAACGATGAGTTACGCAGAATCAGCTTTAGAATGGTTCAATATGCCATATTTTTCAGGTTTCTTAATAACATAATATTCACCACCATGCCAGATTTTTGCCTGAAGAGTCTCACCCACTACCTTTGATTCAGCAAGCGGCACAAATCCTTTGCCAATTTTAGCCGCCAGGGCATAATTTGTCTCTTTGACCGGCATGGAAAAAGAAATCGGCTTCTCAACGAAAAGACTTTCGGGCTTGATATTAATGGACTTCCCCTTAAAAATAAACCCGTTGTCATAATTCCTTTTGAATATACCTTTTGCTTCAAAAGTTTCAATTTGAATTTTAGTTGAATCAGGAACGCTACCGTCGGCAATAACAAATCTGGCACTATTTACGGTGATTACAGAACCCTTAGCTAGAACAATTTTCTCAACATGCTTAATTGGACAATTAAAAAACAAAATCAAAATGAAAAACAATAAGAATTTTCTCATTTGTGACCTCCTAATATAATAATCCATTTTTCAGCAAAAAAGTTCGGATAGCGTAAAGCATCAGCAAGTATGATGCATTCCTTTGTTTTTCTCTCCCACAACTGCTATCTGTCATCTACTATCTGACATCTCTTTTAATTCCTCTTCATCAAACCCGAAATAGTGACCGATTTCGTGAAGTAAAACATCATAAATGAGTTTTTTGACCTCATCTTCATTCCGGACATATCTTTCAATGTTTGCTTTGAATAAGGTTATCTTATCAGGTAAAACATTGCCATACCAGACCCCCCTTTTTTTAAGTGGTACTCCTTGATACAATCCTAATAGAGAACTTTGTGCTATGGGTTCATCTTCAATCACTATCTCGACATTTATTAATTTATCACGCAGAATTTTTGGTAATTGTTTTAAAGACTCTTTGACTATTTTTTCAAACGCTTCTTTGGTCATAAAAAGGGGATAGATTACTTTTTCATTCTATCTTAAGAATGACCTTCGCGATGTTTAACGCGGAATTTTTTTTGCCGAGTCCCAATAAATTTTTCTTCACATCTGCAATTTTATCTGGGTGATGAAGCAAATCTGACATAATCATTTTTGCATTATCTTTGGTAATCTTCAGCCCTGCCTTGTGGTTAATAAAAAATTCTTCGTTCTTATCCTCTAAACCCAGGATAGAATTGGCAAATAATAGACAGGGGCCAGCCCTTGTCGCCTCAGTTGTAGTAATTCCTCCTGCTTTGGTTATTAAAATATCGCATACCGCAATCAATTCCTGAATCCTATCAACCATTCCATAGACCTTTAAATTTGCCTTGCCCATAAGATTTTTAATCTTCTGCATCGCCTCTTTATTCTCGCCACACAAAATCAACAAATCATAATCAAAATCAACAATCTCCTTGACAATCTCAAACCATTCACCACCAAAGACTTTACTACCCATTACAACTGCGGAAATCCGTTTTGGTGAAAGACCAAACCTTTTGCTTGCAGAATCTTTATCAATTTCACCTTCAAGTGAAAGATTTACAGGAATGCCAAAAGTATAAATCTGTAATTTCGGCACGCCATAATTTAATAATTGTGTGGTCAAATCTTCATTGGGGATAAAATAGTCATCAATTTCTTTATTGACCCAGTGCGGATGGATGTAGTAATCAGTAACAACAACACCAATTTTGTAGCCAAAAAATTTTTTGTATAATGCTGAATAATAAGCAGGAGAAAAATGTGCACAGAGTATATAGTCTGGTCGGTATTTATCAAGTAACTTAGAAAAACGATAGGCAGTAATCTTATGAAAAAAGTAAAGTAATTTATTACTACCGCTCTTAACCCCCATTCCCTGATAAAATATTTTCAAAAGCCAGATTGCGTGCTTCTGGGCAAATTCATAGACATTTTTATAAAGAAAACCATACATAGGCAGAACCCATTGAAAACAGTTTTCAAACCTGACATTTGACTCCGGCGATAATTTTTCTATTGCCTGTTTAATTGCATTTGCTGCTTTGATATGTCCAGCGCCAATGGGGACAGCAAGTAAGAGAATTCTCATATTATAATTATAACTATATTACTTGACTTTTCAAGCCTTTTAGATAAAATTTATGATAAAAAGGGAGGTATCTTGAAGAAATTTATATTTCTGATAGTCATTGCTTTTACTCTATTTAATTGCACACACAAAGAAGAGTTATATCTTACCCATCTCTATGGCTGGGTAAAATATGATACAACCTACATAAATGGAATTGTTCTGGTAGTCAGGGACATAAACCCTGAAAATACTGCATATTATAGATTTAGGACTGATACAACAAATTATTCAACTGACTCTTTGCCCGGGTTTTTTGAAATGGACAGTGTCTGTTATGGAACATCAAGCTATCAAGGAAGCCAGATTGTCGCGGTCCTGGTTGATAGCACTGATAACCCTGGTTGGCCCAAGCAATATTGGTATCTAAACTTAAGCGGAAGCGTTGATACTGTAGAACTAAACCTTATAAAGTAGCATAAATTTGTTGGCAGATTAACGAATGGTAACAAGTAAAAAGAAATCAATAGTTCTATTAGGAAACCAGCGTAGTGGTCTAAGTGGGTCGTAAATCGAATAAGAAGAACTTTGCTGCATTTTTGACCCGTAATATATTAATCCTCGGTTTAGTGAGTCTATTCACTGACCTATCAACAGAGATGTCGTATGCAATTATTCCCATATTTCTAAAAGAGGTACTCAAGGCACAACCTGTATTTATTGGACTCGTTGAGGCAATAGCAGAATCAACTGCCAGTATATTAAAGACATTTTCTGGTTATATCTCGGACCGGCTCAAAAAAAGAAAATTGTTTATATTTATTGGTTACACCTTCTCTGCAGTTGTAAAACCACTCCTCGCCCTTGCAACCCAGTCCTGGCATGTTCTGGTTGTCCGATTTGCTGACCGCTTTGGCAAAGGCATAAGAACCGCACCAAGGGATGCATTGATTGCTGATTCTACAACCTACGCCTCTTTCGGAAAAGCCTATGGTTTTCATCGGGCAATGGATACAATGGGTGCAATTCTTGGACCGCTTTTAGCATTTCTAATTCTATCAATTTCACATCAAAATTATAGACTTTTGTTTGCCCTTGCTTTTATTCCTGGTCTCATCGCAATTTTTTTTATTATCTTTGGTGTAAAAGAAATTATTCAGGAAACAAAAAGGGTTTTTAGATTTTCTTTCAAAGAAATCGATACACAGTTAAAAACTTTTTTTATTATTATAATAATATTTACCCTCGGTAATTCCTCTGATGCGTTTTTATTATTAAGGGCAAGAGAACTTGGACTCGGTGTCCCTTTAATCCCGATTCTGTGGTTAGTCTTCAATATTTCATATTTTCTCTGGTCTTATCCTGCAGGTGCGCTTTCAGACCGTATAGGTAGAAAAAAGACGATAATTTTTGGATTTCTGATTTATGCTGTAACATATTTTTCACTGGCATTCAATAAAAGTGTTACTCTACTCTGGCCAATTTTTGTTATGTATGGGCTGTATTATGGTTTTACTGAAGGCAATTTAAGGGCCTATGTTGCGGATTTAACTTTGCCGGAACATAGGGGAACCATTTTCGGGTTTTACCATACAATTGTAGGTATTACCTTATTACCTGCAAATCTTGTAATGGGTTATCTTTGGCAGAAATTCGGCTTTGATATTGCGCTTTTGACTGGTGCCACATTTTCTCTTATCTCTGCTTTGCTTTTGATTGTTTTTGTAAAAGTCTTAAGTGGTAAAGGTAAATCTTAAAGAGCTTTTTTATTTTCCTTTTTTTTCTCCTGAGATAGTCTATTTTTTATTTCATTCAATCTGATTTCAGCATTGCTAAAACTGCGGTCCAGTTCTACGGCTTTCTCATACATTCGCTGTGCCTCCTCTAATCTTCCACCCCCTTCATAAGCCAGACCTAGATAATAATATAACTCCGGGTCATGGGGGTTGATCTTTAATGCCGCACTAAATTTTACTATTGCCTTATCATACTCCTTATTAAGGAGATATGATTGTCCAATTTCTAATAAAACTTCAATTTCGCCTGATTGCATGCTCCTTTCCTTTTTTTTAATATAATAGTCAAGGATTCTTCTTGATTATCGATTTTTTGTATCATCGTATCGGACGACGGATAATTGTATCGAAAAGAAAATCATCATCTTTTTCCGGATAATCCAGGATATAGTGCAATCCCCTTGATTCCTTCCTGATTAAACAGGATTCAACAATTAACCAAGCAACATTTACCATGTTCCGTGATTCTGCATTTATCAGATGAAGACCTGGTTCAAACTGTTTACTAAATTCATTGAGCATTTCACTTGCTTTTTTCAACCCAGTTTCGTTTCTGTTAACATTGACATGTTGGGACATCAGTTGTTTTATCTGAATTTTAAAATCAGGACCCGTTTGCGCCGCCGGTCTTAGCCTCGGTAATTTCTTCAATTTCAGCGTTTTGATATGGGAAATCTTTTTTGCTGCCCTTGTAGCAAAAACCAATGCCTCAAGCAAGGAATTTGAAGCAAGGCGATTCGCACCATGGACACCAGTACAGGCGCATTCTCCAAGGGCAAATAAACGTTTTATGGATGTCTCACCCCAGATATTTACTTTTATCCCACCACAGAGATAATGGGCCGCTGGAACCACAGGTATGAGTTCTCTTGTAATATCAATGCCCCAGCGAAGACAGGTCTCGTAAATGGTTGGAAATCTATTTTTAAGGTAATCAGGCTTGAGGTGGGTTAAATCAAGGAGGACATAGGGGTCATTATTTTCAAGCATTTCAGTAACACAGGCACGGGCAACAACATCCCGGGGCGCAAGATTTTCCAGTGGGTGATATTTTTTCATAAAGGATTTACCTGAGTTGGTCTTTAAAACACCGCCCTCTCCCCTGACTGCCTCAGAGATTAGAAAAGAACGACCATCAATCTTGATATTGTATACTGCAGTTGGATGGAATTGCACAAATTCCATATTAGCGATCTCGGCACCGGCACGGAAAGCCATGGCAATACCATCACCTGTAGCAATTGGTGGATTGGTTGTGTGCTCATATACTTGACCTACGCCGCCGGTTGCCAGAACCGTGGCACTGGCAAAGATTGTTTCGATACGCTGGGTATCAACATCAAAGTAATAGATACCCAGACATTCGCCATCCTGCACAATCAAATCCAGAACCACCTCATTCTCGCTCACGATTATATCATACTTCTTCGCTTCTTCAATCAAAACTCTTTCAATCTCCTGTCCCGTATAGTCCCGGGCATGGACAATCCGGCGATGCGAATGGCCGCCCTCCTGACCAAGTTCAAAATTACCATTCTGGTTCACTGAAAATCTGCAACCCATTTGATATAATTCCCTTATCAATGCAGGACCTTCTTTGACCATTATTTCTACTGCATCCCTATGACACAACCCATCGCCTACCTTCAGCGTATCTTCAATATGGTTCTCAAAGGAATCATCCCTTCCAAAAACACCCGCAATACCTCCCTGGGCATAATTGGTATTAGATTCTGCCTTATGTTTCTTGGTGAGAATGAGCACGCTACCGTATTTTACACTCTTGGTTGCAAAGGTCAGTCCGGCGACACCGGAGCCTACAACCAGAAAATCCACCTTTCTGGCCATCAAAATATTTTACATAAAAATGCTTTAAAGTCAACAAAAATTTAATGCAGAACCAATGAGATTGCATTTAGACCTGTGCCTCTACCAATACTAATTACCCTTCACTTTTTCCTCCTTTTGTTGTTCAAAATATCCATTTTACTATTTTCATATTTTATAATCTGCCCAAAATCTTAAAACCTGTTACTGTTTTAAAAATCGATAATCTATAATCCCATAAAGGTGAAGAGTACTCAGCTGCCAATATTATTGACATCCAGAAATACTTATGTATAATTCTGGCGATGAAAAATTTAATTAAATTTATTATCCTCATCTCTCCAGCCTTTGCTCAGATTGCCTCACTTGAAAACCAGCAGTTTAAAAGTTTTGATTCAACGCCTTATCTGACACCAACATCTTCACCTGCCACATCCGTGATAATAAACTGGAATACGGAAAACGTTGAACCAAGTACGATTGCCTATGGAACTTCTTTATCCCTTGAAGATACAATCTTTACAGATCAAAAAACCAGTTATCATCATATTGTCCTTAACAATCTTGAACCGAGCGTTGAGTACTACTATAAAATCCTAACCGCAGATAACGTGTATAAATTCAAAACCTTTCCGATTTCTACAGATTCGTTTAGTTTTATTGTCTTCGGTGATACCCGAAGTGATTCAGTACAGCATCAGTCAGTAATTGATAGGATAATGCATTATAACTTTGATTTTGTCATTCATACCGGAGACCTGGTGAACCAGGGATATAATATAGATGACTGGAGAACATTTTTTAATATTGAAAACAAAATGCTTGTTCAAAAGATATATTTACCGACAATTGGAAATCATGAAAAACCCTTCTGGCAATATGATACATTATTTGCTTTGCCTGGAGTTGAATATTTTTATTCTGTCCGTTATGCAAATGTATATATTATCTGTTTAAATACCGAAATGGAATTGATCGGATTACAACAAAAATGGCTTGTTAACGTACTCAACTCAGTGTCAACTGACACAACCATCGATTGGATTTTTGTTAGTCTTCACCGACCACCGTACTCCTCAGGTAGCCATGGCAGTGCCCTTGATATCCGTAAAAACTGGTGTCCAATACTTGAAAAGTACGATGTGGACATTGTCTTTTGCGGACATGACCATTCTTATGAACGGACAAAAAAAATAAATGGCGTTATATATATAGTCTGTGCTGGTGGTGGTGCGCCATTATATGATGTGGGTCATAGTGAATGGACTGAGTTTTCAGCAAAAACTCACCATTTCTGTTTGGTTACAATAAAGGGAGAAAATTTAAAATTACAGGCGATGAAACCCGATGGTATAGTATTTGATTCATTAACTTTGAGAAAATAAAATTGATACCTGTTTTTGACCTCCATTGTGATACACCATTAAATATTAAAAAAAAGAATTTCAATCATATCCATCCTGATGATTTGAAACCATCAATATTTTCAGGTGCAATATTTGCACATTTTGTTTATCCCAAAGAAAAAGAACCATTTGATGCCGGAATAAAACTTGTGCTAAGCACCGTCAATTATTTAAAAAACAAACAAAAAATAAATATTGTTTATGATTTGAAACAAATTGACCTAAAAAAGACAAACATTATACTCGGAATTGAAGGTGGCCATATCTTTGATAAATATTTTAGCCAGTTTGAAACATTATACGAACTTGGTGTGAGGGTTTTTACCATTACCTGGAATAATTCCAATAGACTCGGCTATTCAGCATTTGATAATGACAAAAAGGGACTTACAAAAAAGGGCAAAGAATTTATTAAAATATTAAGGAACTATGATGTAATGATTGATCTCTCCCATACTTCAACAAGAACTGCGCTCGATATCTGCAAAATTGCAAAAAATAAGATTTTTGCTTCACACTCCTGCATCAGAACATTGAACCCCTTTGTAAGGAATATTGATGATGAAGTGATAAAGGCAATTGTCTCGCTCGGTGGAATAGTAGCTATCAATTTTTCTAAAAAACACCTTGGTAACTATAATGTGATTGATCATATAAATTATCTTTATGAGAATTTTGGCATAGATTCAATAGGCATTGGCAGTGACTTTGATGGTATATCCGATCCAGTTGCTGAATGTCCCATAGGTTATAAAAAAATTTCCCAAAAACTTCTTAAACAATGTTATACAAAAAAAGAGATAGAGAAAATCTTTTATAAAAATTTCTTAAGGATGTTAAGATAGTGTGAGTTTATGGTGTTACATCTGTGTAGCGGACAATAAATGCTGAATGATTATAAACATCCTGAAGGCTGATATTTTTTTCTGTTAAAATATTTTTTATCTCTGATAATCTTTGTTCAACAATCTGAACATGCGTCCGCAATAATTCACAGTATTGTCTGGTTCTCACCGAAGTGCCATAAAGGATCTGAACCGGACAACGTCCGCCACAATAAAAATGGATATTACATTGATGACATCCAAGGTTATTTTTCAAAGATAATAATTTATCGGGATTTTTTTTCAATTCTTTGCCCTGTTCAAAAGGTAGGTCCACACAGGCGAGAATTTCTCCACCAACCAGGTCATAATTGGTTGCCAACTCTGCACCACAGGCAGTATGATTTCTCTGCTTTTTTGTAATTAGATACAAAACCAATTCATTTAAATGAGCAATGGGTAGTAAAATTGCCTTTTTTAATTGCGTGACATAATAATCGATAATTATTTTTAAATCATCTATATAATTTTTAAAATAGGGACGAAAATTTTTGAATTCCTCCTGGGTCTCAAGCCAGTGCCAGAAGAAATGATTAACCAATCCATTATTGTATAATCGGATGAATTCCTCAAAGCAATTGAGTAAAGATTGCTCCTCGCGCAGGGTTGACCACATCAGCACATTACCCCGATAATTTTTTTTAATAAATTTCAGATTTTCTTCAATCCTCTTCAGGTCTGTTCCTATCCTGAAACGATTATGTTGAAATTCATCACCATCAATAGAAACCGCATAAATCCATATTTTTTGTGCAATTTCTGGATATTTTTTAAAGAATTGGACAAGATTTTCTCCGTTTGTATAGACCATATATTTTATTTGATGGTCATATCCGTTATTATCTAACTTCTCAATAATTGGTATAAATCTATGAGATTCAAGCAACGGCTCTCCACCATAAAAACAGATTGTTGCTGGTAGTTCATTATGTTTCTGAAGAATTGCTTTTATTATTTTTAAATCGCGTTCAGTATTAACTTCTAATTTTTCAGGGTCTAAATTGGAATTATTCGTGATTGTCTGATTAATACATTCCCGACACCGGGCATTACATTTGCTCGTTACAAATAGATTAATAATTAAACCGTTATCCTCTTGAAAATCAAAATAATTCACTTTGTATTAATTCTCCTTCATCAGGGGCTAATTATGACTTCTTACTATACCAACGTCTATAGCCACTAACCAAAGACAATTTTTAATGGAGGTGAGCGGAGTCGAACCGCCGACCTATGCGTTGCAAACGCATTGCTCTCCCGGCTGAGCTACACCCCCAAACAGATAGTTAATGGTCAATTGGTCTGGAAGCCGGGACAAATTTATAACCGACATTCCAACCTTAATCTATCGAATCTTAAAACCTTCCGAAGTTTAGATCTAAACCAAATGAGCTGAAGAAAGTTGTATCTTTGTCAAAAAGCTTTTGTTGATTAAGATGAAAATCAATATTAAATTCTCTTATGCGCAATCCGAGGCCTGGTTCAATCTGCCAGCCCGTAGGAAGAAAATCTTCATTAAATTCCTCGCGGGCACCCATTCTTAAGTAAAATGTTTTGTTCAGAGGAAGTTCAAAACCAGCAAAACAATAAGCAAAGTCAGCTTCAATATCACCCGTGCGTAATAAATATTCCATTCCCAGAAAAACAAAGCCGTCATTGAGAATGAGTCGCTGAAGCGTTAAACCAATATTGTGGCTCTGGTAATCATAGGGCGCAGATTGGATATTTAATGAGTATCTTGGAATAAGGATATATTCGCTTTTCCGTAGCAATAGTCGCAGATTAACATCATATCCTTCATTGACATTTGTCTCATTATTAATTATCCCTGAAATATCTATCCTTGCGCTCAGTGTTGAATAACCGACTCCTAACCCAAAGCGATTATGGTCTTTGACTGGGGAGCCCATAATGCCAAGCTCAAATTTACGCAGGGTGATTCCATAGCCAATATTAAAGTTCTTATGTTGCCACACCGCAAGTCCGCCATATTTTTCTATTGGAGTGATAACCACGCCATAATCGGTATTTGAAGACAGTATATCGCCGTAAAAAGTATTCGGAAAGATATTAATATGCTGTGGATAAATGTCAATGTTTACCGGGTCATCAATATAATCACCCACCATTAGGGTATTCATCCTTGTCCAGTTCGCCCAGATTGGGCTCAGGACTATTATTCCAAATAATAATATTTTTTTCATAATGGCACATTATAATCAAAATTCCTGTTCAGTCAAGGGATTTTTTAGTTGGCTCCTCTCCAAACTAATTTTTATTTAAATATTTAATCTTTAAACAATTACCATCAACTAAATTTTAACCTCCATGCTCACTTCTTCACCTAAATACTAATTTCTATGACAAAGTAATGTAAAGTAGCAAGTCTTGACTATCTGTTTAATTTGTGTAATATTGAACAAAGGAGGCAAAATGGACTTTTTCAGAAAATTAGTGGTTTTATTGATATTGACCGGATTATTTTTTTGTTATGGTCAGATTCCATCTTTTTATAGCCATAATAAATTTCTCTTAACATCACCTGGGGCTATGGCAGTTGGCCTTTATGGTTATGACAATCCTGCACTTCTATCATATTTACACCAGTTTGACGTTGCATTTATGTGGTCAGATGAGATTGGAGAATGGAATGATTTTAATAACTGGACATTATTTACAGGAATACCATATCTTGGCTTTTCAATCAATCATAGCAAATTCACTGTAGGCTCAATCACTAACTATAATATCGCATCAGCATTAGGAAATAAAAAACAAAGTCTTGGTATTGGTTATGAATGGTCAAGGAATGATACGAATCTTTTAGCACAGCCCAATATCTGGAAAATTGGCTGGTTATTCCGTCCAGTAAAATTCTTTTCTCTAGACATACTCGGTTCATTTGCAAGTTCAGGTGGAGATCGGGAAGGATATATTGATGCAGGCATAAGACCTCTGGGCAATGAAAAATTAACATTCTTTGTTGATTATGCACTACATAAAGGGACAGAAATGAAAGATTGTCCTTGGAGCACAGGTATTGTGATTGAACCTTTATCTGGCATAAGGTTCACTGCCCGATATTTTAATGACCGTTCATTCACAACTGGTTTGCATTTCAGTTTTGGTAGATTGAGTACAATCAATCAGTTACATTTTGATTCAGAACAGAAGCATAATTATAATACCTACGGCTTAAGATTGGGCGGTTATGACCGTAATATATTCAAACCTTTACTGAAACAGAATAAGAATTATCTTGAACTTAATTTAAATGGTTCGGTAAATTACCAACGGTATCTATTATTTGACAAAAGTAATACGCTATTATCGCTCCTTAAAACAATAGATATTGCAAAGAGTGACCCTTGTATTAGCGGGATTGCAATCAATACCTCAGGGATAGATATAAATGCAGAGATGGAATGGGAATTAAGGGAAAAACTCAAGGATTTTAAATCTGCTGGCAAGCATATTGTGATGTATATTGACGAAGTTGAGATGCTGGTTTATCATCTGGCATCAATAGCAGACAGGATTGTTCTTGATCCTGAAGGGATGATAGTACTTCCTGGTACGCTTATGGGCAGGATGTATTTTAAGAATACCCTTGATAAATTGGGCATTGGTGTTGATGAATGGCGTCTTTTCAAATATAAATCTGCGGCAGAGGTATTATCCAGAGATAAGATGTCAGACGCAGACCGCGAACAGCGTCAGGCAATTGTAGACGATTTCTATAACACTCTGAAAACCGATATCTGTGAAGCCCGGAATTTTACACCTGAACAATTTGAAGAATTTGTAAATCAGAAATACTTTTTTTTACCAAAGGATGCGTTAGAAAAAAAGCTGGTTGATACAATTGGTAGATGGGAAGAGGTAAAAGAAGTTGTCAAATCACTTGAAGGTAAAAAGAAATCTTTTGTCTGTGCAACAGCCCTTGAATATTATCAATTACCCAAAGACAATTACTGGGGAGAAAAACCTAAGATTGCCATTATCTATGGACTTGGTGAATGTGCAATGGATACAGGTATAAAGGCAAGGAGCTTGGTCAAAGATTTTGAATGGGCAACAGATAGGAAGGATGTCAAGGCAGTTATATTCCGGGTTGATTCGCCGGGGGGTAGTGCACTTGCCTCAGATATAGTTGCTGAGGCATTAAAGAAATGTCAGGAGAAAAAACCCGTGATTGTAACCCAAGGTGCAGTAGCGGGCTCTGGTGGATACTGGTTATCAATGTATGGTGATACAATAGTTGCTTCCCCACTTACAATAACAGGTTCAATCGGCGTAATTGGCGTTTGGCTTTATAATAAAGAATTAAAGGAAAAATTAGGATTTTCTACTGATTTTGTGAAGGTTGGAGAACATGCAGACCTTGGTTTTGGATTTGTCTTTCCATTTATCGGGCAATTGCCCGATAGAAATTTGACTGATGCAGAAAAGCAAAGAATGGAGATTTCTATTAAATCAATGTACAAAGACTTCGTTGCCAAGGTTGCTGAAGGTAGAAATATGAAGCCTGAACAGATAGAAGAGATTGCACAGGGCAGGATCTGGTCTGGAACAAGGGGTAAAAAAATTGGATTGGTTGATACCCTTGGTGGACTGGAAACTGCAATAATGATTGCTAAGGACAAGGCAGGCATTCCAAAGGATGCCGAGGTTACAATTGTTGAATTACCAAAACCACAACTCCTTTCTCCCACTACCTTTCAACCGAAGTTAATTAATACGAAAAACGATTATGTGGAATTCATCCGTTATCTCAAATTCTTTAGCGAACATAATGGTGATGCCCTTCCGATTATGCCCTTGGAAGATATAGTGTTTGTAAGGGAAAAATAATTTAAAGCGTCCCAAGGAAAAAGTACCTATAAAGGTAATATAAACTATTGAATCCTTGATTTTAAAACCTTTTTTTGTATAATAAATTTATGGCTGAAGAAAAGAAAGAAAAAGATGAACAAAAATTACTTGAAGAACCAGTGTCAATCAAAGATATATTATTGATGACAATTTTGTCCCTTGAAGGTAAGGCATGGGCATATCTCGGCTTGATTTCTCACCCTGAAACCCAGAAACCAAAAAAAGATTTAAATGAGGCAAAACTCGCAATTGATTCTATTGATATGCTTTTCAAACTTATGGCGCCTTTACTTAATAATGACGAGAAAAAGGATATTCAAAACCGTCTGACAAATTTAAGATTGAATTTTGTGAAAGAATGAAATACAAACCCTGGATTACAGGGCTTGGGCTTGCCATCTTTGTATTTTTGGTTTATTTATATTCCCTCTGCCCTACTGTCTATCTTATTGATTCTGGTGAACTTGCGGCGGTAAGTTATACATTAGGCATTGCCCACCCAACAGGATATCCACTATATACGCTAATTTCCTATTTGTTTGCCCATTTACCCGGTGAACCGATTAGAAATCTCAATATCCTCTCCGCATTATTTTCCTGTATTGCGGCATTGTTATTATACTTGAATCTAAGCAAAACATTGAAAGATAAATTTCTGCCCTTTGTCATTACTTCTTTATTTGCATTCTCGCCGGCTATCTGGCGAACCTCAATTACTAATGAAGTCTATCCCTTGACCGGTTTATTCTGTATTATATTATTAGATCTTCTTTTCAACCTTAAAGATTCAAGAACTTATTATGTATTAATGTTTTCTATCGGCTTATCTTTTACCAACCATATCATTATTTTTTCAATTGCTGTGCCAATATTTTTTTATATCCTCTTTGTTTATAAACCAGATATTAAAAAAATCTTGTTGGGCTTATTTTTTGCATTAGTTGGATTTTCTCTATACTTGTATCTCATTTTCCGAACGCTTGGCAATGCGGAAATCGCCTGGGGCAATGTCTGTAATATTCAGCGTCTATTCTGGCATCTGACTGGCAAACAATACCAGGTCTGGATGTTTTCACTATCTATAAAAGAAATTCTAAATAACACAAAACAGGGACTATATTTTATTACAAATAATTTTTTATTTGTTTTTATTGTCCTTATTTTTGCTGGATTTTACTGGTTATTAAAAAATGACAGAAAAAAATTCTGGTTATTTTTGGTGATTTTTATCCTAAATTTTTTATACACAATCAACTATGCAATACCGGATATTGAATCGTATTATATCCCGGGTTTTGTTTCGTTATTATTTATCAGCTTCTATGGATTAAAAATATTCAAAAAATACATAAAATGGTTTATTGCAATTCCCATTAGTTTGATTATCCTGATATTAAATTATCAAGGAAGTACATTGAGGAATAACACGTTTGGTTTGGATTATAGTTACGCCCATATCGCACAATTGCCAGAAAATAGTCTCTTGATTTGTTCATACTGGGATATATATTCGCCAACGATCTATCTCAGAAACGTTAAGAATATACGCAAGGATTTAATAATCATTGACAAAGAACTCCTCAGGCGCACCTGGTATATAAAATATCTGAGAAATGAATACCCTGAATTTTGCCAAAAAGCAGAAAAAGGAATCAATGATTATCTTGTTGAACTTTACAAATTTGAATATGGAAAACCCTATGAATCTTATAAAATCCAGGATAAATATATAAAAATGATTGAAAGATTTGTAGAAATAAAGGAATCGACCGGTGTATTATTAGCATTACCTTTCCCTGACTATGATTTAAACTATGTGAAACCCAATTACTTGCGCATTCCATTCGGTCTGAATTATCTTATTACAAAAGATACAATACCTGTAGTCTTCGATTTTTCAAAACTGAAAATCAACCATCCTGAATTTGTAAATGACCAGCGTCTAAAGTATAACATTAATTTTGTAAAAAAAATGGCAGTTGATAACATTAATTATCTAACCAAAATTAATAGAACAAATGAGGCAGATAATGCTAAAGAATGGCTTAAAGAATTTGTTTCAAAAAAATGACCGCTATATATAAACCTTTTAACCCTATACTGCGTCATATATATATGAAATCAATAAATAGATTCTATTTTTTTGCTTTGATTTTAGCCGTGACAAATTCATTTGTTTTTGCTGACAATGGACAGTTATCCGGTCCGGGAAGGATAATGGGCACAGTTATAGAATCAATGACTGAACAGCCCATAGAATTAGTCAATGTTATCCTATATGATAAAAGATATAAACAGATTACTGGAACCGCAACGAATCAAACTGGAAAATTCTATCTTACCGGTATAAACACCGGTGATTATATCATTGAAATTTCTTTTGTCGGATTTGAGACAAAAGCTGATACCATACATATTACCTCAATGGAGCCCGATGTCAATTTGGGCATAATAAAACTCGAACAGAAACCTATTTTTGTTGAAGGAGCAGAGGTAACTGCTGAAAAACCTCCGATTGAATTTAAAATCGACAAAAAGATAATAAATGTCAAAGAGCATTATGCGAGTCAGTCTGGAACCGCAATTGATGTTCTACAGAATATTCCTTCAATATCGGTCGATGTTGAAGGTAATGTGAGTCTGCGCGGCAGCACCAATTTCCGCGTTCTAATTGACAATAGGCCCAGCATCCTTGAATCCAGTGATGCCCTTCAACAAATTCCAGCAAGCACAATAGACCGAATTGAAATTATCACCAATCCTTCAGCACGATATGACCCAGAAGGACTTGCCGGAATAATAAATGTAATAACTAAAAAAAGCACACAATCAGGCATCAATGGTATTGCCAATTTAAATTTTGGGCTTGAACAAAAATATTCAGGTGATTTTTTAATAAACTATCGTTATAAAAAAATACGCACTTTCTTTGGTGTTGACTATAACAATTTCAATTTTCCAGGCAAAAATCAGGGAACAAGGGAAACCCGGGCTCCTGATACCACTTACTATTCTACTACTGAAGGTAATAATTCGTGGTTAAGAAGATTTTATGGTTTTAAGACCGGTCTCGAATATCTGACAAATCAAAAAAGTAGAATCGGTGTCAATTTTGAGTTGCGAAAAAGAGATATGAAACATAATTCGGATGTTGAGTATAATAAATGGTCTATACCCGGAGATACAATAATATATTTCAGCAATAATCAATCACAGCGGGGTGGTTTTTTATATTCATTAAATACCGATTATCTTTACAACTTTAAAAAAGACCATAAGTTATCAACCCGTTTAACCCTGAATCTAAGTAATGGAGCAGATGAATCAACTAATGAGATGCGCAAACCAGATTCTTCTGTCACCAGTGGCTGGATATCAAAAGAGAGTGGTCCAGTAAGAAGACTCCTTTTTAATCTTGATTATACACAGCCTACCAATATTTTTGGTGGGAAAAATGGAAAATTAGAAGCAGGTTCTCAAGCAACCATCAATTATACTACTGGTCGTCAGGATGTCTATGTCTATGATACAATCAATCAACAATACGAATTTAGAACAGAATATAGCAACCGTGCAGATTTTATACATAATATCTATTCTGCCTATATTATGTATTCTGGGGAATCAAGGAATTTCGGATATCAAACTGGATTGCGTGGTGAATATACCTACCGCTTTATCCAGGTTACGAATACTGATGAAAGTGTTAATATTAAGCAAATTGATATTTTCCCTACTTTGCATATCTCTTATAAATTCCCCCCTACTGACCAGATTATGGTGAGTTATACTCGAAGGATTAACCGACCCCGTAATTTTGACCTTGAGCCTTTTGAATTCTGGCGCGACCCATACAGTGTAAGCAAAGGAAACCCTGCCTTACTACCTGAATTTGTTGATGCTTATGAACTCGGTTATCAAAGACAATGGGGTAGTAATATCTTTTCTATTGATGGTTATTATCGGCTTACCCACAATAACATTGAACATATAACGAGTGTATACAGCGGTGAAGTAATGCTTTTTACTGTAGATAATGTAGGAAAAGACTATGCCTATGGTGTTGAGCCAACATTAGACCTTGGACCTTTCAAATGGCTCAATCTCAATATCTCAGCAAATCTATATGAACATCGTATTGAAGGGATAATTAATAGTGCAGAATATTCCCAAAAAAGCCGAACCTGGAGATTGCGAAATATGAATACATTAAGACTCACCAAAAGTACAAGATTACAGATAAGCGGAATTTATAATGGTCCTGAAGTTATGGCACAAGGTGAGCGTAAGGGATTTTTAGTGGTCAATGCCGGAGTAAGACAAGAATTGATATCAAAGGTCTTGAACCTAACCATCCAAGTACGTGATATTTTCAGCACTGCAAGGTTTGAAAATACTACAGCCGGAACAAATTTTTACCTCCATAATGAATTTGAGCGTAAATCACCAGTAATAATGCTGGGTTTAAATTATAATTATAACAACTATCGTACTGAGCAGAAAAAACCTGAAGTAGAAGAAGAAAATTTAGAAGAAATAGAAAATTACTAAAGTCCAATTAACTGCTAAATCTCGACCATTGATTTTTTTTTGTAATTTCATATAATTAGTATATGCACATACTTGTCTGCGATGATGAAGAATCCCAGCGTGAATTACTTGCTGGTTTTTTAAGGAACCTTGGCTATACAGTCACCACAGTAGGAGGCGGTAAAGAGGCGATCGAGAAAAACCGCACTACAAGTTTTGAGCTTGCTATTCTCGATCTAAAGATGCCTGAAATTGATGGTATTGAAACAATGAAACAGATGAAGGAAATTGACCCTCAGATCTATTTTATTATTTTAACGGGTTTTGGAACGGTAGAATCTGCAGTGCAAGCAATAAAACTGGGTGCGTTTGATTATCTCACCAAACCCGTTGACCTGAAAAAACTTGAAATGCTTATCAACCGTATTTATGAAGAGGAGATAACTCATCAGGAGATTGCGACATTAAAAGAACAGGTTATGGAAAGATTTAGATTCGATCAATTTGTTGCTGAAAGCCAAAAGATGCGGGAGATTGTTGCAATCATTCCCAGAATTGCGCACTCTGATGCATCGGTTTTGCTCCTTGGGGAATCAGGAACTGGGAAAGAATTAATTGCCCGATTTATTCACGAAGCAAGCCAACGCAAGAATTTTAGATTTGTCCCCATATCCTGCGCTGCCCTGCCTGAAACATTGATTGAGAGTGAGCTCTTTGGCTACGAACGCGGGGCATTCTCCGGTGCAGAGAAAAGAAAGATCGGAAAATTTGAACTTGCTGATAAAGGCACCCTATTTCTTGATGAAATTGGTGACCTGCCTTTGATAGTTCAGGTAAAATTATTGAGAGTCTTGCAGGAATTTACATTTGAAAGGTTAGGCAGCAATATTCCCATTAAAGCAGATGTCCGCTTGATCTGTGCAACTAATCAGGATTTAAAGAAAAAAATTACTGAAGGAACATTTCGTGAGGATCTCTATTACCGACTTAATGTAGTCTCCGTTACATTAGCACCCTTACGCGAGCGGAAAGATGATATAAAACCTCTGGTCGAATATTTCATTGAAAAGTTTGCAAAGATGGGACGTAAGCAAGTAAAAGGTATTACCAGGGAAGCACTTAATATTCTTATGAGATATGATTGGCCAGGGAATATCCGGGAACTGGAGAATGTTATTGAGCGAGCACTGGTTTTGTGCCGTGGTGAATGGATTGAATCTGTGGATGTTCCACTACAATCAGAATCCATACATTCTAACCTGGAAATCGACGCCCTGGCAGAACTTGAAAAAAATCATATCAGAATGATGTTAGAAAAAACTGGTTGGAATCTTGCTGCATCGGCAAAGCGATTAGGAATCCATCGCAATACCCTTAGACTAAAGATAAAAGAATATAATCTAATCCGTCCGAAAAGGCAAAACTCTTGACTTTAAAGATTTTTTAATTATACTTGAAAGCATGGATACAAAGTATATTTTCGTTACTGGAGGCGTGGTTTCTTCACTCGGTAAAGGAGTCGCAACCGCCTCTATTGGTCTGCTCTTAAAATCTTACGGACTAAAAGTTACATTGCAAAAGATTGACCCCTATATAAATGTTGACCCGGGCACAATGAATCCATACCAGCATGGTGAAGTTTTTGTTACTACTGATGGTGCGGAGTGTGACCTTGACCTTGGACATTATGAACGATTTTTAAATGAACAATTAACCCGCGATAATAATATCACCACGGGTCAGATCTATTATTCAGTCATTAACAAAGAACGTCGGGGTGAATATCTGGGTAAAACTGTTCAGGTAGTGCCTCACATTACCGACGAAATTAAATCAAGAATAAAGAAACTTGCTACCCAGAATAAAGTGGATATTGTGATAACAGAAATTGGCGGCACAGTTGGTGATATTGAGGGTCAACCTTTTTTAGAAGCCGCAAGACAAATGAGATTTGACCTGGGAAGGAATAATGTTTTGTATATCCATTTGACCTTGGTCCCTTTTATTAAAACCACAAGAGAGTTTAAAACAAAACCTACCCAGCATTCAGTCCGGGTTTTACTCTCTATGGGAATACAACCCGATATTCTTTTATGTCGAAGTGATTCCTGGCTCGCTGAAGATGAAAGGAAAAAAATCTCCCTGTTTTGCAATGTGCCGACCAATGCTGTAATTGATGCGGTTGATGTTGAGTGTATTTATGAAATTCCCCTTATTTTTCATCAACAAAAACTTGACCAGTTAATTCTTGATTATTTAGGAATTGAACGTAAGAATTATGATTTGACTGAATGGAAAATTTTCGTAGATAAAGCAAAAAATCCTTTAAAAAATGTTGAAATTGCGATTTGCGGCAAATATGTAGAATTACGAGATGCCTACAAGAGTATCATTGAGGCACTTTACCATGCGGCAGTAGCCAATGATGCCCGGCTTAAAATTAAATGGGTAGATACTGATAGAATAGACGATGTCGTGCTTTCCAATGTGCTCTCGTATGTTGATGGCATTCTTATCCCTGGTGGATTTGGCATGAGAGGTGTGGAAGGTAAGGTCCGCGTGGTAAATTATGCTCGGGAAAATAAAAAACCGTTTTTAGGTATCTGCCTCGGAATGCAGTGTACGGTGATTGAATTTGCACGTAATGTATGTAATATGAAAGGAGCAAATTCTACAGAATTTGATGACAAAACAGAATACCCGGTGATTGACCTTCTACCCGAGCAAAAAAAAATAAAAGATATGGGCGGGACAATGCGCCTGGGCAACTGGCCCTGCCAGCTTGAACCCAAAACTTTGGCACGCAAGATATACGGAAAGGATTTGATTGAAGAAAGACACAGACACAGGTATGAGGTAAATCCCAAATATTTTAAGGCACTAAATGAAAAAGGTCTGTTCTTTTCGGGAAAATCACCCGATGGAAAACTCATTGAAATTGCAGAATTGATTGACCATCCATTCTTTATCGGCACGCAGTTCCATCCTGAATTTACCTCAAGACCATTAGCACCTAATCCTATATTTTACCATTTTATTGAGGTATCTTTAAAAAAATCAGGATAAAATAAACCAGGTGCGATCAGTTTTGGAAATCTTAATCTTTTTTATACTTGTCATCATTTACTGGTGTAGCCGTAGTCGGCGTCAATATTTTAAACAAAGAGTTGATAAAGATAGGTATCAAAATCTTAAAACTGTGGCACGAAATATTGCCCAAATGATTTATTCTGGTAAACAATTTAAATTCTTCGGAGATTCGGATCTTATAAAAAATGGTGCAATCCTTTATTCCCTCCATTTTGGCGTCTGGGAATTGATGCCTAAAATAGTCCACAGTTATTTAAATAAAAACATTGGAATTCTGGTAAATCATTATACGGATAATAATTCTCTATTGATGGGCAAATTAATGGATAAAATTTTTTATTACTGGCGTTCAAGCAATAATGTCAGGATATTCTACCCTGACGAAGTATTTCAAATTGTAAACTTTTTAAAGAATGGCGGAGTATTTGCTGCTCTTATTGATGGCGATACATTTTATACAAAATTCAAAAAAATTGAGAAACTCGCTTCGTTATGCCAAGTACCTTTAATTCCTTTTGCAGTGTATTGCGAAAATGGAACTACCATTATGAAAATAGGATGTAATCTTGAAGAATTGGTCAAAAAAAGACCGAATGATTACTGGTGGTTTTATAAATCACGGAAATCCGTAAAAGTTTTATAATGAGAAAAGTTTTAATTTTTTTAATGCTTTGCTTCTTAGGTTGTGAGGAAGAAGCAATCCAGCAAAATATTGAAAAACATTTGCCCCGCATTACTCTTGCGAATTTTACCCTGACTGAAACTCAAGAGGGAAAGAGAAAATGGAATCTTACTGCAATTTCGGCATATGTTTATGAAGAGGTCATAAATGTTGATACGGTAAAAATTAAGTTTTATAATGAAGCCGGTAACGAATACGCATTGCTTAAAGGAAATGCTGGACAATTAAATACAAAAACTCATAATATCTTAGTGCGGGATAGCGTAATTTTAATTACGGATGACTCTACACACCTCTATACCGATTCATTATTCTGGCTTAATGATTTGCAACAAATCCTCACTGATGCACGGGTGAAAATAATTAAAAAAGATAGCACAGTAATTGAAGGTAATGGTTTGAAAACCGAACCAGATTTACAGAAGATTGAGATAATTGGTGATATAAAAGGTGCCTCACCAATTAAGTTTCCTAGGATAAAATAATGGTTTTTCTATTATTATTATTATTAAACACCACACCTTTCAAGGCAAAGCGTGTGGAGATTGTCAAAGAAAATGGTGAAAACATCGTGTATCTTTTAGGAAATGTAGAGATTGAACAGGAAGATACAAAGATTTCCTGTAATGAGGCACAACTCAATGAAATAAAGGGGACTGTATTATTGAAGGATAGTGTCGTAATTAAAGATAAAAACGGTGAAATTCGGGCGGAAAATGCAATATATCACTTTGAAGAAAAAATGAGTACCCTTCGCGGCAATGTGAGATTAATTTCAGAAAAGCAGATTATTTCTGCAGATTCTCTTGATTATGATGGTGACAGAAGATATGTAAAAATGTATAAAAATGTGTGTTTAGAAGACAAAAAGAATCGCGTGGTCGCCTATGGTGGCGAAGGCTGGTATGATTTGTATTCAGAAATCGGTAGTTTGATAAAAGGGCCAAAGCTTGAGATAATAAGAGAAAATAAAACATCAATGGTTATAACTGCGCGGGAATTTTTTGTTAAAAATAAAGAAGAACTATGTTATGGTTATGATTCGGTTGTTGGTGTAATTGATAGCATTAATCTGTTTTGTGATACAATTTCGTATAATATAAGCAAAGAGATTGGATTTATGACCAATCCACTGGTTATAGAAAAGAATAACGAACTGAAAGGTTTAAATGGTGAATTTGGTTTAAAAAATAAAACCATTGATTATTTTAAGGTATCTTATGGTGTTGCTAGTTACTGGACAGACGAAGGTGCACATAATATTATTGAAGGAACGAGTATTAATATTCTTTTTCAAAATGGCAGGGCATTTAAAGTGCTGGTCGAAGGTAACCCAAAAGGGAAATTATACTTAAAGGAACACAAAGAAAATGCTGGAAACTAAAGAGCTAACCAAAATATACGGCAAAAGAACTGTAGTAAATAGAATAAATATTAAGATAAATTCTGGTGAAATTGTAGGACTTTTGGGTCCCAATGGCGCAGGTAAAACTACTACATTCAATATGATTGTTGGATTGATATTACCTAATGCAGGCGATATATTGTTAGATAACAATATTATCACCACCCTGCCAATGTTCAAAAGGGCACGAATGGGTATTTCATTTTTATGTCAAGAATCGAGTGTATTTAGAAAAATGTCAACTATAGATAATCTCATCGCGATCTATGAAATACTTGGAGTAAACACTAAAGAGGCAAAACAGAAGGCGTTAAAAATACTTGATGATTTTAATCTTCTGAATTTAAAAGACCAAAAGGCATACACACTTTCAGGCGGTGAAAGACGCCGCGTTGAGATTGCCCGAGCCTTGATCAGCAAGCCTAAATTTTTACTCCTTGATGAACCATTCACGGGAATTGACCCGATTGCCCGAGCCGAGCTTCAGGAAATAATTTTAGCTTTAAAAAATAAAGGGATTGGTATATTAATTTCTGACCACAATGTCAGGGAAACTTTAGAGATTACTGACCGGGCGTATCTTATATATGAATCACAAATTCTTTTATCCGGCGATGCCCAGACTTTGATCAATGACCAAAAGGCGCGGGAATTATATTTAGGCTGGAAATTTAAAATATAAAAATTTATTTTATCGGATATCGGTATTTACCTTTTTCCCATAAATAAATTGCTTTTCTGCCTTCTTCACTCCGATTACGATATACAAACTTAATCTCATTTATTTCATCAATCGCAATACCATAGGTATTTTTAAAAAAAGGAATAAACTCGCTTTTTACCAGCATACGAAAATGTTCCATTGCTTTCTGGGCATCATCGGGTTTTTCTTTCATACCGTATAATTCAATGACAATCGTGGAATCATGCCGATCAAAGAAACTATAAAGATAAACATCATATTGTAATAAAGACACCTGCCAAGCAGCAGGGGCGTAGAGATTGAGTTGTAATGAAGCCATATCACCCTTGCTTACCGCAAGTAATTCAGTGAGATTTGACGCCTGAATAAATCCAGAACCAGTAATCAAAAATAATAACATATACACTCTTTTAAACATCTTTATTTTTCCCATTTCTCGCTCCTTTATCAAAACCATTATTCACATTTTTTCATCTAAGTCAAGGGGAAGATGTGTGCTTGACTGGACTATAATTTTAATTATAATCAAATATGCCAGCACTTGTCATAAGGGATTTATACAAAAATTTTGGTGTTATCAAAGCAGTTGATGGAATTTCTTTTGATATCAATGAAGGCGAAGTTTTTGGGTTGATTGGTCCCAATGCTGCGGGTAAGACCACAACCCTACGACTGATTGCCACACTCCTTGAACCGAGTACAGGTAGTATTGAAATTTTTGGTTTAAATATTTTAAAGGATAGCGCCAAGATAAGAGAAATGATAAGTTATCTTCCTGAAGAGGCAGGTGCCTATAAAAATCTCAAAGGTATTGATTATCTCAATTTTATGGCAGGATTTTATGCTTCTAATACTAAGTTCAAAAAAGAAATTGTAGAAAGGGCAGTTGAAATTGCAAAACTTGGCGAAAGAATAAATGATTGCATCAGAAATTACAGTAAAGGTATGGTAAGAAAACTTCTTGTTGCCCGTGCCCTGATGCACAATCCCAAACTCGTAATTCTTGATGAACCGACTTCAGGCCTTGATGTAATAAATTCACTTGAGGTAAGGAATCTAATTATTGATTATGCCCGAACCGGTACCACAGTGATTGTCTCTTCTCACAATATGCTGGAAATTGAATTTCTTTCTCACAAGGTAGCATTCATTCATCAGGGTAAAATTCTTGAATCAGGTGCACCAGCACAATTACGCAAAAAATATCAGGCAGAAAATCTTGAACAGGTATTTGTGAATAGTATAAAAAAATAGATATGCAAAAATTCTTTAATATCTTAAAAAAAGAATTGAAAGACCTCCTGACCCTAAAAATGATTTTACCATTTATTTTATCCATATTCATCCTTATCTTTGTGGGACAGGTAATGCAGAGTGAAATGGGCAAGGCTGTAGAACCTATTAATATCGGTATTATAGACAATGATAAAACCCCATCGTCTTTATCCCTGATTAATGGCTTAAAAAGTTCGAACCATATCATAAACCTGATGGAGGCAGTTGACGATACGCAGGCAGTAAGGATTGCAAAAGAGCAAATGTTTTCTATTTTTATGATTATTCCTGAAGGTTATGAACTCAATCTGAAAAATAAAAAATCTGCTGAAATAAGATTATATTCGATTATCAATTCTCTAGGTATTGCTTCATCGATCCACCGTGCAAGCATAAAAAATATTCTTAGAATATTAAATCAACAGGTCGCAGAATCATTCTTAAAAGAAATGAGCCCGGATTTAAAACCAGAGGTATTCTGGGAACCCATAAAGGCAAAGGAATTTGTTGTTTTAAAAAATATGATTCAACCAGGAAGCGCTGCATTTATCATTTCATACATCTCAACCCAGACTGTGATCGTTCCGGTTGCCCTTTTGATGCTCATAATCATCACTGGTACAATGATTGCCTCATCCATTGCCCAGGAAAAAGAGAATAAAACCCTTGAAACCATTCTCACTGTCCCGGTTTCTAGATTTACAATTGTCCTTGCCAAGATGCTCGCTGCGGTCATCCTCGCTATTGCCTTTGCCTTCTTTTTTATCCTTGCAATGGGAAGTTATATGGCTTCTTTTAGTAGTACGAGTACCAATATTCCTGCAGATGTCCAGACGTCTGGCTCAAAAATCAACCTAAGCCTTGATATTGGCGGAAAAATTCTATTGGGATTGAGCATTTTCCTTTCTATTGTTACAGCCCTTGCCCTGGCAACACTCTTAGCACTGTTTGCACAGGATGTTAAGGATGCCCAGACCACTATTATGCCTTTGACCATAATGATACTCATCCCCTATTTCTTTGCCTTAATATTTGATCCGGGTACAATGAGCTTGGGTTTAAAAATCTTCATTTTTTTAATTCCCTTCTCTCATACCTTCTTCGCCTTTAAATTTTTACTGCTTGGGCAGAGACTACCTGTCCTTTTAGGAATAATTTATCTCTTTCTTTTTTCAATAGGATTGCTCATTATTGCTACAAAAATCTTTTCTTCAGAGCGTATTCTGACGATGAAATTTAATTTCGGAAAAGTTATGAGAAGAGTATGAAAGTTTTAATCCTTGGTTGTGGTATGCAGGGCAGGGTTGTGGCACAGGCTCTAACAGGATTTACCGATAAAATTACTGTTCTTGATATTGACAAAAATAATCTCTCACAGTTAAAAATTCCTGGCATAAAAAAATTACAATTTGATATCAAAAGCCAGAAGAAATTGATCAGGTTGATGAGTAACTATGACCTGATTATCGGCGCACTACCAGCAAAGTTTGGATTCTATTCTTGGGAGTGTGCACTTGACGCTGGAGTCGACATTGTAGATATGTCCTATTCTCCAAATGACCCATTTTTGCTGGATAAAGAGGCAAAAAAGGCAAGGATAAAAATTGTGCCGGATGCCGGATTTGCTCCAGGCTTGAGTAATGTGTTGGTTGGAGAAGGGTATAACCAAATGGAACGGATTGACCACCTGAAAATAATGGTAGGTGGTATTCCGGAAAAACCGGTTCCACCATTCAATTACCGAATTACCTGGTCGCCCCAAGATTTGATTGAAGAATACACAAGGCCTGCGCGAATTTACAAAAATTTTAAAATCCTAACTGTATGTGCCCTTACTGGCATAGAAGAATTTTATATTCCCGATATCGGCAAACTTGAGGCGTTTTACACTGATGGCCTACGCACATTATTAAAAACAATGCAAAAAATCAAAAATATGGAAGAAAAGACCATTCGCTATTGTGGCCACGCAACAATCTTTAAGAATTTGATTGATTGGAAATTCTTTTCTGACACACCAATTAAAATCAATAATATCGAGGTCCCCTGCCGGGAATTTACATTTCGATATTTAAAAAATGAACTTTCAAAAGGATCAGAATACGACCTCACCATACTTTTCATCCAGTTAAAAGGTTCCAAAGAATTACGACAGTATCGCATTATTGATTATTATGACAAAAAAACTCATACAACTTCAATGGCAAGGATGACCGCATATTCCTGCGCCATAATTGCCCGATGTCTCAAGGATTATCCTAAAAATGGTGTGATTCCACCAGAATATTTAGGTATGGTGCCAGATTTTTGTAATTTCATCAAGACAGAATTAAAAAAAAGGGGAATAAAGATTATAAAATCAGGTAAGAAATTCTAAGAACCAGCCTGATATTTTAGCTCTCCATTTACAATAACATATTCAGCACGACCTGTGAGTTCTTTGTTCAAAAATGGGGTATTCTTAGATTTTGATTTTATTATATCTGCATTAAGGCGCCATTTAATATTGGGATTTATTATTACTAAATCAGCAATTGCGCCCTCTTTTATTACACCCAATTTTTCTTTCAATATCTGGGCAGGTTTTATCGTAAATTTATCCAGAATTTCAAGCCAGGAAAATTTTTCAATATTTATCAATTGCATAATTACCATAGCAAGTGCAGTCTCAAGTCCGGTCATACCAAATGGTGCAGAAGCAAATTCTAATTCTTTTTCTGCCTGCGTATGTGGTGCATGGTCTGTGCTGATGCAATCTATTGTGCCATCGCGCAACCCTTCAATAATCGCAATTCTATCAATTTCACTTCTTAAGGGTGGATTCACCTTGTAGTTTGTATTATATGCTTCAAGGACTGTATCGTTGAAAAAGAAATAATGGGGACAGATTTCACAGGTTACATCAATTTCCTCTTTTTTTGCCTGTCGGATAAGATCTACTGAACCCTTTGTAGAAATATGGCAGAGATGGAGTTTTGCACCGGTATACCTGCTGAGCATTAAATCCCGGGCAACAATGACCTCTTCGGCAATTGCTGGTGAACCAGCAAGACCAAGACGTGTTGACACCTCACCTTCATTCATAACTCCACCCTTACTCAAACATTCATCAATGGAGTGTTCAAATATTGGCATTTCAAAAATTTTTGAATATTCCATTGCATAACGCAGAATCCGCGCATCACTAACTGTATTACCATCATCAGAAAAACCTTTTACACCAGCATTTACCAATTCGCCAAACTCTGCTATCTCTTTTCCTTCCCTCTTTTTGGTTATAGTGGCAATAGGAAAAATACGACATAAATTCACTCTTTCTGCCTCTTTAATTATATAATTTACAATTCCTTCATTATCAATCGGTGGTTCAGTATTGGGCATACAGCAGATTGTAGTAAAACCACCCGCAACTGCTGCCTTTGATCCACTCTCTATGGTTTCCTCATCCGGTCTACCCGGATCGCGCAGATGGCAGTGCAGGTCAATAAATCCCGGGCTTATAATCATCCCATTCGCATCAATTATTTTTGCATTTTCAATTTTTATATTTCTTTCAATTTTTTGAATTTTATTACCTTCTATCAAAATATCCGCAATCCGGTCAAATCTTGTTTTGGGGTCAATCACCCGACCATTTTTTATGAGTAGGCTACTCAATCTTGCCTCCCGCATGAATAAATAAAATTGCCATTCGCACTGCCACGCCATTCTTAACCTGCTTTAAAATCACTGATTTTGGACTATCTGCCACCTCGGGGTCTATTTCTACACCGCGATTTGTTGGTCCGGGATGCATAATAATACTATCTGGTTTCATCTTTTTTATCCGGTCTTGAGTTAAACCATATAGATTACGGTATTCCCTTACTGATGGAAAAAGTCCTGATTCCTGCCTTTCTAGTTGAATTCTTAATGCCATTACTACATCAAAATCACCAATGATTTGGTCAAGATTATAAAAAACTTCAACATTAAGTTTCTCAATATCTAATGGTATCAGGGTTGGTGGTGCACAGATTGCTACATTTGCGCCGAGTGTTCTCAACCCGAAGATATTTGAACGGGCAACCCGTGAGTGTAATATATCGCCAACAATTAATACGTTCAAATTTTTAAAATTTCCAAAATACTGGCGCATAGTCATCATATCTAACAACGCCTGGGTCGGATGTTCATGGGTTCCATCACCAGCATTTATGACAAAGGCATTAAGATTATCCGCGAGTATTTTGGGCGCACCTGGGGCAAAATGGCGTACAACAACACCATCCACTTTCATTGCTTCAATATTCTTTGCTGTATCTAAGATTGTTTCTCCTTTTTTTACACTTGAGGAGGTCGCCGAGAAATTGACAACATCAGCGGACAACCTCTTTGCTGCAATACTAAATGAAATCTGCGTTCTTGTTGAAGGTTCAAAAAACAGCGTCAATATCGTTTTGCCGCGCAGCGCAGGAATGATTGGTATGGGTCGTTCCATCACCTCAATAAATTTCTCTGCAGTATCCAGATAATATAGTATATCTTTACTACTCAACCCCTCAATGCCTAAAAGGTCCTTTTTGGGATTCATTGTTTTTCAGTGATTGTTAACTGTTTAATTTTGGGCCTTGGGGGACTTGCCATTTTTATCCGTCCGCGTTTTATCTTAATCTTCTTTATCTTCGTCTTTTTGTGAACAAAAACGAGGTCCTGACCATCTAATTCCTTCACATAAACATCAATAATCTCTTTTTCCGAGGTTGTGATTTTTTTGCCTGTATAATCGGCCTGAATCGGCAATTCCCGATGTCCTCTATCAATAAGCACTGCAAGTTGGATCGCCTTGGGCCTTCCAAAATCTAAAATTTCTTCAAGTGCTGCACGGATTGTCCTGCCCGTATAAAGTACATCATCCACAAGTACTATCACCAGATTATTTACATCAAAATTGATATCTGTACCTTCTATTATCGGTGTTTCTGATACAAGTTGTAAATCATCACGATATAGAGTTATATCAAGCGCGCCAATAGGAACCTTTGTCTTTTCACATTCCGCAATCTCGGTACCGATCCTCTGGGCAATTATATCACCCCTGCGTTTTATGCCAATAAGGGCTAAATTTTTTGTACCATTGTTCCGCTCAACTATTTCCCGGGCAATTCTTGTGATGATTCTTTTTATATCAGTGGATTCAAGAATTTTTTTCATAACTTGAATAAATTATAAACAAAATTTAGATAAAGTCAAGGCTTGACGAAAAAATAGTAATGAATATAATATAACATGAAGAAGGCAGTTATTGCCCTGGGCGGAAACGCAATCTCCAGTACAGGCCGTGATGATATCCATATCCAGTTTGCGAATACAAGGAAAAGCCTTGAAGTTGTAGTAGAACTTATAAAACAGAATTATCATCTTGCCATAACCCATGGCAATGGTCCCCAGGTAGGTAATGCCCTCCTGCGTGTTGAAAAGACTGCCCAGGAAATTCCAGTACTCCCCCTGGGCGTGATTGTTGCTGATACTGAAGGTGGAATGGGTTATATGATTGAACAGAGTTTACAGAACAAACTAAAAAAATTAGGTATTGAACGAGATGTTTTTACTATTGTAACACAGGTGATTGTTGACCCTAATGACCCTTCAATCATCAATCCTACAAAATTTGTTGGTCCATTCTATAATGAAAAACAGGTAAAGAAACTTTCTGAATTATTTAACTGGGTAATAAAAGAGGATCCAGGCCGAGGTTATCGTCGGGTTGTTCCCTCACCAAAACCTGTAAAGATTGTGAACTCAAGGATTATCAAACAACTCGTTGATCAAGGTGTGATAGTGATTGCAGCGGGAGGAGGTGGTATTCCTGTATATGCAGAAATTGATGGAACATATGAAGGTATTGATGGTGTTATTGATAAGGATCTGGCTTCGGCAGTCCTTGCCCGTGATATCAAAGCCCAGATTCTGGCAATATTGACTGGAGTTGATTATGTGTATCTCAATTATAATAAACCCGATCAGAAAAAATTGGAAAGAATAACTATAAATGAAGTAAAGATATATCTAAGCGAGGGTCAATTTCCGTCCGGCAGTATGGGTCCAAAGATTGAATCTGCAATAAAATTTTTAGAATCCGGAGGCAGTGAAGTTATAATAACCTCACTACAGAAAGCAAAAGAAGCCTTTTTGGGAAATTTTGGAACTAAGATTGTGCCTGGTTAGTTAATCTTTAAAACCTCCACAGAGGCCGATAGGTTGCAGCCATAATTGCACCTGCAATCGCACCAACGATAATATTAATAACAATCATCACGATAATAGAAACAATCATATAGCCGACAACCTTTTCCTTTGGTGTGGACATCATTACTGGCATACCAACATACATCAGATAAAGTCCATAAAGTGA
>Ga0172365_10000124_pt1 | contig 44109 bp, 37 predicted proteins | sample LakKivSesite48cm_FD_114535 | JGI IMG/M metagenome (GOLD analysis project Ga0172365, IMG submission 114535) | Sediment microbial communities from Lake Kivu, Rwanda - Sediment site 48cm | ecosystem: Environmental > Aquatic > Freshwater > Lake > Sediment | place: Rwanda: Western Province, Lake...
AAGGTGCCACAGGGGTCAGTGAGAGGGTTAAAATGAGCGGCAGTGCGACGCAAACCGGAATAATGTGAATTTTTTTCATCGTGCGATGTCCCCTTTTTAATTTTTTAACAGACATGATTTACACGATTAACAAGATTCAATTCATGTGAAACTATCAAATTTTATTTCTTATAATATTTCTATCAATATGTTTTATCGGTCAAGTTTTTAATGAAAAATAATCCTGTCAATCTTGTAAATCATTCTTTTAATTCAACAGGAGAAAATTTTTGGCAGAATAATTGTTGAAAATGTATATATTCTATAAGTGAGTGTTTTTGTATTTCAGAGAAGGGAATTTTCGCATGTTTAAGAACTGGATTTTTTTCATTGCTATTATTATCTTCTCACTGACATCGGGAGTTTTTGCGGAAACAGTCATTATTGACAATCAATCTACGTATTTTTCCGTATCAGGGACATGGGCAACGGGCACTTCTGCCGGTTATCATTGCATCAATTATGTTTTTGCAAACACGGTGACCAGCGACCCGACTGCCACTGCAATATTTACTCTCAATTTCAGTTCCGGTGGGACTTATGACGTATCCACATGGTATGTGCAGGGCTCAAACCGCCCCACCGATGCACAATATGTTATCAATCATTCAGGTGGGACGAGCACTGTTTATATTGACCAGACCACAAATGGCTCAAGCTGGGTTTCGCTTGGGACGTTCACATTTCCCGCGACGGGTGGCTCGGTCAATATTACCAATAAATCTTCCGTGGCTGACAAGGCGGTCATTGCTGACGCCATTAAATGCGTCCGGCAAGGGACTACTTATGGCGACCTGTATCAGGCGATGTGGGTTAACTCATGGGGTTCGGGTTTTCTCAGCGCATCTCAAACTACAACTATGATAAACCTCGCCCGGCAGAATAACTTGAATGCCATTTTTGTTGAGGTGCGCAAGACCGGTGACGCATATTATCTGAGCGCCACAGAGCCCCGTGCGTCAAACATTGCCTCCGGCTATACCGACCCGCTCGCTGATATTATTCAAAAGGCGCACGACACCTCCGGCGGTAAGCAATACATTCAGGTTCATACATGGATTGTCCCGTATCGCGTCTGGACAGACGCTCAGGGCACACCGCCCTCCACCCATGTCTGGAATGAGCATCCAGAATGGCGGGGTCAGACGAACACGGGCTCCACATCCGATGGCTCCTGGTATATTGACCCCGGCGTTCCAGGCGTTACGGATTATATTGTGGGCGTGGTTAAGGAGATTGTGGAGAATTATGATGTGGACGGAGTTCATTTTGATTATTTCCGTTACCCCGGCACCAGCTGGGGTTATAATCCGACAGCCATCAGCAGGTTTAATGCCCTGTATGGCAAGAGTGGTCAGCCGGCTACAAATGATTCAGATTTTTGCAATTTTCGTCGCGACCAGATTCGGCAGATGGGACGCAAGGTTTACGCCACTGTCAAGGCAATCAAATGGGACTGCCTGATGTCCGCCGCAACAATCCAGTGGGGCGGATATTACGGCAATTTCACCACCACATCCGCTTATGCGCAGGTCTTTCAGGACTGGCCTGGTTTTATGAGTGAGGGTCTTCTGGATATGAATGTCTTGATGAACTATAAGAACGAGGATAGTTCTGGCACGGCAACGGACTATCGCAACTGGGCGAATTTCCTTGCCTCCTCGCGGGCTGGACGACTCGCCGTTAATGGTCACGGCTCTTACATGAACAGCATCCATAACAGCATCACGCAGTTATTTTACGCCATTGACATAAGTGGAATCTGCGGCACGAACATTTATGCTTATCAGGGAACTAATGATGAGGGCGCATCCGCCAGCGATTTCTGGAACACACTTCGCTATGACTGCTATGACCAGCACCGGAATCCGCCCGACCCATCGTGGATATCCAGTCCGACACAGGGAATACTGCGCGGCACGGTCAGGGATGCTGGCGGCGTCCTCGATGGAATAACAGTTGACCTTTCCAACGGCGCCTCAGGGACAATCAAGACCGATGGAACTGGATTTTACGCCTTCCTCAAGTTGAATCCGGGAAGCGATTTTAAGGCAAGCGTCACACACAACAGCCGAACCCTGACATATTCTTTTAACGTCACCGCCGGGCAAGTTACAACTCTTGATTTTGACTTTACACAATATACCCTGACAGTCAGTTCCGCTCATGATTCGCCCACGCCAGCCGTTGGAAGTCATGTTTATGATATCGGAACAATCGTAACCGCCTCAGTCGCCAGCACAATTGTCGATGAACCGCCCGGCAAGCGATATGTTTGCACGGGCTGGACCGGGACAGGATTCACCCCGTCCAGCGGTTCGGGTTCACAGGTGGATATCTTGATGAATAATGACTGTTTCATCACATGGCAATGGAAGACGCAATGCCAGCTCGTGACAGACATCAATCCTGCCGGCGCGGGAACGGTCAATCTGACTCCAAACCTTGACTGGTATGACGCCAATTCCGATATTACCATGGAAGCAGTTTCCAATACTGGTTATCAGTTTGCCAGCTGGTCTGGTGATGCCTCCGGGAGCGATAACCCGAAGTCCATCAACATTGGGACGTCGCAGAAATATGTCACGGCAAATTACAATGTGAGACTTTCCGTATTCTCAGCTCATGGGACTCCAAATCCTTCCGGTGATACGTATTGGGCATCCGGTGCGATAGTTTCAGCTTCTGTGAATTCACCCGTGAGCGGTGGGACAGGTGTGCAATATGTCTGCACGGGGTGGAGTTGCCCCGGGGCGACACCTGCCAGCGGGAGTGACAACTCGACATCCTTTACGATTAACCAGCCCTCAACATTGACCTGGAATTGGAAAACTCAGTATCAATTGCTCACTTTTGCAAATCCACCTGGAAGTGGATATATTTACTTGAATGGAACCACAACTCCCGCTGATGGTTGGTATGATGAGGGTGCGAATGTGAATATCCTTGCCGTCGGGAAGCCGGACACACCGGGTCAGCATGATGGTTATCGTTTTGTCAACTGGTCAGGCGACCTGACAGGGACGGACAATCCTGCAGAGATAAATATGGTCAGACCGCGCTCCATCACGGCACAATTTTTGCCCCTCATACAAGTAACTGGCTGGATGCTGGTTAAAAAATAAAAGATGCATTCAAATCTGTTGAGTATGTAAAGTGAGAGAGGTCGGCGAGATGCCTGAGGGAAACAAATATCGCAATATCATTCTCGCTATATTTTTTGCCATTGTCCTTCTTGCGCTGTTTGTGCGTTTGCCCGGGTTTTATATGGAGACGGAGGGGCGCGATACATATTTTGCCTGGATGGACGGCAAGCGCATCGCCATGGGTGTGAATCCCTATGAGCGCATCACACACGGGGATATGATTCATAATGAGAAGTATCCCACGCGGCTTCCGCTTGTTTATCTCATTGCCGCCCTTTTCATCAAGCTGGGTGCGGCGAAGTTTGAGTCTTTTATTTTTTTCTGGCGAATTTTCATAATCGCATTTGACCTGACGCTCGGGACGTTTCTCTTTAATTACGGTCGTGAGCGGGGAAATGATCTGGTGGGACTGTTTGCGGCATTTGTCTGGTTTTTTTCGCGCTGGGGGCTTTATGTGTGGGAGATTGGGAACAGTGAGGCGTTTATCATACTCATGATGGTGCTGGCACTGTATCATTGGGATAAAAAGCCCATTCTTGCAGGTCTTCTTTTTGGCATTTCACTCAGCATGAAGCATTTTGGCGTGCTTTTTCTCCCCGTCCTTATTTTCAGTTGCAGGGATTTGAGGGATGGTCTGAGGCGCCTGGGATATGTATTATTGATACCTGCGGCGATTTCGCTTCCATTTTTTATCTGGCATCCAGAGGGATTCGTAAAATCCATTTTGTTCAACGTGGTGCGTGGATTCTCATCGCAACTATTAGAGGATTCGAGGTCAATTGCGCTGTTATTTGGCGATTCAGGAATATTACTGCGACTCTTTGAAGTGGTGGTTTATTTATTATTCTGGGTGGTGGCTGTAAGGGAGAGATGGAACCGCTGGCTGGGTGCGGCGCTCGCATTTTTCATTTTTCTTGGATTTAATCCCGTCCTTTTCACACAGTATTTTTCATGGATGGTGCCGTTTATTCTCCTGTATTTGGTTGATGTGTCGGGGGAGAAGAAAACAGCGAATTACGAATTATGAATTACGAATCAAATATACTCCTGAAAGAGTTCGGGGCGGGGTGCGGGGATGACGGCGGTGCCAACAAGGATGCCATCTTCTGCGGCAATGCGTGCGCCTGCCTCCACCGCCGCCCTTACCGCCGCCACATCGCCTGTGCAGGAAAAAAATCCCTTCCCTCCCACTGCCATCGCCAGATGAACTCTGAAGAGAATGACGTCCGCCGCCTTTACCGCCGCATCGGCGCAGTCAATTATGCTTGAGGCGGAAAAGGTCTCCACCACGCCGAGGGCACGAGTCTCTTCGGGGCGAAGTTCCACGGAGCCCGAAATTGCCGGAAAGACGCCAGGATGGACGCGCGGGATAACACGCTGTTCAATAAGTGTGCCTTCCGCAATTGCGGCGCCTGCCTCCACGCCGCTCTTTACGGCTTCAACATCGCCACCCACGACGATAATGTATTTCCCCGAGCAGATGGTGCGTGCCACAAGGAGCGTCACCGCCGCCGTCTTCAGCATGGCGTCCTCCACCTCATGCCCTCGTGCAATGCTTGAAACCTCCACAAGACCAATCGCTTCAAGAGCCATCGTGTAATTCCTTTCTACCCTCTGTGATTACCGTTCAATCACAATGGCGCCATCTATTGAGACAATGCGCCCGTCAATGCTTGCGTGGATGCATGCGCCGAGCTTGCCCTCAGGCGGTGCGGCAACAATGTCTCCAGTCCTGACGCGCGTTCCAATTTTGACCATTGGTTCTGCCGGTACGCCGGCATTTTGTTTCAGCGGCAAAAGCACGCGATGTGTCTTCGCCACGCCGCTGACAAGAGGTCCTTTGTTGACAAAACCCGCAACTCCAAGGCGATTCATCAGGCGTTTCAGGGGCGTGCGCCGCTCATCAATCAGTGGATGCGCCTGCGCCTCCCTTTGAGGCGGAGCCATGCCCGCCTCACGTGCCAATCTCTTTGCATCGATACACGCCGCACGAGGGTCGAGGTCTTCCGGGCATGACATGAGTGTGCAGAGGTTGCATTCACAGCAGGCGAGCGACCCGGACATCGTGGCAGGCGCAGGCGTGGAAAATCCAAGACTGCGCATGATAATGTGGGGCTGGATGGAATGACCGAGGAGATAGCGCGGGCAGAGTTCCGTGCAATATGAACACTGGTCGCACGCCGAGAGCCCGATGCGCCGGATATGGCTGGGTTTCCTTGTATAACGCCGCACGAGGTCATGCTCGCGCGGGAGAACGATGATTCCACCGGTGGTTTTGATAACCGGCGCGCTGAAATCATCGCAGAATGTGCCCATCATTAACCCGCCCACGAGGGCAACGGGGTCTGAAACAGTCGCCCCGCCGGCAAGTTCGATGCACTCGCTGAAAGAGATTCCCAGAGGGACGCAGAGTGTCACGGGATTTTTGACCGTCCCCGCAACGGTAAGATATTTTGTCACGACAGGTCTGACGTGTCCGACGTTGATGAGGGTCTCAACATTGTTGACCACGCATCCCACGTGAATTGGGAGCCCGCCCGGCGGAACGATGCGCCCTGTGACGGTATGGACAAGTATGAATTCGTCGCCTGCGGGGTAAAAATCACCAAGGGGATGGAGAGAAACATTTTCCGGCAGGAGTGGATGCACGATGTTTATCACGTCCGTATATTTTTCTTTGATGCCGATAACCCCCCTTGTAGCGCCTGTCATTTTCATGACGGCGCGAAGCCCCGCAAACAGGAGGTCCGGAAAGGCGCGCAGGAGTTCCTTATCCTTGTGGAGGAGTGGTTCGCACTCGGCGGCGTTCACGATGACGGTTTCCGCTTTTGCGCGGCACTTCACCTCGGTGGGGAACCCGGCGCCACCCGCACCCACAACTCCCCATGTGCGCAATTGTTCCGGTCTGAGATCGGACGTCATGTTTTTGAATCCTTCCGAGGGTTCCCTTTTTCGGGAGATGATGTCAGGTTATACACCTCCCGCGCCACGATGAGCTCCTCATTGGTCGGTATGACCCACACCTCGACGGGCGAGGTAAGGAGGGAGATACATCCCGCAATGCCCTTTGTGCGTTTGTTTCTCTCCACATCAATAAGGATGCCGAGGAATTCAAGACCGTGGCATATCTCAAGCCGGTCGAGGTCGCCATTTTCACCGATGCCACCCGTGAAAACGAGGGCGTTCAGACCTCCAAGAGACGTTGCCATAGCGGCAATCTGGCGGCGAACCTGATAATAGAAGACCTCCATGGCGAGATGCGCCCTTTTATTTCCGAGGTTTGCCCATTCACGCAAATCACGCATGTCGCCAGAGACGCCGGAGATGCCCTTCAGTCCGCTTTCCTTGCAGAAAATCCTGCTCAATTCGTGGATGCTGAGATTCATCTCCCTTTGTGCAAAAATGGGAATGAATGGGTCAATGGTCTCACACCTCGTGGAATGCACGATACCGCTCTGTGGCGAGAACTCCATCGTGGTGTCCACGGACTTGCCGTCCCGGATGGCGCAGAGAGATGAAGAGCCGCCGAGGTGGCATGAGACAATGCCGTAAGTGCGGCGCTTTTTATCGCTCCAACCCATGAGGAGCGGTGCGGTTTCGCTGATGTATCGGTGGGATGCACCATGAAAACCGTAGCGCCGGATGCCATATTTCTCCCGCCATTCATGCGGGACGCCGCAGGTGTATTTTTCTTCCGTGATGGTGGCGTGGAAGGTTGGTTCAAAAAGGGCGGCAAGGGGGACGTTCGGAGCAACCTCGCGAAAACAGGCGATAGCGTCAAGATAGACCCGGTTGTGAAGTGGTGCGGCAAGTTCAAACCGCTCCATCTCGGCGAGGATGTCATTCGTGAGAAAGACGGCGCCCGGACCAAAACTGCGCAATCCTGCGTGCACCGTCTTGAATCCCACCGCCGCCAGGTCATTAAACGACCGGAGAATGGATTCCTGACCGGTTAATACGTGCAAAATAAACTCAATCCCGCTTTTATAATCAAGTATGGGTTTTTGTCCCTTTAATTCCTTTTCCCCAATGTAGAAGTGATACTCGCTTTTTTCCCCTCCGATGCGCTCCACCTTGCCGTTGGCAAGGATTTTTTCTTCCGGGAAATGATAAACCTTGAACTTCAGGGACGTGCTTCCGGGATTGATAATCAGGATGGTTTTTTCCTCACTCATAATTTTCCCCCGCACTATTTCACCATAGGGTCACAGAGGACACAGAGAGTAATGAAAAAGAGAAAATATTGGATGCTCTCTGTGTCCGCCTGTCGCCGACGCTCCATAGCTATGGCGACTGGGCAAGGCGGACTGTGTGAAATTATGACCCGATTCTCTCGCAGACGCGGCAATCCTCTTTCCGCAGGATAATCTGCACCTTATCCCCGTCGCGAATTCCCGCGGCATTTGCGTCATCCGTGTCGAGATGCATCTGTGCAACAAATGATTCCTTCACGCGCACCTGCACGTCATAATATATGAGCGGGCGGTCGCCTTGAACTTTCACAAGCACGTTATCGTTATCCTTCAGTCCGAGCACCGCCGCATCGGCAGGTGAGAGGTGGATGTGACGATTGGCGCGTATCACGCCGGTTTGGATGTTCACAAATCCCGCTGGACCAACAATCAAAACTCCGGGCGAACCCTCGTGATTGCCCGAAGGACGCACAGGCGGACGAATGCCGAGATGGATGGCATCCGTCAGGGAAATCTCCACCTGCGTTTCACCACGTGTGGGTCCCAGGATGCGCACATGTTCCAGCGCCCGCATACGCGGTCCAACAAGCGTTACGGTCTCCTCCGCCGCAAATTCGCCCTTCTGGAGGAGTTCACGCTGGGGCGTAAGCTGATGTCCCTGACCGAAAAGCAGCTCCACATGCTCCTTTGAGAGATGGACATGCCTCATGGAGATGCCCACGGGGACGAAGCCCCGCGCCACGTCCGCATCCGCCACCGGGCGCTCACGCCCTTTCATCTCGGAAAGCACACTTTCCACAATCTCGCGGATGATTTTCGGGTCAGTGGGCATCAGGAAATTTGGGTCTCCTTTATTTCATAATTCACCCCAGAGTCGCAGAGAACTCAGAGTTCGAACATCAGAGTATTTATTATACAATATGAAAATACCGTTTCAGTGTACAGCGACGGCGGCGCGTGAAGGTGCGCGCCGTTGTCACGCCCTCGCCCGTGGGCGTGGAAATGGTGAAGGAGAGTGTCCCCTCGCCGCCAATGCCAAGTCCAGCCAGACATGAGCCATTCTTTACAAAGATGGTGGTGTTCACCCTCCGCGCCATCTCATGCATTGCCTCGATGTTGCGCGAGTGCATGAGCGCTGTGTGATAACGCCCACCATCCGCGGTAATGGCGAGTTCAATGCCCCGCTTCACATCCGGCACGCGCACAATCGGGATGAATGGCATCATCTGCTCCTCCATGACGAAGATGTGGTCGGGCTCAGTTTCGCCATAGAGGAGGCGGACGTCTTGAGACAGGCGCATCCCAATGCGTTCTGCAAGGACACAGGCACAGCGCCCCACGAGCTCGCGGTTCAGGCTCACATTGCCACCCTTTGCAGGGATGAAGGCTTCCTTCGTCAGGGCGTCAATCTGCGGACACTCAAGTTTTACCTGTCCCTGAAGCGACATCTCACGCATGAAGACGTCAAAGACCGAGTTCACCACAAAGACTTCCTTTTCCGCCACACACAGTATGTTATTGTCAAAGCCGCCGCCCTCTATAATGTCCGCCACTGCCTGATGGATGTCCGCCGTTTCGTCAACGACGACGGGAGGATTGCCCGGACCGGCGGCGATAACCCTCTTTGGCACCTGCATGGCGGCTTTGACCACGCCTGGTCCTCCTGTCACAACGAGAAGGTGCGTCCCCGGGTGGAAAAAGGTCTCCTGAGCATTTTCAATGGTTGGCTCTGAGGTTGTGACGAGGAGATTCTCCGGTCCTCCCGCCTTCATAATGGCATCGTTCATCAGACCGATGGCATAGAGGAAGACGTTTTTTGATGCGGGATGCGGGGCGAAGACAACGGCATTGCCCGCGGAAACCATTGAGATGGCATTGTTGATAAGTGTCGGGACGGGATGTGTTGAAGGTGTCACGGCGGCGATGACTCCCCAGGGCGCCATCTCCTCCGTTGTCAGACCGTAATCTCCAGTCCAGGCATTTGTCTGGAGGTCTTCAATCCCCGGCGTGCGTTCCGAGGATGAAAACATCTTGTTGAGTTTATCCTCAAGTCGTCCCATGCCGGTTTCTTTGATGGTGCCCACGGCGAAATCGCGGGCATTTTTGATGCCGCAGGCGCGGATGGCGGCGATGATTTTGCTCCTCTGTTCAAGCGTCATGGAGTTCAGGACGCGGAACGCCTCCGTGGCGGCATTCACCGCCTTATCAACAGTTTCAAAGATGCCTGCACCGCGGCTGGGGAGCGGGTATGATGGGGCTTCGGCTGGCGCTGTTACAGTCATGCCGCTCGTTCCTTTCTCCAGCATGTTCCTTACAACCCGTTCCACGATTCCGTGGATTTCTGATTCATTTATCTGAGCCACGTTAGCCCTCCCGATAATGACTCACAACGCATAACAGGATTTGTGAAAAATAGGAGTGTCGTCAAGGAAATTGAGAAATATCAAACACAACGAATATTATTCACCACAGAGCCACAGAGCGCACAGAGTTATTTTTTTGTTTAATATTATAGAATTCTCTGTGTTCTCTGTGACTCTGTGGTGAGATTCGCTTTTAGAATTTTTCAGATTCTGGGGATGGTTTTCAAGAGGAGACTGATGACCTTTTCCACGTTCTCGGAGAATATCTGCAAGATGGCGTCCCAGGAAACCGGCTCCTCATCATCCTTCCAGGCGTCATAATCGGTGGACATTGCCACAGTGGCATAGGGTATTGACACCTCGTTTGCGAGAATGACCTCGGGCGCGGTGCTCATATTGACCACGTCCGCTCCCCAGGCGCGATACATGCGGGATTCGGCACGGGTTGAAAATCGGGGTCCTTCAATTGTCAGGACGGTTCCTTTTGGATGAAATTTCAGACCGAGTTCTTTTGCGGAGGCAATGAGTGCCTCGCGTAGATGTTCATTGAACGGCTCCGGCATGGCGGTATGGGCGGCATTGTGCGGCTCAAACTTATCATAAAAGGTGAGGTGGCGACGGCGGGTGAAGTCGATGAACTGGTCAGGGATGACAAGGTCACCGCGCCCGATTTCCTCCCGGAGACTTCCTACGGCGGTGGTGGCGAGGATGTGGGTGCAGCCAAGGTCTTTTATGGCGCAGATGTTGGCGCGGTTGTTGACCTGAGTTGGCGGGATGGTATGTTGACGTCCGTGGCGCGCAAAGAGCGCCACCTCCACGCCTGAGATGTTGCCCATGGTGATGGGTGATGGGGCACCGTAGGGTGTCTCAATAATAACCTCCCGCGCATCCTTCAGGATTTTCGGGTCATCCAACCCCGAGCCTCCGATTATGCCCACTTTAGCCATGCACCTTACCTCCAGATTTATTTCGTGACTTTAGAAATTTTAAGATGAGGAAATTTACCACAGAGTCACAGAGAACATGGAGAATTCATCTTTCCATGTCCGTTGACGGACATGGAAAAAGAAATATATCTCTGTGCCCTCCGTGACTCTGTGGTGAATATATTTCATTTCTTAGCTTCTCTTAGAGAGCATTGAGACCATTGAATAGAGTTCTTCATATTCACTCACCATGCGCTCAAGCGTGAAGCGTTCGAGAAAAGTTGCTCGTGCCGAAGCGCCCGTTCTCTCTGCCTCTGCATGATGTGTGGCAAGAAAATGAATTGCCTCCGTGATTGCTTCAGGACTTTGAGGGGGAATCAGGATGCCGTTTTGTTTGTCTGTGATGATTTCTGGGATGCCACCGACGTTTGTTGCAATGCAGGGGAGTCCTATTGACATGGCTTCAAGGAGCGATGCAGGGCATCCCTCCCAGTGCGAGGGCAAAAGAAAGATGTCGCTTGAGGTCAGAATTTCCGCTGGTTCTGGCTGGTAGCCGAGGAATCTGATTTGTTCTGTAACGCCGTTGCTGTGAGCCAGTCTTTCCATAGACCCTGATGAGTCATCCCGTCCCGCAAGGAGAAATATAATGTCAGGGAGGATTTTTTTCAGACCTGGAAGAGCGTGGATAACGTCCGCATGACCTTTCATAGTGCGCAGGTTTGCCACCATTGCCACGACTGGCGAGGCATTGTCGGGCACTCCGAATTTTTTTCTCAGTGTTGTTTTTGCTTCGGCTGAAAACTGGGGTGGGTCAGGTATTCCGTTATAAATCACGCGAATTTTTTCCGCCGGATATTTCTCGCGCTCAATGCGACTCTTTTTACCCGCCTCGGAATTGCTGATGACGAGGTTTGCGAGCGGATGAGTTGCGCGGTCGATGAGCGTGTGATACCAACGCCGCCACGGGTCGGGACTGCGGATGCTGGAAATAATGAAGGGTATGCCCGCCCAGCGCGCTAATATGCGCCCGAAGGAATCAGCCCTCAGACCGTAAGTCTGGATGACGTCAAAGCGTCGAGACTTCATCAGCCGATAGAGCATCCGCAACCTCGCAAGTTGAAGTGGGTGGCTCAGGTTAAGCGTTTGCGCCTCATATCCGAGCACCTGTAATTGTTTTGTAAGTTCCCCACCGCCCGTAAGTGAGCAGACAACGTTTTTAAACCGCTCCCTGTTGATTCGCGAGAGGAGATTGACGAGCATCCGCTCCGTCCCGCCGATATCTGAGGATGATGTGAGATGAAAGATGTTAATCATTGGATAAAAAATTCATCTACCGAGTGTAATGGGTCCTGATGAAATATCGCGCCGGTCAATGAACGTCATGAACCAGAGCTCGAGGCAGAGGAGCGTCCAGATGCGGTGATGGTGGTCCTGACGTCCCTGCTGATGGTCTTTAAGAATCTTTTCCACATATTTCATGTTAAGATAGTCACGCCCTTGCGCCTTTTCAGAAAGCAGAATGTCCCGTGCAAAGGCGGCAAGGTCTTTTTTGAACCATTCCCCCACCGGCACTCCGAAGCCCTGTTTCCTGCGCCATAAAATATCATGCGGGAGTTTATCCTTCAGGACTTTTTTCAGGTGATATTTGAGAGTGCCGTCACCGAATCTTATCTGCGTGGGAAGTTTTGCGGCATATTCCATGAGGCAATGGTCAAGGAATGGCGCACGTCCCTCAAGACTGTTTGCCATGGTGGTGCGGTCAACTTTGGGCAGGAGCGCCCCGGGGAGATATGTCATTATGTCCGAGCGCACCTTGCGCTCCACGGATGTTTCCGCCAAGTCGTCATAATAATATTTCAGCGGAAACTCGTAAGCTTCCATCCGCAACATCTCCCTCATGAGGGGACCGTAGAGGAATTCCTTCTGATATTCCCTGAAGACTGTCATCATCTGCAGGTAGAGCCGCGCCTCGTCATAGAGTGAGAAGGTGTTGGCGTAGAAAAATTTTTCAAAGATGGTGCTTTCGGGAAAGGTCTTGAAAAGGGAGCGGGCAAAGGGCTGGAGGAGGATGCGCAGGGGTCTGGGGATTTTCATGTATTGTCGTAGCCTTGGCAAGCCCACGTATCGTTCGTAGCCAAGGAAGGATTCATCGCCGCCATCGCCGTTCAATGCAACGGTCACATACTGGCGCGTCATCTTGGAGACGTAATAGGTTGGTAGGGCGGAAGAATCAGCATATGGCTCATCAAAATGCCAGACAAGTTTTGGCAGAACGTCGATGGCGTCCTGACGGACGATGAAATCCTGATGTTTTGTCTCAAAGAGTTCTGCCACCTTCCGCGCATAGGGAAGTTCATTGTGCGTTTCTTCCTCAAAGCCAATGGAGAAGGTCTTGAGGTCGCCGGTGATGTGACGGCGCATATAGGCGACGATTGCGGAAGAATCCACACCACCGGAGAGGAAGCAACCCAGCGGCACCTCGCTCAAGAGACGGATTCGCACCGCCTCGTCAATCATGGCATCCGTGCGCTTTAGCGCTTCCTCCTCAGTGATTTTCATCTTCGGGACATAAGGGAGGTCCCAGTAGCGGCGGGTGCGGACTGTGCCATTCTGAAAGATGAGAGTATTGGCGGCTTCCAGTTTTTTCACGGACTTGAAGATGGAATGAGGTGCGGGGACGTATTGGAACGTAAGATAATAGTGCAGGGCTTCGAGGTCAATCTCGCGGGTGATGGATGGCTCGATAAGGAGTGCCTTCATCTCCGAGGCGAAGAGAAACGAGTCGGGAGTGAGGGCGTAATACAGTGGTTTTTTTCCCACGCGGTCGCGGGCGAGGAGGCATGACTTCTTATTTTCATCCCAGATTGCGAAGGCAAACATCCCGCGCAGTTTGTCCACGCAATTTTCGCCCTCTTCCTCGTAGAGATGAAGGATGACCTCAGTGTCCGATTTCGTCTTGAACTGGTGTCCCTTTTTCAGAAGAGTTTCACGCAGTTCCGGGAAATTATAAATCTCGCCATTATAGACAATTACGCAGGACTCATCCTCGTTTGTGATGGGTTGCCTGCCGGTGGCGAGGTCGATGATGCAGAGGCGTTTGTGTCCAAAGGCAACATGCCTGCGGACAAAATATCCCTCCTCATCGGGACCCCTGTGATGGAGGAGGACATTGACAGCCCGGATTTCCTCCTCGGAGACCCGTTTTGTTTCATCCAGCAGGATTTTACCACAGATGCCACACATGCCGAGCATTTCTTTCCCCGCAGGTGGAACAAAAATCAACCATACGATTTCACAGTATATCAAAAGTTGCAAATATCCATAAAGAGAAACATTTCCCACCGCAATTGTTTTTATTAAAAATCGTTATGGAGGAATTGGAGATACCACGAAGTCACGAAGACCCAAAAATTTTCTATTACATGAATATTCTCTTTGTGTCCGCCTCAGGCGGATAGTGCCTTAGTGGTTTAAGATATTCGAAGGATGAAATATCTTGACATCATTTTTAATTTAAGAAATTCATATTATATATTTGCAAAGGGGAGGTGGGTTTCATGAGGGCGAAATTCATTCTGGTAGGGCTTTTAATTGTGGTATTTTTTGTTCTAACGTCGGTTTCCATTGCCAGCGATTACAAGAGGGGTGTGGATGACAACCCCGTGCTGATTCTCTCCTATGTTGCTAATCCCATAGGTGTTGCGGCGGAATATCTCATTACAAGACCTGTTCACTGGATTACCAAGCAGGTTAACCTGAACAAGGTCTTCGGCTCCAAAAACAAACCTGAGGACAAATCATTTGTCTGGGAGTAGCGCGCGCTGGCGCTCCAGATGGGCACGTGATGCTTCAACTCCGGAATGTCTTCAAACGTTTTGGTGATAGTGAGCCCTGGGTCTTGAAAGACCTCTCGTTCACATTGGAGCCGGGCGAGGGCGTTCTAATTCAGGGCAGGTCCGGCAGCGGAAAAACCACGCTCCTCCATATAATAAGCGGTCTTGAGCCCCCCACAGAGGGGGCTGTTCTGTTTAATGGACGTAACATATCCACCCTCGATGATGCCTCTCTTGCCACTTTCCGCAACAAACATATTGGTTTCTGTTTTCAGGATGTCCATGTGCAGAGGCACCTGACCGTTCTGGAGAATGTTATGCTTCCACTTCTTTTGCGTGGCGAGATTCTCAGCGAGGCGGCGAGGCGGGGCGGTGAGATTCTTGAGAGACTGGGGCTTGGCGGTTTTGCATGCAAGATACCCTCTGTTCTGAGCGGTGGGCAGGGGCAGAGGCTGGTTCTTGGACGAGCCATGATTGGTGAGCCGGACATCCTTTTAGCGGATGAGCCAACAGGTAATCTTGATGAGGAAACGGCGAAAGACATTTTGAAGATGATACTTGATTATCAGAAGACGAGCGGGTCAGCCCTTGTCCTTGTCACGCATGATGCCATTCCGCCCAGTTATAATCTCAGAAGATATATACTTTCGGATTGTCATTTGAAAGCCCACGATGATTTATGCTAAATCTCCTTGATTTTCCCACATACCTGCATTTGCATTCATATTAATCCTACTTGCGAGGTTCGCATGATGAAACATATCCCGATAACAAACCTTCAGGTTAGCGCAAAGATCGAATCAATCTATCTTGTGAAAGAGGTGGAGAAGAAGTTCAAGAAGACGGGAGCCCCTTTCGCCTCACTTCTCCTTCAGGATAGCACGGGAACTGTCACAGCCGTCATGTGGGATAATGCCGAACCGTTTCTCAATAATGACATCCGCCCGGGGGATTTCATTCTTGTGAAGGCGTCCGTGGGTGAATACAATAAGCAACTGCAGGTTACAATCCAGGAAGTAAAGAAGATTGACGCCTCGCTTGTAGATGTGCAGAAATTCCTTCCCATCTCCAAACGCCCTCTTGAGGAGATGAAGTCGGAAATCCTCGGATATGTTAATCAGGTGAAGGAGTCGCATCTCCATGCCCTTCTTGAGGCGCTTTTTTTTGATGAGAAATATATGGAACTCTTCCTCCGCGCCCCCGCCGCCCGTATGATGCACCAGGCGCACATCGGCGGTCTTGCCGAGCACACCCTTGCCGTCATTAAAAACGCCCTCACCATCGCCGCCAACTATGAGGGCATTGATACAGACCTCCTCCTCACCGCCGCACTAATTCATGACGGTTGCAAGGTTTATGAATACGCATACACCACCGCCATCAACAACACAGACAGGGGACGCCTTGTGGGACATATCTCCATGATGGGAATGATGATTGAGACACTTACCGCCCGCATCCAGGGCTTCCCTGAAGAAACCAAGATGCTCCTCCAGCACATTATCCTGTCTCATCATGGCAGAAAGGAGTATGGCTCTCCCAAGGTTCCCATGACGGCTGAGGCATTGGTTTTATTTTATGCCGATTACATTGACGCCTATCTCAGCACGTTTTTTGAGGAAAAGAGAAAGGCGCACAAGAAGGGGCAGAAGTGGACGGAATGGGTGGAGATGTTTGAGAGCTATCTATATGCCGGCGAACCGCCAAAGAAGTGAGTCGCCGCACTTATTAACGCATGAGCGATGATGACAGATGGTTGAATCACGCATAAAGATATTGCCCCGCACGCTGATTGACCAGATTGCCGCTGGCGAGGTGATTGTCCGCCCCGCCTCTGTTGTCAAGGAGCTGATTGAAAATTCCCTTGACGCCGGCACCAGCCTTGTATCCGTGGAGGTGTCCGAGGACACGCGTGACATCTCCGTGACGGATGATGGTTGCGGCATGACGTCCGAGGAGGCATCCCTTTCGCTTGAACGCCATGCGACAAGCAAGATTACCTCCCTTGATGACCTCATCTCTGTCAAGACGAGGGGATTTCGCGGCGAGGCGCTTGCCAGCATTGCCGCCGTCAGCCACCTGTCACTTACAACGCGTACCCCTGATGCAATTAGCGCCACACGTGTCACTATGGATGGGGGTGAGCCCGCGGGCGCCCCTGAAACACTGGGTGCGCCTGTCGGCACGACTGTTTGCGTGCAGGGGCTTTTCTATAACACGCCCGCACGGCTAAAATTCATGAGAGCACCCTCCACGGAATTGCGGCGTATTCTCCAGGTGGTTACACAGCAGGCGCTTTCATATCCGGCTGTGGCGTTTTCCCTCGTTTCAAAAGGTCGGCGACTGCTTGAGTTCCCGGCAAAACAGACGCTTAAAGACAGATTCCGTCAGGTTATGGGCTCATCGGTTGAGGGGATGCTTTTAGAGCTGGAGCCGGGAAATCTTCCCATTACGGTGCATGGATATGTTGCGAAGCCGGAGGCGGCGCGCAAGGATAGAAGTGGGCAGTATTTGTTTGTCAACCGCAGACCGGTAGCTAATCGACTTCTCTCCACAATACTGACACAGGCATACAGCGGCGTTCTCATGACGGGGCGACACCCTGTCGGGGCGATTTTTGTCTTTTTGGAGCCGGATGAGGTGGATGTGAACGTCCATCCCACCAAAGAGGAGGTGCGGTTCAGGGATGAGCGGCAGGTGGCGAGCATTGTCCACCGTGTAATTGCCGGCGCACTGCGGAAGGCGAGCCTTGTCCCTTCCACACGACTGTCCGAAGCCCCGCTTGCACCGGCATCTTCACTTGTAAGAGGGCGTGAATCTCTGGGTATATTTTCCACCCCTGAGCAGATGGTGCGGGATGCGTTCAAGGGACAGAGCCGGGGCGTTGTGGAACAGACCGACCTTGGCATTGCCACCCATCGCGCGGCAACTCATGCCATGCCTTCACCGCCGCCAGCACATGAGACACCTCCCCGCACACACCCTGTTGCCGAACCTGAAGAGATGCCCGAAATTTCCGAAGCGACCATTCAGCCGCAAACCGCCTCGGATTTCTGGGAATATGTCAGAAATGCCGAGCCGCTCGGACAAATTGCCGGCACTTATGTCGTTGCCGCCTGCGGAGGCGCCATGCTCCTCATTGACCAGCATGCCGCACACGAACGCATCATGTATGAGCGTATCACGGGTGGCGCGGCGCAACCCGCCGTCCAGCGCCTCCTGCTGCCCATCACATTTGATGTTGACGTGTCACAGGTTCCAGATGTGGGAGGTCTGCGGGAGCCTCTTGCATCCTTCGGCATTGAGTTGGAACATTTCGGCGGACAGACCTTTGTCATCAATGCCCTACCTTCAGACCTTGCCGAAATGGATGCGCCCGCACTGATTCGCGACCTGCTTGAAACGGTTGATTTATCAAAGGGGGATAGCACCTCCCTTCCTGTGCGCGAGGAGATTGCACGATGTCTCGCATGCCACAGTGCAATCCGTGCCGGGCAAAAGCTCTCGCGCGAGGAGATGGTGCGTCTCATTGACGACCTGAAAAACACGCGCCTTGCCTTCACATGTCCACATGGACGCCCGACCATGATTCTCCTGACGCCCGAGCAACTCGCCCGTCAGTTTAAGCGTATTGTGTAATAATGAGCGTCGGAAACAAGATAATGCGTGATTATGTAAAAAATTGCCGTGTCACGGTATTATTATTATTCTTAATATTTACATTGAGCCCTTGTTTTGGTGTGAACAAAAAAGGGACGGAAAATAATGCATCCACCATACGCATCGGGGCTTCCTGCGTCGGCAGATATTTCTGGTTCACCGATGACTGCAAGGTCATCGAGGCAAGGATATTGCAGAATAATGAGCACCCTCATTTCTGGGAGGCGGTTAAACATTGCCTGAAAAATAATATTCATGTAATAGTGACCATTGATACATATTTGACCGGTTCCAGATGGAATCCGGGCGATGACGAGTTGACAAGCTTTACCGATAAATTGATGAAAGATCTGGTATCGTGTGGCGCCAATAAGAATAACTGTACAATAAGTTACGACAACGAACCGGAAGAGCACATAAAAGACCAGCCGGTAGAAAAATATGTTCACAGACTGAAATTAATCCATGACAGACTGAATGGGAAATTTGACCTGATTGCCGGAAATGTCTGCTCTGATTTGGGTTTTCTGGATTATGTCTGCCAGCATGGAAGGTTTGAGATATTAGGAGTTCATTTTCAATCAGGGGCGGAAACTCCGGAAAGGATAGAATATTATGGGAATAAGTATGAACAATTGGCTAAAAGATATAATAAAAGAATAACCTGCACAGAGGCAAACTGGTTTGATGTGTCAACTTCCAACGGTTACAAGATGTTACTGAGACAGCTTAACAAGGCAGAACAAATTGGCTGTGAGGATTTTTGTGTTGTCGTTATAAACCAGACTTTCGGATATGAGCATTCTAAAGAGGATAGATACGTCTGGCTGGCGTTCCTGACCAATGGAGTGCCCAGAAGCCCTTACTGGAGTGACTTTGTAAGTGTAATAAATGAAAAGTCGCCGAAAAAAAAGAGATAGATTTTTTACCAGAGTGATTCATCACCCACAATGATTTCCACACTGGCGGTTTGTTTTTCAATCTTGAGGTTGGCATAAACGGTGGCGGCGGTCTGGAAGAAGATGGGGTTCTTGTTGGTGTCCGCCAGACCCCACATATGCCAGGGCGGTGAGGGGTAAAGCTGGATGGAAGTTCCCTTGGAGGATATGAATCGTCCGCTGTCGAGGTTACCGAAAAAGTAAAAAGGGTCGCCCTTGCCGGCAAAATTACCCGGATTTTTCAGGTTTGTCATGCCGGCGGGTGCGTCTGCGGGGAGCCAGCCGTAATTCGGCAGATAGAATTCATTCCAGACGTGATAGTTCAATTTTGCTCCACAGCACCAGTGTCCATTTGCAATCCTGGCGGGGATACCCACAGATCGGCACAGCGCCGAAAATATCAGACTGTATTCCCCACAATCGCCGTTCTTCCGGGGAAGTGAATATCTTATTCCCCGGTTGGGTGGATAGACATAACTGATGTTTTCCACGCACCATTTATAAATGGCTCTGGCTTTGAAATACGGATTTTTTTCCTTGCCCACGATTTCTTGCGCAAGTTGTATCACCTCCGGCGTCAGCTCCATAAATTCCTGTGTCCTGGTGTAATATCTGTAAAGCGGGTCGCACGTGTCATAAGCCCCGACCCGCGCAGGCTCAATCTTAAAGGCGGTCTCGTATGCAGTGAAACGTAAATGGCGCGTGATGGTGATGTCCTTCCCCTCCTGAATCTGCCCTGAGAGGTCCCAGAACTCAATGATATTGCCGTCAAGGTCTTTGGAGACAATCATATCGGGCGTGGGGTCAATGGAGATGTATTCGACATTCCGCTGATTGGGGAAATCGCGTTGCCGTGCGACATAGAAAAGCAAAACGGTTTTTGAGGACTTCTTTTCCATGACCCACGAGACGGGCTCTTCGGAAAATTCATAAAGCGTTACGGTATTCGAGTCGCAGGCGGTGATATTTTTCAGGGTGTAAGTGATTTTGAGTTCCACCTTGCGTGGATGAACAAATTGGTTTGTTAAGTAGATGGCTTCGCGCAGGTCGGTAGTGATGCAGGATTGTTTCACACCGGCGCATCCAGTCATACAGATAAAAAGAGACAGTTTTAGTAATTGCCCCGAATTAAGCATAGGATTCTCCTGAGCATAAAAGGAGAAAATGAGAAGTCAAGCCTCACGGCGGATGCGTGCGCCAACGGCGGCAAGTTTTTCCTCGATGTGTTCATACCCGCGGTCGATGTGATAGACGCGCAGGATTTCCGTTTTACCTTCGGAGGCAAGGGCGGCAAGGATGAGAGCCGCACTGGCGCGCAAATCGGTTGCCATTACCGGCGCCGCCTGCAATTTCTCCACGCCGCAGATGGTCGCCGTGGCGCTGTAAACGCTGATGTTCGCCCCCATGCGCGCAAGTTCCGCCACGTGCATGAACCTCTCTGGATATATCGTCTCCGTCACCGTGCTCTCCCCGTTTGCAATTGTCAGCATGGATGAGAATTGCGCCTGAAGGTCAGTAGGGAATCCCGGATAGGGGAGCGTCCGGATGCTGGTGGGGTTGAACCTGCAATTATTACAGCGACACCTTGCTCCACCCACGACCGGTTCCACCTCCACGCCGATTTCGCTCAGTTTGCTCACCACGGATTCCATGTGGGGCAGATGACACCCTTTGAGAATGAGGTCACCGTGGGTAATGCCTGCGGCAACCATGTAAGTCCCCGCCTCAATCCTGTCAGGGATTATGGTATGATGAGTCCCGTGGAGGGATTTCACGCCCTCAATTGTCAAAGTGGACTCTTCCACCTCGATTCGTGCGCCCATTTCATTCAGGAAATCAACGAGGTCACGCACCTCCGGTTCCCTTGCGGCTCCATGTATGACTGTCATTCCCTCAGCCATAACCGCCGCCATGAGGGTGTTGCATGTGGCTCCCACGCTTGAACCCTGCGGACCTTCGAGGGAAAATGTAGCGCCCTTCAAGCCGTGGTTTTCAACGGTGATGTATCCGTGCAAGACCCTGACCTTGGCTCCGAGCGCCTCCAGTCCCTTGAGATGCAGGTCAATGGGTCGCTGACCGATGACGCATCCGCCGGGGAGAGATACCTTCGCCTTTTTTAACCTTGCAACCATTGGACCGAGGACATAAATGGACGCCCTCATCTTCCTTACTAAGTCGTAAGGCGCTTCTGCAACATTGAACCGCGCGGGGTCAATGACAAGTGTTTCTCTGTCTCTCACCACATCAGCCCCAACGGTGTGCAGGACGTGCATCATCGTATCAACATCCATGAGGGAGGGGATGTTGTGGAGCGTGACGGGGGAATCGGCGAGCAGACTTGCCGCCATTATGGGGAGGGCGGCGTTTTTTGCGCCATTTATCTGAACTGCGCCGCGGAGAGGAACACCACCTTCAATAATAAACCTGTCCATCTTACCACCTCAACAGGAACAAGAACTGGAACAATTCCAACAATCACTTCTGCAAGAACAGGACCCTGACAATGCCCATGTGGTCTTCCGCAGTCAGGACTTTTTTTATTTCTTCTATCGGTTTAATAACTTCTTGTATCTTATAAAGCTGGTCTTTTCCGATTTCAAGAAAAATCCAACCGTCCGGCGCAAGAATTTTTACCCCCTCCCGGATGATTCTGGAAATCACATCCAGCCCTTCAGGACCGGCAAATAGCGCCTCGTGCGGCTCGTGTTCCAAAATGTCCGGCGCAAGGGAATCCCGCTCTGTTTCTGCAATGTAGGGCGGGTTGCTTATGATGAAATCAAAAGGACCCGCATCGCCGGCAAAAAGGTCGCCATGGAGGAGTGTCAGGCGTTCCATGACGCCGTGGCGCCGGGCATTGTCCCCTGCAACCTCAAGGGCAGGAGCGCTCCTGTCGCTCGCCCGGATTTTCAGTTCCGGAAAATGATGCAGGAGGGAGATGCTGATGGCTCCGCACCCGATGCCCACCTCAAAGACGTTCGGCATTTCTTCATGATGCAATCCGCGCCATTCATCAATCCTTTTCATGACCTCCTCAACGAGGATTTCCGTTTCCGGGCGTGGAATCAAGACAGCAGGTGTTACGTGAAGGGCAAGAGACATGAATTCCTTTTCGCCGAGTATATATGCGACGGGTTCATGTCCGGCGCGGCGTTTAAGAAGCCCCCTGTAACGTCCCTTTTCCTCCTCTGTGAGTGGTCGGTCAAAATTGAGATAGAGTTGAAGTCGGCTGAGACATAGGGTATGTCCAAGGAGGAGCTCGGCATCGAGGCGCGGGCTTGAACTGCCTCTTGAGCGCAGATATTCCGCACTCTTTTCAAGCGCATCTTTGATGAGCAAGGGTTCGGTCATGAATCAAGCACCAGATGCAAGATGGTGGTCGGACAAGTCGGACAAGTCTGACAGGTCGGACGGGTCTGACAGGTCTGACTCGTCGGACAGGAAATGAAACGATGTTATATTTTCCGTCTCTCTTTTTTAAGTTTTTCAATCTCTTTCATGAGGGCGGTGAAGAGTCCCGCCTCGGGAATCCGGCGGACAATCTTTCCCTTTCGGAAGAGAATACCCATACCCCTGCCTCCAGCAATGCCCACATCTGCCTCCGCCGCCTCGCCGGGTCCATTCACCACACATCCCATCACCGCGACCTTGATGGGGAGACTTTCAGCCGCAAGCGCCTTTTCAACCATCTCGGCAAGCGGACGCATATCAATCTGGAGACGCCCGCATGTTGGACAGGAGACCAGTTCCGGTCCCGCCTCCCGCAGACCCAGTGTCTGGAGTATCTTTATGCCGGTGAAGACCTCCTCAATGGGGTCAGCGGTCAGTGAGACCCGCAGTGTGTCCACAAGTCCCTCCTGAAGTAAGATGCCGATGCCAACGCTGGACTTGATGACGCCGGTGCGGATAGTGCCCGCCTCTGTTATCCCCACGTGAAATGGATAGTCGCATCTTCCTGCCATGAGGCGGTATGCCTCCACCGTTGTCATGATGTCTGATGACTTGAGTGCCACCTTGATTTTGTCAAATCCGGCATTCTCCAGGATTTTAATTTGCCCGATGGCGCTTTCCACCATTGCCTCAGGCAGTGTGCAGTCGCCGCGTTTAACTTTTTTCCTCCACTCTTCAGAGATTGAACCCGCATTGACCCCGACGCGAATGGGGATGCCTGCGGCGCCCGCCTCACGGGCAACTGTGCGCACATATTCGGGTTTTTTCAGGTTCCCCGGATTGAGGCGTATCCCGTGAACACCGGATTTTATGGCAATGAGGGCAAGCTTATGACTGAAGTGGATGTCTGCAATGACGGGTATGGGTGATTCCGCGCAGATGGTGCGCAGTGCGCGTGCGGACTTTTCATCCGGAACGGCACAGCGAATGATGTCACACCCCGCCAGTGCGAGTCGGCGGATTTCATTCAGTGTGGCGCCCGCATCCGATGTCAGGGTCTTGGTCATTGACTGCACCGTGATGGGCGCACCGCCACCGACCGGCACAGTCCCAACAAGGATTTTTCGACTTTGTCTTCTTTTCATCATCAGGGGAAACCCAGTCTCCAGAAGTTTCGCACAATATCATTATATGTCACAAGTAACGCAAGGGCAATTAGGATGATAATCATGATGGAGTAAATGTGGAGCAGAGTCTTGGCAGGGATGGGCTTCCTGAAAATGGATTCTATGGTTGAAAAAAGGATGTGCCCTCCATCCAGAATCGGCAGTGGAAGGATATTCAGCATCAGGAGCATGATATTAAAAGCCCCGAAGAAGTAAAAATAGTTGCGCAGACCGCTCTTCGCCTGACGGTAGGATTCAATTGCAATTGCCACCGGTCCGCCCAAGTTTTCCCCCATTTCATGGACATTGAACCGTGAGAATAATTTGTATGTATTTACGACCACAAACCCCATGATTTGATAACTGATGGTGAAACTCTCGCCCACTGCCTCAACTACGGGCAGGCGTTTTAATACCGTCTTCGGTTCCCCGCGGATGATGCCCAACTGTCCCACCTCCGGCTCTTCAGGTCGGCTCACGGGCGTGACTACCTTGAAAAGATATTGATTTCCCCGGCGAATCTTGAGACGCACCGGTTTTCCCACGCTTGAGCGAATCGTCACCACCATCTGCATCCAGTCATTGATTGGCTTGTCATTCACCTCAAGGACGTAGTCCCCCGGCATGATGTTAGCCCTGTCCGCCGGCTGATTATACATGACCTCCTCAATGTAAGGCTCAAGTGGTGGGTTGAAATTTCTCATAAACTCCAGGAATTTTGGGGATTTGATGTTGAGAGGGACGCCCACGTTAAATGTCTTTTCACCCCGCTCAAGTGTGATTGTCAGTGTCGTGGCTTTTGTATTAATGAGGACGCCAAGGCGTTCGTAGATTTCGTCAAATTTCTTCACCGGTTTTCCATTCACCGCCTTCACCCTATCGCCCTGTTTTATATCCAGCCGCTCTGGAACCGAGGCTGGCGCAACAAAGCCCACAATGGGCGGTTTCGGCACCGGCACGTCCATGCCGATGACCATGATTGCCGTGAAGGTTATGATTGCCACAACAAAGTTCATAAAGACACCTGAGGCGTAAATGGCAACCTTCACAGGGAGGGATTTGTTCCTGAGTGAGAGGATGTCATCAGATACCAGCTCCGGCAGGGATTTCTTATTCTTTTCTCCCTCCTCCTTCTTTTCCTTTGATTTTTCCTCATTCTCCCGGAGCTGCGCCTCCATCTCTTTTGATAAAGCACCCTTCATGACAACGTATCCCCCGAAGGGAATGGTGCTCAGGCAGTAAGTGGTTTCGCCCCGTTTTATTTTGATAATTTTTTTCCCCATTCCGATGGAAAATGTTTCCACGCCGACACCAAGGAGCTTGGCAAAGATGAAATGCCCGAACTCATGCGCCAGGATGGCAACGCCGAACGTGAATGCGATTGCTATAATTCCTATAATGCTCATTTTTTTATTTCCTCTATACCCTCTGTGTCCGCCTCAGGCGGACTGTGGTGAATCCGATATTTTCAGGTATTTTGGATTTATATATCCTCAGCCAATTTTCTCGCACGCCTGTCCGCCTCCTGAATTTCCTCAAGGCTGTCTGCCGGAAGTCGTTCATGACTGTCAAGTGTTTTGCGGATGATGCGGGGGATGTGCATGAATGGAATCTCCCCGTTCAAAAAACGCCTCACCGCCACCTCATTGGCGGCGTTCAATGCGACGGTGGCGGTGCCTCCCATCCGGGCTGACTCGTAAGCATAGGCGAGGCAGGGGAAACGCTCCATATCCGGCTGTTCAAAGGTCAGTGCGGGGAGTGAGGCGAGATTTAGAGGTGCAAGGCGATTGGGAAGTCTTTCTGGAAAAAGCAGGGCATTCTGTATGGGGAGATACATATCCGCAATGCTGAGCTGGGCAAGAAGGACGCCATCTATGTATTCAACGAGGGAATGGATGACGCTCTGTGGGTGAATCAGGACATCGATTTTATCCGTTGGAATGCCGAAGAGTTGATGTCCCTCGATGACTTCGAACCCTTTGTTCATGAGTGTGGCGGAGTCTATTGTGATTTTGGGTCCCATGCGCCAGGTGGGGTGGTCAAGCGCCTGGTCAACGGTCACGCGTTCAAGTTCCTCAAGCGAGAGGTGACGGAACGGTCCGCCAGAGGCGGTCAGGATAATGCGCCGCACCTTAAGTTTATCCTGCCCCGTCATGCACTGGGATACGGCGTTGTGTTCACTGTCAATGGGTAGGATGCGAACGCCCTTTTTTCGTGCCGCCTCCATGACAAGGCGTCCACCTGTAACCAGAACCTCCTTGTTTGCCAGCGCAATGTCAGCGCCGTAGTTGATGGCGGATAATGTTGGTTTTAATCCGGCGATGCCCACCGTGGCGACTACCACGATATCCGGCTCACAGATGCCGATGAGTTCCGCAAGTCCCTCCTCGCCGAGGGTGAGTTTGACGCCGTAAGTGTCTGCGAGATGCCGCCCTTCATCCGCCCTTGATGGGTCTGAGACGTTTATGGCGACGGGGTGGAATTCCTCAATCTGCCTTGTTAGAAGGTCGCATCGCCCGAAGGTGGATAGACCGCAGGCGGAGAGACTCTCGGAGAAATCCCTGACGACATCGAGGGTGCGTGTCCCGATGGAGCCCGTAGAACCGAGCAGTAGAATTTTTTTAGTCATCGTTTTCCGCCCTGACTGAATACAATATAAAAGAATCTCTCAGGTCAGCAGTCCGTGTCAAAAAATATCGTGCACATTTATCCACCCGGGGTTGCCGAAGCGGCAGTGCCTTGGCGACTGAGCTCGGATGGAGGCGCAAGGAGGGAGAATGGGTATAGGTTTATATTGCGTAGAATCCAGAATAGAAGCATACCTGCGAGTAATATCCAGAGTGTTCCCTTTTTCACTTTTAAATTTTTAAGCCTTATTCTCCACCTGAATGTTCTCCCTGTCAGGGCAAATCTGCCAAGATAAAGGAAATACAGCACCACAGGGATGGAAAGAATCGCCACTATGGGGTTAAACCTGAGTGCCGTGAGAATCCGTCCGTGCAGAAGATTATGAATGGCGCGCACCCCGCCGCACCCGGGACAGTAAAGACCAGTCAGGGAGTGAAAAAGACAGGGAGGGTAGATGCCCCTCTTTTCAGGTGGAAGAAGATAGATGAGCAAGCCCGTAAGGAACGCCGTCCCGCACAAGAGTCCTGCAGATATGCGCTCATATTTCAGCGCCTGCATGACGGATTCTTCACCGGACGCTATGGGGAGTGTTTCAGACATTGTCAAATTAAAGGATGAAATATGGAATCCACCTGAGGCGGAAAGGATGTCCGTCCGGGGTGGATGCAGACTATATCTCCTTTTTAAAAATCTCGTCTATCTTTTTGGTAATGAAATCAAAGGAGGCGGGTCCTTTGTCCTTTATTCCCCGTTTGCCCACGAGACTCTTGACTTCCTTTGCAAAGAGCCGGCTTATCTTCATGATTTCCTCACCCTTCTTCACGGTTTCCTGAGGATTTGCCTTATAAATGATTACAAGGAATATATTCGGGTTTATCACGCAGAAATGCAGGGATTCCGCTCCGGGGAAGTGATACGTGACGGTCAGATGCGCCGCCGCCATATCCATCATGTTGCAGAGGGCTGAAAAGGCACCGGATGCCATGACCCCCATATCATCCGGCGGGATGAAATGAAAATGTCCTTTCGCAAGTATGAGATAGCCGCTCTTGTCTATGAGCAGGGCGCATCGGGAATTTGTGGAAACTACAAGATTGGATAGTTTTTCTTCTAAGATTTGAAATTCACTCTCAGAGATGAAAAGGCTTTTCTTTATGGTACTCTCAGTAGGATTTTTCATTGTTAACCCAATTTATGATTTTTCATGCCACCCTGATTGGACCTGCCAGTGGCAAGAGTTCTATTAAGTTTTTCCACGACCTCTTCGCAAATTGCCTTGAATGTCTCAATGACGCCTCTATTTTGAATCGCCACCGCCTCAAACGATTTGCATCCCCTGCTATTCAAGACCCGCTCAAATTCTTCCACCGACGTAATGTCGGGGAGGTCTCGTTTATTGTATTGAAAGACAATGGGAATGTCCTCATATATATATCCATATTCCCTCAGCATTCCTTTCAGGTCGAGCATGCTCTCCAGATTGTCCGACATTCGATATTTGTCCGAGTCTGCGATAAACACGAGTCCATCCACTCCGTTCAGAACCATCTTCCGGGTGGATTTGTAATATGGCTGACCCGGCACGCCATATATAAGAAATTTTGTCTTGTATCCTTGAATTTCTGCCAGGTTCAGGGCGAAGTAGTCAAAATAGAGAGTCCGGTCTCCATCAGTATCAATGGATTGGAGAGGTGTGCGGAAGTGAGAAGGAACCGAGTGATGAATTGCCTGAATGTTCGTGGTTTTCCCACCCAGACTTGGACCAACATAGACAATCTTGTAATTAAGTTCCTTGGTTTTGTAATTAATGATGGGCATTAATCACTCCACTGTTTTTAGTTTCAAATACTTAAGGGAACAAATATTGCAAGCTTTAATAATACTATATGTCAAGGACACGATTGAGCAAATATTTAAATGTGAAATTAAGTGAGTCAATGAAAAACAGATATACAATTATAAATATTCCAGACGTCTCTGCGTTCTTGGTGCGCCCTGCGTGATATTGCTCTTGACTTATTGGTTATCGTGCGTTTATAAAAATAAATAATTTTTATAGGAATAATACCATGAAGTCAGAACTGCATGCAATTAATTTTACCATGGTGATAGCCGCAATTGTGCTGGCGGCTTTGAGTGTTTCAGTGGCGCTCGCCCAGAGCTCCACACCACGCGAAGAGACGTGGGTAACCAACGGAGCCGTCCGCTCCATCGTCAGAACGCCAGACACTGTATATATTGGTGGGGATTTTACATATGTTGGTCCATCAACCGGTGGTGGTGTTCCTCTTGATACCGCGACCGGCGCTCTTATCTATACCTTTCCCAAGGTGGACGGGACTGTCCATGCTTGTGTTCCCGATGGCTCGGGCGGTTGGTTCATCGGTGGCTATTTTGACAAGGTCGGGAATGTTGCTCGAAACAGCATCGCCCACATTCTTGCGAACGGCTCGGTTGACTTGACCTGGAATCCCAATGCGAGCAACAGCATTTTTGCCCTCGCTGTCTCCGGCTCTACCGTCTATGCCGGTGGATGGTTCACCAGCATCGGCGGGCAGACGCGCAACTGTATCGCCGCCATCGACGCTGTCACCGGCGCCGTCACCGACTGGAATCCTAACGCGAGTGGTGAGGTTTATGCTCTCACCATTTCAGGTTCGACCATCTATGCCGGTGGGGAGTTCACCAGCATCGGCGATGATAGAACAAGAACATACTTCGCACAGTTCGGTTCGGATGGAACTTCGACCATTGATAATTGGGAAATATATGATTGGGAAAAACGCGCCCATTAGCTTTGATTAAAATCATATTTTATTTCTTTTATTTTTTAAATTGAAATTTTTTTATACATGCTGGGCTCTCCTCGTGATAATATCTAAGGTTTTGTATAAAACAGGCTTGACAGCGGTTGATGAGTGAATAGAGATTTTTTGTTAGATTATGTAGAATTTGATTGAGCATAATAGACATTATGACCGAGCCATATAAAAGCGGGAGGGCGGGGGCTGTAAAGTTTGTGGCAAAACGTCCTGTAGTGGCAACTGTTGTGGTGGTGCTGAAAGGGACAATAAAGAACCGCGGGCTTTTGCTTATTGCGCCTCATTCTCGCTGTGTCCGTGAGAAGGAGATGTTTGAATTCATGGTGGCGGAGGATGAGGACGCCGCTCCGGGGAAAACGGTCAATATTGTGAGATACCTTGGTTTTGCGGAAGTGACTACTGGTGGGTCATTGCTGGTCGGGGATAGTGTCCTTCTCGATGGCAGGATGCTCGGCAAGGTTCTGGGCTTTGATGAGACACACATGCCGAATCACCAGAATGTGGTTCTCCGTGGCGCACCAGATGCCGCGGTCGTGGAGGAAGAAATGATGGTAAACTCCACGCTCGAATTTCACCCTGGGGGGATGTATGAGTTTTGAACATCGGTTAAAGGAGCTTGGTGTGGTTTTGCCTGAGGTGTCGGCGCCCGTTGCCGCATATATCCAGGCGGTCCAGGTAGATAAGCTTGTTTATACCGCAGGACAGATACCGTTTGTTAAGGGGCAGTTGATTTATAAAGGTGTTGTCGGGAAAGACCTGACCCTTGAGGAGGGTTATGATGCGGCGCGGGTCTGCGTCCTGAATGCCCTTGCGGCGGTGAAGAGTTTAGCGGGGAGCATAGATAATATCGAACGCATAATCCGCCTGACCGGTTATGTAAATTCTGCGGATGGGTTCACTGACCAGCCAAAGGTGATGAATGGGGCATCAGAGCTGCTTCTTCAGATTTTCGGGGAGGCGGGGCGCCATGCACGGAGCGCAATCGGGGTAAATACATTACCATTGGGCGCCGCCGTTGAGGTGGAACTGATTGTCAAATTAAAGTGAGTTGTTCAGTGCCCCTCAGGATGCTTTTTTGTAAAGTCTTTGCTTTGATAGCATGTCCAGATGCATGTGCTTTTCCTACTTGAATATTTCACCTTTTTCCTTGAACCAGAGAAGTAGGTCAAGATGGGCGAGGGGGATGCGGATTTTCCGCGCCCACTGTCGCATCCGTTTCTCGATGATTAGATATTGTCTCGGCATCATGGTGCGCGGGAGACAGGGAATGACGTGGAAGGCGACAAGATTTCTGAGGATATGGCGGTCAAGGATGGCAATCCTGTCGCCGAGCCCGATATTTCTGAGGAAATGGCTCGCCTCCTTGTAGCCCAATCCCATGATGTTCGTGGCAAGCCATTGGCGCAGTTCCGGCGTGGGGCAACCCTTTCGCAGGCATGTCAGGATTTCCGTGAATCGCTTTCTTGAATCGCAGATGTAGCGTGATTTGTTGTTGTGGAATCTCACACCGAAGAGGTGATGCGCAAATTCTGCGCTCGATGCGCTCATAAGGATGTTTTTTTTGCGCAGTAGTTCAATTGTGTTCCAGCACCGGTGTGCGTCGGACTGCGGTGTCAGGATGCAGAAGGCAAGTTCTGCAAAGATGTCCTTGTCAGAACCCCGCCGCAAAGTTTCCCTGAATTCCTTCAGACGTTTTGTGATGAGCCACTTCGTTCTCGCATAAAGGTTCTGAAGTCCCGCGAGTGAGATACACGTCCCCTGACCGACATTTTTAGGATTTGCATCGTTCATTGGAGAAGGGTGCGCCTTTACTGTCAGAGCCAACTTCGCCGAACTTGCTATGAAGTCCGAATGTCCGTCACGAGGAGCGCCATGGCGGTGGCATAAATCTTTGCGTTGCGGACGTGATGGGCAATCACGACATGTTCATCAGTCATGTGGGCAAGTTCCTTTTCGTCGGCGTAATCAACGGGTCCGTAGGAAACACAGTTAGGATACGCCTTGGCAAATGTGGTGCCGCCGATTGCCTGGAGTTTGGGTTCGCGACCTGTAACGCATTGATATGCCTCCTGAAGGGATGATATGAAGAAGGCATTCACCTCCGGGTCAACGAATAGCGCCTCACGTCCCCAATCCTTTGATTCCTCCAAATACATTCTGACGCCTGTTTTTGCAGATTCTTTTTCCAGGAGAGATGCGGCTCGCCTTGCCACCTCTTTGCAGGCAAGCCCGAGGGTGGGACGGATGTTGACCTGTGCGCGCCCCTCTTTTTTATTGATGTTGCATATCCCAAGGTTCACTGTGGTCTTGCCGACAAAGTGGTGCTCGATGGCGATGTCCAGCCCCTCACCAAAGGGGGGTGAGCATGCGCGGTGGAGGAAATCCATGTAAGCCCTGCAAGGTTGAACGACAGATGTGTGATTGGAGAGGAAAAGAAGGGCGTCGAGGATGGCATTGTGACCCTCCTGCGGGAGACTCCCATGTGCGCTTTTGCCATGGAAGGTTACCTTAAGGCAGTCGGTCTCAGGCGGACATGGCTCACATACCTCCGGTCCACCGAATCGTATTTCTTTATTATTTGCGGCAAAGGTTGATAGCTCTTTTGCCAGTTCCACCATGGCTTGTTTCTTATCTTTCGCCGCAAATGTCACATCAGCCAAATCGGGGACAACGTTGGTGCGGACGCCCGCGGATAGGGAGAGAAATTGCAGATTCCCTCCGCCTTCCCCCGGTTCCCACTCCGAGTTTATCTTGAGATTCATGATGCCTTTTTCGCCATTGATTACGGGAAAGGCGGCATCCGGTGTGAAGCTGAAGGCGGGAGCGCCTTCCTTTTTTATGAAATATTGCACGTCAGACCATTCGCCAATCTCCTCGCCGCGACCCATGATGATATGGACGGGTCGTAGGAAGCGAAGCCCCATTTTCTTCAGCGTAACAAGGGCGTAAAGACATGCCATGAACGGTCCCTTGTCATCCTGCGTGCCTCGTCCCCAGAGGATGTCCTCCGCTATGGTTCCGGAAAAGGGCGGATATTTCCATTCACCGGTGGCAGGCACCACATCTATGTGGAGAGGAATCCCCAGCCCCTTTTCATCTCTCGTGCCAGGCTGTTCAATCACAGTGACAATGCCGTCAAGGTCGCGATAGACGAATCCCAGGCGTGATGCGAGGTTTTTGAGATAATCGAGGAGACGTCCTATCTCGCTGTTGAATTTGCCCTTTTCTTCATCCGTCTTCCCGCCGGAAACGGTTTCAAAGGTGATGATATGCGCCGTTTCGCGCACCAGTTCATCCTTCAGTTCGTCAATTGTTTGAAACAGAAGACTCTGGAATTTTTCATTCAGGCGTGGCATGGAGAGACCTCCCTTTAAAATTGCAGTTTTCAGCATATAGAAAAAGAAATCACGCTAAAAGGGCATCAGAAACGCGGTAAAATAGTTGATTTTCACGACTTCATAAAAAACTGCAACCATTTTTTTCATTGGTGCATCATCATTCTCGATTGTTCCCCCAGTTTTTTAATTGCGTGCTCAACGTCCCTGTCGCCTGGGGCGAGGGCGCGGGCTTGCATGAGGAAGTGAAAGGCGCGGTCGGTCTCATTCTGTAAGGTTGCGATTTCACCCGCGGCAAGATAAATGTCCGAATGCTTGGGGTCAATTTCAATGGCGAGATTTATCGCCTTTTCCGCATCGTCCATGTATCCGCGCTCTGCGGAGAGATATGCCGTGCGGACAAGACGCCTCCGCTCTATTGATGTGAAAATGTGGAATTTGTCACCCACCATTTCATGAAATGTCAGCGGACGGTTCCATGCCACAAGGTGAAAGTAATATTGAATGAGAAACAGATAATTCCATAAGACAAAAAGGACGAGCACAGCGCAGGTGAGAAAGTGACGGAACTTCGGACGGATGCGAGTCAGAAGCGCCCCCAGCCCCACGGCAAATAGCGGTGTGCAGTCGATAAACCGCCTCATCCCGAAACCCCAGCTTCCATGCCAGTCCCGCACTATGCTGTTCATATATGCCTGAAGTATGAACAGGATGATGAGGATTTGAGGCAGTGGGCGCGCCACCTTTTCCCTCAGCCAGAGGATAAGACCGAGGATGCCCAAAAGGGTGATGGGTGTCCAGGTGAAGAGTCCATTGAATGTGGAAAACAGGAGCGGCATGAGCATGGGGCGCGACCAGAGGAGAAAACTTTCGCCCTGCGGTATGAGAAGAAATCTGCCGTAAAGGATACTCCAGACTATTATCTGTGGGAGAAATATCAACAGTGCGGTTATTGCCGTGAGGGATGCATTCCTGATGAGTTGCCGTCGACGCAACCCTTTCATCTCCGGCAATAAAAACAGGGCGAAGAGGCAGTTCTGCCAGCGCATGAGAGTCATTGCCCCGATGAGGACCCCCAGCATCGCCCAGCGAGAAGCATTGCCCCGTCCACGCGTTTTCTGTGCATAGTAGAGAAATAATGTGACGAAAAAGGCAGAGATGGCGTGGGGCATGAAAGTCGCAGGATAGGAATAATATACGGCGGCTGAGGCGAACCATGTGGCGGCAGTGGCAAGAAATGATTCCATCGGGCTGAAAAATAACCGCACCCAGCGAAAAAGCAGTATAAGACCCGCAAGGGCAAAGAGGGCGAGGGTGAGAAAACAGGACACCTGATACGGCGGAGAAAAACCATCAGCAGGCGCCGCCCCTGTGATTTTCACGATAACATGGCTCGTGAAAAAAAGCGGTGCGCAGGCAATGGCAGGACCCACGGAAAAACTGTTGGGACGTCGACCGGCAGGCGTCAATGGGTAGGAGAGCAGAACCCCAGTTGGGTCAAGAACGCAATACTCGTTTTCAAAGTTGAGGTCGTGGTCAAATACGACTGAGCGGAGATAACTGTAATAGCAGACGGGGTCGATGCCGCTCACGGTCATGCGGTCGAATGCGATGACGTCGATGAGGGCAAATAGAATGGTGTGCAGGATAAAAAGTCCCGTGAGAATAATTTCAAAGCGAAAGCTCCAGATTAAATTCCTTGCGGGTGGTTGCGTTTCTGCGGGCATGAATGCCTCCTGCGCCGCATCAGATGATTTTGAAAATCGACCCGATATTATTGTGAAGTCAAGATGTTCATGCGGGATGCGGACTCCGAAGAGAGGGGGTCTTGTGAAACTCAATAGAATGCTAATTATTCGTAATTAGTCCAGTTCTTGACCGCAAGAGAGCCGGGTGGCAGGATTTCATCGTAAAAGACCTCAAGGCTGTTAAAGACAGGCGAATCTTCACCCAGAGATTCTAACAGGACCTGTGCCTGGATAAAACGTCCCCTTGACGATGGGGCAAAAGTCACAGTGGGTGGCATCAGGAAAGACGACCAGGGGGCAAAAGGAAGGGCTTCTGCTGAATTGGCGATACGAAAGCGCACCCGTAGATTTGTCTCGGGAGGATTTGTCAGCGCCACGATTTCCGCATGCGTCCATCTGACAACTTTTCCAGCGTCTTCTGTAAATGTGAGGGTTCCGGAGGGTGCATATCCAGAGGCAAATAACCTGAAGCGCAGGTCGTTGTTTTCCATCTTCTCAATGGTGGTGAGGTCATCGGAGATGAACAGTTCACCCCCGTGGTATAGGTTACCTGAGGCTTGGGCGAGACGGATGGTATTTTGCCCGTCAATTGGTGAAACAAAGGTAAGGGCAAGAGTTTTCCCCCACGCTCCTTCTGGAATGTCCCAGTTTAAAGGGAAAGAAAGGATACCGGAACCATTAACTGTGAAACTTCCTTGCTCCAATAAGCCTGCGTGCGAAAAATCGGGCGCACCACCCGGAAGGGTCGTCCGGAGCTGGATGCCAAGATGTTCACCAGACACAGATTCGACAATGTGAAGTTCCAATCCTGAGATTTTCTTGATGTTTGTCAGGAAGGTTTGTGCAAGGAAGAGTCCTCTCTCCGAGACATAGGCGTCTGAGTCATAAGTTGACTGGTCAATGGAGAGATTTTGCGACTCGTCAAAAATCTGGAACTGGCAGTCAAAGGAAGGGATAGTTATCCAGTCAAGGCTGTAAGCCCTGATAAGGGTGCCATCGGTGTAAGGATTCAGCGTGCTTAGGCGGATTTCTGTGTTACCGGATAGGATTTTGAAGATTATGGCATAGGGGCGTCCGTCCCGCTGGAATCCAGTGAAATCAAGGGTGGCGTGAGCAAGTCCGCTGGAATTCAGGGTTGTCGTGCCAGATGTGAGAAGACCCGAGGGATTGTCATCCGGGAAGCCATCGGAAAGCATTGAGCGAAGTTCAACGAGGAATACAGCGGGTTGATTGACCTTTGCACCGAAGGTCACGCCGGATATCCCGTCCGATTTCGGGATGAATGTCTGCCCTATCCAGTATGAGCGGCGCAGGGGTTCCATCTGACCATCTTCTTCCGTCTGCTCAATGACCGCAACGGGTATTTCCATCGGTGAGAGAAGGGCGTGGTTCACCTCAGTTTCAAGGTCCATATTTTCCGGTTCAGCCTGATAGAATTCAGATTGAGACTTCCATGCGCGAGAGCAATCATGAACTTCGGCAAGACTCGTGTTGCCATAAAGGTCTGTTGCGCCAACGACCACGCGGTCTATTTCTCGTGCATCATAAGTGAATCGCCAGATATTATCGCTGATAGTCTCTGTTCCGAGGCGCAAATATGTTCCCGAATACATCCTTGCCGCCACCCATGGTTCAGCGGAATACATATCTGCATCACCCTCGACCGTCACTGTGGTGATGTGATTTTCCTGCACTGTTGAGAGTTTCAGTGTGGGGGGAGTTACATCCGTGGTCTTTAGCCAGGATTGCATCGCCTCTTTTGCGGAGCAGTATAGGAATGTGACATCTGGATATAAAAGGCTTGTGCTATGTAGAACCGCGTCCACTCCGGCAATCTGCTGTGGAAAATCAGTCTCATTCTGGTGTGACCAGACACAGACCACCTGCTCATGCCCCTCATGGGCGGTATTGAAAATCTGATTTGCTACTGATGCGGTAAAATTCTTCATGTAGTAGTGGTGCACTTCCCACCCTTTCATATCGCCGGGTTTTCTGTAGTCCAGAGAGCTGGGATGGTATGGTGTGGAGTCCGTCATTCCCGCTTCCCCCTCCAGACGAAAAGGAATCCATCGGTCAAGATATTGCTCATAGGGGTTGTCCATATAATTCCATCCTGAGCGGAAGGAGACTGGATACAGGGACTCTTCAATGAGCATCTGGGACATTGTCCATTCAAAATCCCAGATGGTGTCAGCGAAGCTGGGCGCCATCACCCAGCTGGAGCCGCTCCATGTGAAATGGTGAAAGTGATAAGCAAGTTCATCGCCCCATGTTTCAATATCCCCTCCCCAATATTTTTTTATCATGAAGAGTGTTGAGATGGAGGTTGAATTGGTGCCCTTCTGGAACCAGCCACCGCCATGCATGAACCATGAGACCTTGAAGGGATGTCCCAAGCTGTCTGTATGAGCATTGCGGAATGACGGGTCAAATACCTGTTTCAGAATGCCCGATGGATTTGTGAATATGTCATAATCAAATTCATTTGCGTATGTATCGGCTGTATCGCCGCCGGAGGTGTTTACCCAGACCGAGGTGTCCGAGCTGAGAATAATATATACCCGTTGGGCAAAGACCGGTGTGGTCAGAAATATGGAGATGAGCACAGTGAAAGGGAGGAGATAGGAAAGCGACGCATGAGAGAAGATTTTTTTCCCGCGCCTGCCACTATGTTGGAGAGAAACTGCCATACAACATCTCCAATAACATTTTTAAATTCCGCTTTTCTCAGGAATTTATATTGTATCGAGCCCCGCACCGACATTTGCGGTCAAGAAAAATGCTTGGTGACCTCATGTCCGTTGTGCCATTTTATATCCTTGACGTTCTGCGGATTATAATTCCATAGGATTGAACGATTGTCTCACATCGGGAGAAGACCCTTGAGAAAGGACCGCCATATTAAGACATATCTCTTTTTTTTCTTTTTGACGATTTACCTGCTTTCCGCTGGCGACCATTTCACGGAGCAATATTATTCCAGCGATGAACGCATCATGATGTTCACCACCTGCGCCCTGATGGAGAAGGGCTCGCTTTTCATCCGCGAGACCTATGGGCAGAATGTCTCCAAATACGGTATTACGCAGTCTGTTGCCGCCATTCCTATGTATATTCTGGGAAGGACGGCTGCCGGTTTCTTCCCGCTGGTAAAAAGGGATTACGTTCTCATATATTTCTTTTATTTCACCAATGCCGTTATCACGTCACTTCTGATTGTCTGCTTTTATTCACTTTCCCGATTTTTGAGATACCAGCCCAAGACTGCCTTTTATGCGAGCATGGTTCTTGGTTTGTGCACCATCTGTTTTCCATACGCCAAGACATTTTTTTCCGAGCCGCTTGCCGCTCTCCTTTTGCTCGCATCCCTTTATTACCTGATGAGTTATGACCGCCATTTGAGGCGCAAAGACATTTTCTTATCAGGTGTCCTTTTTGCCCTTCTGCTCCTCACGCGGGTTGACAATCTTCCCATCCTTCTCGTTTACATCTTTGCCCTTGTTTTGATTTCGCTGAGGAAGGGACGGGGCACCTTGAGATTGATTGCGGATGTGGTTCTCTTTCTCATGCCCTGTTTTCTTGCCCTTCTGGGAGAGGTATTTCTGAATTATATCAGATATGGTTCACTATTCAGGACGGGTTATGGTGAGGAGGGTTTTACGACCCCGCTTCTCTTCGGTCTTTACGGACTCCTCTTCAGTCCTGCGCGCAGTTTTTTCTTTTATTCGCCGCCCATCATCCTCGCCCTTCTCTGCATCGGGCGGGTCTGGAAGAGATTGCCCGTTTTCTCCATGACGGTGCTGTTTATCATCCTTGTGAAGTTATACTTTTACGCAAAGTGGTGGAGCTGGCACGGTGGGCTTGGATGGGGTTCGCGCTTTTTGTTGCCCCTTGTGCCGCCACTTATGCTTTTTGCAAATGAGACCATTCAGCGATTCCGGCGTTTGAGCAAAGTGATGCGTCTATTCATCGTGCTCATTGTTACAGGCGGGCTTTTTGTGCAGATGGTGGGCGTCTTGGCAAGCCCCGCGCGTTTCAACGGTAATATTTACGGCATGGTGGAACAGGATGAGAATCAGTTCCTCTTCATCCCGCAGCTCTCCGGTCTGTCAGGCAACCTTGATATTATCAGAACGGGACTAATTGATTCATTCATGACGTATTTCATACGTTATTTCAGCCCCTCGCTTCTTTTTGGAATTGTGGTTATCCTTGTGGGCATCCTTATATTCACAATAGTTCGCCTTTGGAGACTTGCGGGGTTGGAGGTCAGCGATGTCATTCGGTTTAAACCGCTCAGGGAATTTGCCACCGCAGAAAGGACTCTCATCTGCCTTGTGGCGGCAAATATCACGCTTTACGCCCTCTGCTCCATGATTGTTTCACTGACGGCAATCCCGCGTCAGGTGGAGATTGTTTTTAAAGATAATACGATTGAGAGATACAGTGTGCGGGACAGGCTATTGTGCATTGATGAATACGGGCGTGTGAGTGGGGGAGATGTGAAGGAGGTTCGAGTAAGATGGAGGGGTATCCTGTGGTTGCCACTCAATGGGAAATACACGTTTTACGTGAAGTCTCTCGGGAGGTATCTCCTTGAGATTGACGGGAAAAAGATTATAAGCAATGTGGATGTAAAGGAACAGCATACCTCATCCGTGAAGGGCAGTTTTAAGCGGGGATATCATGAGTTTCTTGTTGAATATTATACAATTGATCCGGAGCGACGGCTGTTCCATCTCTATGCCACATTTCCGGGTTTCGGGTTTTACAAGGGTCTCATCACAGACAGATATGTATTTCCCCGCAGACCTTCGCCCCTTCTGGAAGCAGGGCTGTTCGTAGATGCCTTTAAATTCTTTTTCCTGATTCTATCCGGGATGATTTATTGTCTGGTGGAGGCGAGGACGACGGGCTCATTGCCGGGGGCGGAAATCCCACGGCGCTCAAGCAGGGAACCGTCCAGTCGGTAAAGTTCGATAATCGCCTTGCGATAATTGATGACTGCCTGAATCTCGTCAATCTGGCTGGAAAGCAGGTCACGCTGTGCCTGCGCCACGAGGATTGAGGTGGATTTCCCCACGCGGAATTTTTCCGTCTCCACTCGCAGTGACTCTTCCTGAAATTGGCGCGTAACAGCAGTTGCGTCCACCTGTTCCCGCGTTCGGTTGACCTCTATATAAGCGGTTCGCACATCCACCTGAGCTAACTGCTCCAGATTGTCCAGTGCCTCCTTAGACTGGAGGAGACTCAACTGTGCGCGCTTGTGCTGGGCACGTGCGGCACGGTTCCCAAGAGGGTAGGAAAATTGAAATCCTGCTGTCCAGTCACTGCTTTCACCGTCCTCAATATTATCCACCGAACCCTGGAAGGAATTTGCATAGCCCGTTTTCCCCAGTTTGATGAACACATCCATGACAGGGAGCAAGCCATTGCGCGTTTTTACGAGTTCCAGGTCGCCCTTTTGAATCTGCAGACGCGCCTGGTTCAAGTCCGGTCGCCATTTCTTTGCGATGTCCAGATGCTCCTGAATCCCTGCCATCTGGACGCTTGGTATGCGGGGTTCTTCTATCAGCGTCATATCTCGGTTGAGAGGGTCATCACCGGAGGGATTGAGCAGACGCAGTAAATTAAGGCGGGTTTTCTGAAGGGCGCTGTTGGCATTGATGAGTGCCTCTTTGCGCAATGCCACCTCAGACTTGGCGGCGTAAAGTTCAGACTCCGCCAGTTTCCCCAGATGCACACGTTCCTCCACCTCGTTCAACTGGCTCTGTGCCACATCGAGCGATTTTTTATAAATTTCCATCTGCCGCTCCGCGAGAACGCAGTCCCAGTAAGTCTCCTCCACCTGAGCCACAAGCGACTGGGCATAACCGCGCAGTTCATATTCGGAAGAAACGGTGTCGATTCTCGCCTGGCGAAGATTGGCAAGATTGGGACCCAAGCCGAATCCTTGCAGGAGCGACTGCGTTACGGAAATCCCTGCACGCGATGAGTTTTGGTCTCCGCTGATACCGTTAGCACTGCGGTTGGTATTAAAATCAAGCCCGAGTGTGGTTCCTGTGGGGAAAAATTCGGAGAGATTCACATCGGCGTTGCTGTTCTTGGTCACGCTTCTGGTTTTTACCCCGTTGGAATTTTCCATCTCCACCTTACTCTTTGCGACAGATCCACTGGCGCTCAGGGTTGGGTCAAAGGCGGCGCGGGCATCCTGCTCCCTTGTCCGCGTGATAGCTGGCGTGAGCCGCTCCACCATAAATTCCTTGTTGTGCTCCAGGGATTGAAGGACCGCCTCTTCCACATTGATGCGAAGAGGTCCCACCGCTGGGAGAGCTACGGTTGTCGTTGTTGCTTTTCCCTGCTCGGTTGTTTTTGCCTTTTGAAAAAAGCCACCGGGCTCTTCGGGGATGCGCACCTCAATCATGGCACAGGAGGAAAGAAGTAAAGATATTAGTATTATAAATTTGCGCCAATCTGCGCCGTCTGCGGACAATTTTATTCTACTCATACCTTAATGCCTCGATGGGGTCAAGGAGTGCGGCGCGGCGCGCCGGATAATAACCGAAAAAGATTCCCACGGCGGCGGCGAACGAAAGTGCCAGAAGGACGCTCGGCAGCTGAACAAGGGTTTTGAATTGGGACAGTTTCGCAATCATGCTTGCCCCACCGACACCCAGCAAAATGCCAATGAGACCGCCCAGCCCGCTTAATACAATTGCTTCAATGAGAAACTGGAGCATGATGTCGCGGTTTTTGGCGCCAATTGCCTTGCGGACACCAATCTCGCGCGTGCGCTCTGTCACAGTGACCAGCATGATGTTCATGATTCCGATGCCGCCAACCAGAAGGGAAATGCTGGCTATCCCACCCAAAAGAAAGGTGAATGTTTCTGTAACAGTGGAAGCCGTAGCAAGAATATCCGCCTGGTTTCGGATTCTAAAATCGTCCGGTGCGTCTGCCAGCAGGCGGTGCCTCTGGCGGAGGACACTGGTGATATCCTCCTGCACCTTGGTGAGGTCGGCGTCATCCACCGCCTGGACGTCAATCTCCCGGAGATAGTCCAATCCGAATAACTGTTTCATTGCGGTTGTATATGGGACGAATGCCTCATCGTCGGGATTGAACCACCCCTGGTCGCCCTTCGTCTTTGTCACGCCGACCACCTTGAAATTGATGCCTTTGATTTTGATATTCTGACCGATGGGGTCTTCATCCTGAAAGAGATTTTGCACCGTTGTGGGACCGATGACCGCCACACGCATCGAACCGTCCACCTCGCCTTCTGTAAAGGGGCGCCCATGGTCGACCTCAAAGTTGCGGATGGGGAAATAGGTGGGAGCAGAACCCACCACAGCAGTCCGTGAGTTCAGGTTGTAGTATTTAATCTGGGTACTACCCTGGACAATCGGCGCAATCTGGAAAACCCCTTTGACTTTCAGAAGGGCAGTGGCATCCTCAACTGTCAGGTTCTGTTGAGTACCGCTCATGACGCCACCGGAGCCGCGCTCGCTGGGACGGATGACAAGGAGATTTGTTCCCATTTCAGAAATGCGTTGCATCACCTGATGTTGAGCACCAGCACCCATAGCAAGCATGGAGATTACCGCCCCCACGCCGATAATTATTCCAAGCATGGCAAGAAATGTTCGCAGTTTATTTGCCATCAGACTTTTAAGAGCTACCTTGATAATTGTCCAGAGCAACATGACTTTATATGACTCCTTTTTCCTCATGATAGACGATGTGACCATCGCGGAGATGAATCAGACGACTGCATTGCCTTGCCACATCCGGCTCATGCGTTACAATAATGACCGTTCTGCCTTGCTGGTTCAATTCCCTGAAGAGCGCCAGGATTTCTTCGCCGGTCTTGGTATCAAGGTTGCCGGTCGGTTCGTCTGCAAGGATGATTGTCGGGTCTGTCACAATGGCGCGGGCGATGGCGACGCGCTGGCGCTGACCGCCGGATAGCTGGTTTGGCTCATGGGTCATGCGGTCAGCCAGCCCAACAATTTTTAGTGCCTCTTCCGCCTGAGTCTTGGCATGGTCATTGCCTGCATAAAGGAGCGGCAATTCCACATTTTCGAGGGCATTCATCCTTGCCAGAAGATTAAAGGTCTGAAAGACAAACCCGATGCGGTGGTTGCGGATTTCAGCAAGCTGGTTTGGAGAAAGACGCGACACGTCCTCGCCGGCGAGAATATAACGACCGGCATCGGGGCGCTCCAGACAACCCATTATGTGCATCAGCGTGGATTTGCCGCTTCCGGAAGGTCCAGTGATGGCTGGCATCTCGCCTTCTTCAATATCGAAAGAGACGCCATTAAGGGCGCGTATGTCGACTCCGCCCATCTTGAAAGTTTTTTCAATATTTTCCATGTGAATTATCATAGATTTTGTTCACCCACTCTCCCCGTCCCCCATTCTCCCCGTCTCCCATTCTCCGATTCATGATTGATTACCGCCCTCTTGGTGGTCGCGGCATCATCATGCGAATCTGCGCTTGAGAGGACGGTGTTCGGGTGCCCTGTCCCGGCTGATTATTGGCGTGCCAGCGACTGTCCGCCATTCCCTTCCTGACCTCGAGCTCCTCGCCCTCCTTCAGTCCTTTCAAGATCTCCGTCTGGACCCCATCGCTGATGCCGACCTCCACCTCCCGCTCTTCGGCAGAACCGGCAGAATTTTTCACAAATGCTATACGTTTGCCCCTTCTGCGTGAAATGGCTGATGAAGGCACAAGCAGGGTATCCTGCCTGTCAGCCACAATTATTTCCACATTGGCGGTCATTTCCGGCTTCAGAAGCAATTTATTTCTACTTGTCACTTCAATTTTTACTTCAAAGGTAACAACATTGGAGACATTGACACCCTTTGTGGCAATCTGCACCACCTTGCCTCTAAATATTCTTTCAGGGTAGGCATCCGCAGTAATCTGGACATCCTGGTTTTCTTCCACCTTTCCTATATCGCTCTCATCCACAGAGGCGATGACGTAGATGTGGGAAAGGTCAGAAATTGTGAGCACGGTTGTCCCGCCACCCACGTTGCTGATGGCAGAAGCGATAATCTGACCCACCTGGACATTGCGTGCGGAGATCACGCCAGAAAGTGGTGCAAAGACCTTGGTGTCTTTAAGGTTCTGTTCGGCGAGGTCTTCGTCAATTTTGTCGGATTCCACCTGATTCTCCGCCAGACGGACGTCCTGGCGTTTCAAGTCAACGGATATTTCCTGGGATTTGAGGTCTTCTTTTGCGGCGCGAGCGTTTTCAAGGTCTGATTGCGCCTGCACGGCGGCGGTTTGGGCAGTGTCGTAATCCTCACGGCTTGCCAGTTTTTTCTCAAAGAGCTGCTTCATGCGCTCTGCCTTGGACTTGGCGTCATCGTAAGAAGCCTGGGCAGATTTCAGGTTGGCATCAACTTTTATCCGCTGAGTTGCCAGATTCTGCTCAGCCACCCTTAGATTAAGCTGCGCCTCAATCAGGCGGAATTGAGAGGCGGCAAGTTTCACACCCGCTTGTTTTGCATACCGCGCCATATCCGTAGGGTCAATTTCCATGATGAGCGTTCCTGATGAAACTTCGTCGCTTATATCATAAGGGATATCGACAATCTGCCCGCTTGCCTTGCACTTGATGTCAACGTCAAGGTTGGGGACGACCCTCCCAGTGCTGGACACCGACTGGCGGAGCGGTCCGCGTTCCACCTTCACAATGGTTACGCCTGAATCATTTTTCTTTTGGTCGGCTTCCTTCCGCCTCATTTTCACGATTATGGCAACAACGGCTACCAGAAGCAGAACAACAATAACTGGCATTACTTTTTTAACTTTCATTTTTTATCCTCAAAGTTATATATATAAAAATATTGGATTTTTCAATTTTCAAAAAGGGTCAAGGTAAAAGATTTCATCCATGACAGGGTGGGG
>Ga0172365_10000125_pt1 | contig 43863 bp, 43 predicted proteins | sample LakKivSesite48cm_FD_114535 | JGI IMG/M metagenome (GOLD analysis project Ga0172365, IMG submission 114535) | Sediment microbial communities from Lake Kivu, Rwanda - Sediment site 48cm | ecosystem: Environmental > Aquatic > Freshwater > Lake > Sediment | place: Rwanda: Western Province, Lake...
ACTATGCCATCCGTGCGTCCAAGGGTGAACGCAGACGCTCTGGTGGAACCCGGCGCAGTGAAGATCTCGATAGTCGCTTCGGACTCGAGAATCAGCGCGATATCCCCTCCGTTGTCCACCCATGCGTGGCGGGCGCCTTGGGCGACCATCGCTTCGAGGGCCGCCTGGGCGATTGCTCCTGCGACAGCCGCCATTGGGCCTACGCCAGCCAGTCTCGCCGCCTCACACATCCGAGCTGTGATATCCGATGAGCTGCAGTTCGAATCATACGGCTCGAGAGTGGTCAGGAAGAATCTGTCTCGTCTGATCTGCCTTTCGATGTCCCGCCTGGCTTTCTTCACCGCGTCGACCGCGGCGCCGACGTGCCGCCTCTCGCAGGAGATCGACAATGCAGTCTCATCGATTTCAAGCCTGGATGTCACGAACTCGCTCATATCAGGATCTCCATGGCTCTCGGCGGACAGGCGTCGATGCAGACGCCGCACGCGACGCACTTCTCTTCCGTGAAGATGACCTTCCCAGTCTTCGCGTCAAAAGACAGGGCCTTCGTCGGGCAGATGGATATGCATATCCCGCAGTGAGTGCAGACGTCGTCGTCCCTTCTCACGCCCTCCTTGATCGGACGAACGCCGACGCCGTTGGACTTCAGATAATCCAGCCCCTTCCGTATATCATCGGCCTTCCCCTGGAGCTCAAGAACCATCTTGCCCCCGATTTCGTCGATCTCCGCACGAAGGATGTTCACCAGCAGGTGATGCTTCGTGATGAGGTTGTTCGTTATCGGAGTGTTCGCGGCCTCGGGACTGAAGTTGAGGACCACCTTTGACTTCATTGCATCGCCTCCTTCTCCGTTCTCACATCCAGGGTCCTTAGGGCCCTGTCCATCGAGAAGGTCTGGACCGGCTTCTCGATCGAGAACTCGCCCTTGACTATGCTGTTCTTGAGGACCTCGGCGATCTGCCTCGCCTTGTACAGACTGGATAGGGATGAAGTCGCCACCTGCTTGCCCTTGATCGCGGCTTCTCCGGAGCGAAGCTCGGCATAGCTTATCTCCCTGATGACGGTCCGAGACCTCGAGGCCTGGCTGTAATCGTAGACGGCAGTCACGATCTGGTCGTTTGTGACCGCGCAGTTCTTGGCGAGTTCCTCGTCCAGGATCGGTATGGGTACGCCGATGCCCACTCCGAGCGAAGACCCGTACTTGGTGAAAGTGAGTCCTCGGATGAACTCGCTCGTCATCTGCTTCAGGTCGCCAATCACGGCGATGGATCCGGCAGGCCTCTTTGGCACGCCGCCTTCGGTTCGAGGAACTCCTGGGTTGAATTGCGTGCCCTCCCAGATGACGAACCCCTGCCCTCCGCCGAGGAATATCCTCGTGCCTACGCCGATGGTTCTGAAGTACGGGTCGTTGAGCAGTGGCGAGACCTCTCCAGCGCTGCAGTAAGTGGCGTTCCCGAAATCGGGAAGGAGCTTGCCCATGTAGGTGTAGAGCGTCTTGGAGGAGCCGTTGGTTGCGCACGCGTAATTCTGGTAGGAGTTCCTCAGGTTCAGCAGGACCGCCTGGTTCACGGTTTTCAAGCTGATGTAGGTGTCAATCTCCTTCCTGGGATAGCAGTCGGTGCCGTAGGCCGTTGCCCTGAGGCGAACCGCCTTCCCACGGACGAGATCCTCGATCACGTGGGCTCCGCCGTGAAGCATGTTGTTGGTGTCGTCGAGCTCCGTCGCGCCCAGGTATGCGTCGACGGCTGCCAGACCACCATAGGCCTGGATCCCATCGAGCCAGACCTTCTGCATCTTGATCGGTGGGTCCGCATGCCCGAAGTTGAAGTAGACGCCTGAGGAGCACATGGCGCCGAAGGTGCCAGTCGTGACAATGTCCACGTCCTTGGCGGCCTTCTTCGTGCCGTTGGACCTGACATACTGCTTGAACTCTTCTGCAGTCATCACGACGACGTTCCCGTCGGCAGTCTTCTGCCTGATCTCTTCGTAGGTCTTGCTTCCGGGTTTCTGTTTCGTCGACTCCTCCTTGCTCAGATGATTCCCTCCTTGTATGCCAGCTCAGCGTTGAGCACGGAGCCTCCAGCTCCGCCTCTGATTGTGTTGTGCGACAGCAGGAACATGCGCAGAAGTCCTCCATCGATCCTGATCCTCCCAACCGTCACCGCCATGCCCCTGGCCCTTTCGGGCGTCCCAGCATTGGCGTCCAACGATGGCTGCGGCCTGTCCGCTTCTTGACGCACTATGATAGGATGCTCGGGGGCGCTCGGGAGCTTCAGCTTCTGCGGCTCTGCTGAGAATCCCGCAAGCACCCTGGCAATCTCGTCCTTGCCCGGCATGTTGTCGTCCCTGATGAAGACCGCCTCGAGGTGGCCGTCCCTCACGTGGACCCTGGCGCAGCTGGCGCTTATCGTCACGGGCGAGTCCACGAACCTGCCGTCCCTCCATTCCCCGAGGATCTTCCGGCCCTCGGCGTTCATCTTCTCCTCCTCGTTCCTGATGTACGGGAGGACGTTGCCGAGGATGTCCAGAGAGGCGACGCCTGGGTAGCCCGCTCCTGAGAGTGCCTGGTAGGTCGCCACGTTCACGTCCCTGAAACCGAACTTGTCGACCAGCGGCTTGAGCCCGAGGGCCAGGCCTGTGACAGAGCAGTTTGCGTTGGTGACGACGAAGCCGTGGCCCTTCCTTCTCTTCTTCTGGACCTCTACGGATGCCAGGTGGTTGGCGTTCACCTCGGGCAACAGGATGGGGGTGTCTGATTCCATTCGATGAGAAGCGGCGTTCGAGAACACCGCGAGTCCGTGCTCCGCGAGATCGTCTTCCACAGGTCCTGCGACTTCGGACGGCAGACCGCTGAAGATGACCTCCACTCCCTCCTTTTTGAGGGTGTCTGCCTTCGTGCTCTGGATGACATTGGGCCTCAGCTCCACGTCCAGCTCTACGTCAGCCAGCTTCCATGCCTGCGCGAGAGTTTTGCCCTCTGAGCGGTCTGACGCACAGTAGGCGACGACGTCGAAGTAAGGGTGTCCATGAAGCATTTGGGCGAACCTCTGCCCGATCATTCCGCTGGATCCAAGTATCGCTGCTCGTCTCTTCTCCAAGTCACTCAGCCTCCATGTACTCTCTGTTTGCGTCCACTATCTTCGCGAACCTCTTGGGGTCTGGGTCTAGCACCGCGGTCTTCAGCTCTCGGAAAGCGTCCTCCATCGCTGCAATCATCTGTCTCGAGTTGGGGTTCAGCGACTGGATGTCGTGGTAGATTCTCCTGCTCTCGGCTGAGACCTCTCTTGAGATTGACGACAGTCTGTCGAAGGTCGGCCCCTGCACCTCCCGGAGTCCGGCCATCTTCTCTCCAGATCTCCTGGCCGTGCCCGCAAAGAGCAAGCTCGTCAGATGAGAGAGTCCAAGGACGTAGGCCATCAGCCTGTCGTGCTCGTCGAGTTCGATCATGATTGTCCTGGCGCCCCATGAGGTGAACAGGCTGTAGGTCTCCTTGTTCGCGTCATCGGAGCCGAAATCGCAGACGAGCACATTGCGTCCCTTCGGGGACGGCGCACTCGGGCCGAACATGGGATGAACGCTTGCGATTCTGATCCCCCTTTCGTTCGCCTCGCGCAGGACGCCCACGATGTGCGACTTGATGCTGGAGATATCGAAAACGAGACCGTCCGGACCGGAGTCTATCACCGCCCTCAGGTCCTCAGCCACCACGCCGAGCGGGCTTGTTATCACCACGATGTCCGCCTTCTTCGCGTAGCCAGCTAGCGAGGGAACGTTCTCGTATCCGTCGAGCTCGCCCCTTGCGTCGTATACCTTAAGCGCCGCGCCGCGGTTCGACAGGAACCTGCACGCCCATCTGCCCATCCTGCCCGTCCCACCGACCACAAGCACGGATTTTCCATCCAGGTCCACAGGCTTGGTGACCCGCTGGGTACGGACCGACTCGGAGATCATCTCCCTGAACAGTTCTTTGGTCTTCACCGGATCGAGGTCGAACGACTCGGCGAACTCCGCGACATGATCGAGCACCTGCTTCTCCCGCTCTACGTCTCTCACCTTCAGCGAGTCCTTCCTCTTGGTGAGGCCGATCTCCAGGGTCGTCTCAGCTCTCCTAGCCATCAGGCGGACGATCTCCTCGTCTATCCTGTCGACCTCCTTCCTAAGAGACAGCAGTTCCTCTCTTGTCAGATGAATCCCCCCTGGAGCATCAGGTCGAGGATGACGCATGCGGCGGCGTTCTCGACGACGGGGACCGCTCGAGGCACGATGCAAGGGTCGTGCCTTCCCTTGATCTCAAGTTGAACAGGCTTCTTGGTGATGATGTCGACGCTCATCTGCGGCTTGGCTATTGATGAGGTCGGCTTGAACGCGACATTGAACTCTATCGGCATGCCGTTCGAGAGGCCCCCGAGTATCCCTCCGGCGTTGTTCGTCTTGGTGACGATCTTCCCGCCCCTCACGGCGTACTGGTCGTTGTGGTCGGAGCCTCTCATGCTTGCGCACCTGAAGCCCGAGCCGAACTCAACGCCCTTCACCCCTGGTATCGAGTACATCATCGCAGAGATGACGCTCTCGATGGACGCGAAGAACGGTTCGCCCACTCCGACGGGGACGCCAATGGCCGAGCACTTAACGATGCCTCCAATGCTGTCCCCCTCCTCGTGCGCCTTGACAATCTCTTCAGCCATGAGCACCGACGCTTCTCGGTCCGCGCATCCAACAGCGCTGGCACGGACTGCGCGCTCGGCAATACTCAATGGAATATCCTTCCTCGCCACCACGCTACCTATCTGTATGGTCTGGGCCAGCAGTGAGACCCCCTCCCGCTCCAGAACCTGTCGTGCTATCGCCCCTGCTATGACGAGGGCGGCGGTCATTCTGCCCGAGAACTGTCCGCCTCCGCGGTAGTCGTGGTGACCTCCGTACTTGACCATGGCTGGAAAGTCGGCATGGCCCGGCCTGGGAACCCTCTTGAAGGCCTCGTATGCGCTCGAGTCAGTGTCAACGTTCCTCACAAGGCCCACGATGGGTCCTCCAGTCGCTCTGCCTTCGTGCAAGCCTGAAACGATCTCCAGTCTGTCCCGCTCCCTTCTCTGGGTCGAGAGGGGTCCTTTGCCCGGAGACCTCCTGTCCAGCTCGGTCTGAATTACGGCTTCGCTTATCTTCGACCCTGCAGGGCATCCCTCGATTTTGGCGCCGACGCATGGACCATGACTCGTGCCGAAGATTCCCACCCGGTATCTCGTGCCGAACTCGTTCATCTTGTCACCTTCATCCAGCACCCGAGCTGGTGCATGTCCCTCAGGAATCCGGGATACGATACCGCATAGGACTCGCTGTCTCGTATTGTCGTGTCGGAACTGGCCGCCAGCCCTGCAACCACCCCTGCCATGAATATCCGGTGGTCGCCCTCAGTGACTATCTCCGCACCGTGCAGTCGGCCTCCGCCGCTGATGACACAGCCGTCATCGGTGGGGTCGATGTCCGCACCCATCCTCCGCAGGAAAGAGGTGGTCGTCACGATGCGGTCACTCTCCTTGTGTCTGAGGCTCTCTCCTCCCCGGATGACGGTCCTTCCCCTCGCGACAGAGCCGAGGACTGCAACAACCGGGAAGAGGTCTGGCGTGTTCCGCACGTCCAGTTCGCATCCGCGTAGCTTCGAGGAACTCCCGGAGACGCTCACCGAATTTCCCCTCGCCGTAACGCTCGCTCCGAAATTGGCCAGGATGTCCACGATTGCCATATCTCCCTGCGGGGATTCAGGGTCTAAGTTCTTGACAGTTACGTCGCCACTCGTCACCGCCGCCGCAGCAAGAGGGAACGCGGCCGATGAGTAGTCTCCGGGGACGCTGTAGGTGTCCTTCGACAGCTGCTGATCGCCCATGATGTGATAAGTCTGGTCGGCCTGCTCGACAGTCGCTCCGAAAGCCCGCAGAAGCTCCAGAGTGATCTCGACGTACGGTCCCGACCGAATCTTGCCGTTCAGGACGATGTCCGTGTCTCCGTTCTTTTGGGTGCATGCGATCAGGAGCGATGAGATGAACTGAGAACTGACGTCGGCCTTGATCTCGGTGCGGTTCCCCTTGATTGGTCCAGATATCTTCAGCGGAGGGCACCCGCGCTCCCCGAGGTAATTCGCCTTCGCGCCAAGACCTATCAGGGCATCCACGAGCGGAGCCATGGGGCGCCGGCTGAGGCTCGCATCCCCCGTAAGGACGGTCTCGGACGGCAGAAGGGCGGCGATTCCGGTGACCAGGCGCATAGTTGTGCCAGAGTTGTGAGCGTCTATGACGCCAGCGGATTTCCGCAGTTTCTCGCAGTGAATCGCTATGCCGTCATGCACGCTCCTGAACTCGGTGCCGAAGGCGTAGAGGGCGTCAACAGTCGCCTTCGTGTCCTCCGACATCAGCGGGTTGTGCAACAGGAAGTCCGAATGAGTGAGCGCACCCAGAATCAGCGCACGATGCGTGTAGGACTTCGAAGGGGGAGCAGTGACGGTCCCCTTCGCGACCGAAGATTTGACTACAACAGTCGTGGGGTCACCTCCTTAGCAGGAACATGATTCATCCTCGCGACGAGGACACTCCCTTCTTCCCTCTTCAGCACGTCTGATAGAGGTCCTGCTTCCCCGCGCCCGCATACGGCGACCGTCGCCGGGCCAGTACCTGATATCCCCGCAGCGAGCGCTCCATGTCTCCTTGCAAGCTCGGCGATATCTTCGGAGACGTTCAGGACCTTCGAGTAGGCCCGCGAGTTCATCTCCATGGCCTTGAGGAACTGACCCCTGAGGGCTAGATCGAAAGCCTTCTCGACTTCCTTCTGGATTTTGCTGAAGTCCAAATCCTTCACTGACGACTTGGCAATGCGGCGAGTGGGAACGTGAATGACGAGTTCCAGGTCTTCGTCCATGGGCGACTGCTTGAGGATTTCGAAGGTCCTGTTGTTCGTCAGAACGGCGCCTCCGTAGTAGCAGGCACACGCATCATCGAAAGCACCAGTAATCGTCACACCCGCCTTCATGGACTCCTCAATCCCGCTGAGAATCAAGTCCAAGTCGGACATCTCATGACCCAGCGCTCTGCAGCTGGCGAGGACCAAGGCGTTGGACACCGCGCTGCTGCTCTTCAGCCCCCTCGATATCGGAATCTCCGATCTGATACGGATGTTCCCATGGTACTGTGCAGGCGGACCCGGGGTTCTTCTCGCGACCGACCGAACACAGGCCTCTGCGAGGCCCGCGCCTTCGTTCGCCTCAATGAGACTGATTGGCCCGCTCCCTTCGGCGAGCTCGACAGATGCATCTGCTTCGAGCGATATGCCGAAAGCCGCGCCCTTGCCGGTGGCGATGGCATTGACGATCGTGGCAGCCCCGCGACACGCGGCCCTTCCAATCATTTCAGTGCCCTCCTAGCCGCCTCCCTCATGGCCTCCACATTCGGCTCCATCCCAGTCCACAGCCGGAACGATTCTGCGCCCTGCTGGACCAGCATCTCGAGACCACCGTATGCCTTGGCCCCAGCCTTCTCCGCGGTCTCAATGGCCTTCGTGACCTGCGGGTTGTAGACCACATCGAAGAAGGTCGAGCCCGACCCGAATAGGCCTTTCGTGACCGGATTCCCGGGGACGCCCTTCATTCCGACCGGCGAGCAGTTGACAACGATGTCGAACGACTTGCCGGACCTGAAGAGGCGCGGCAATGACTGCGAGTGCGCTCCGAAGATCTTTGCGAGATGGTCGGCGCGGCGCTTCTCGATGTCCACGACCGTGACCCTCGCGCCGCGTTCCTTGAGGACGTACATCGCTGCCCTGGCCGCTCCGCCTGCTCCGACGAGCAGCGCCTTGGTCCCCCTCGTGACTACCGTTTTCGTTCCTACGAGCTCCGCAAACCCCTTCACGTCGGTGTTTTCTCCGTAAAGTGCCCTGGATTGGATCCTGATCGTGTTAACTGCTCCGGTCGCCTTGGCCGCCGGCCCTCTCTTCTCGCAGAGCGTGTAGGCCTTCTTCTTGTGCGGGATCGTGACGTTCACGCCTTTGAACCCGAGCCTCCTGATGGTAGCGATCGAGGCCGCGGAGAACTTGCCGGTCGGGAAGTCCATCGGGACGTAGGCCCCCACGATGCCGAGGTTCCTTAGGGCTTCCTCCTGCATGGGTTTCGAAACCGAATGGGAGACCGGATGTCCTATGAGGCCGAACACGGCCTTCTCCTTCGAGCGGAGCGCGCACTGAGAGGGCACGTCCAGCTGTCCCGGAGCTGATGGCTTTCCTTGCAGGCACGCGTAGACCAGCTCGGACCCAATCCTGTCAGCAAGTATGCGGGTGACCTGTCCCTGAAGTCCCATGCCCATCACTGCGCACGGTTTGGTTCTCCTTGACCACTTCATGCCGAGCTCCGCCAGCATGAGAGCATCCGTGGCGCTCTCACATCTCATAGCAATCTTCCCCAGGTCGCCCAGAAGCATGCACTCTGCAAGGGCCTTCTCAAGTGTCGCCTTGTTGACCGGGGATTTGAAATGGGCGGAGACTATGGTCTTCGAGGACCAACGCTCGCGCCGGATGGCGGCGAGGAACTTGCGGTCGGTCTTCAGCTCGAAGTCCACGTATTCGAAATCCGCGTCCAGTTGGGCTTGCAGAAGCGAGTTCCTTCTCTCCCCCGTGAGTCCCGAGCGTCCGTCCTCCGAGACCGACCTGAGGGTTGATATCGCCGGTCCGAGCGCAGCGCTTCTAGCCTCTTGGACCGACCTACGCGAGAGATGACGGAGCAGGTCCAGCCTGCACTCGACCAGGTCAGCGCCCTGCGTGAAGGCGAGCTTCGATGAGGCCGCAATGCCCTCCGTGTCCCCCTCAACGAGGGACGCCACGACCAGCGTCATCTACCTCTCCTTGATCGTCTCCTTGATGCGCACTCCGAAGTGGCGTCCGCCACGTTCCAGATGAATCTTGATTGAATCGCCAACCTTGATTTTCGAGACGGACACTATCTTTCCGTTCGAGTACACCCTTATGGTCTCGGCGTTCTGGACAATTGTCGAGTGTCTCTCCCCAGAGAACTCTGCCTCGATCAGCAGCAGGGGCCGTCTTTCGACCTTGGTCCTGCCCACTATGACCTTCCTCGTGTGACCGCTCGAGTCGACGATCAGCGCTTCGTCGCCCCCTGACAGTTCGGAGAGATACCTGGTCGTCCCGTCGGGCATGAGAACATAGGCATGCACCGGCCCCGCATTCACCCTGAACGGTCGCGTGGCGGCATACTCTGATTCGATTGTCTCCGAGTGAATAAGGAACAGGCAGCAGGACTGGTTCCCGATGAGCATGCCTTCGCCAACTGAGAGCATGCTACAGGTGTCGATGCACACCCTGTCGCCAAGTCCAAGCTGGCGAAGGGTGACGATCTTCGCATCAGCGAGGTCAATCATGGGAGAGGTCTCCTCGAGAAGCTTGCGAAGCCTTGCCAGCTCCTCCAGCTTCTGCGGAACGAAGAGCACCCCATCTGCGCCGATCTCCATGGTTTCAAAGAACAGCTTCGCGTCCTCGGTGGTCCTCGCGACCATCATCAGCTTAGACCCGGAGCCCTGGAAATGAGCGATCAGGTTCTCGAGAGGGATGACCTTCCAGTCCGCGGCGGAGATGACGACTACGGGAGTCCTGCCAGCGAGCTTCTTCGCCTTGACCTCATCCGACTTGCTCTTCAGATGGACGAGGGAACCGACCTCGTTTCCATCCTCCGTGAACGAGTTGCCGTCCAGAAGGAGCGCCCTGAACCTGCCCAGGTTGACGAACGACTTGTCCCTCTTTTCGAGCACGACGCTGTCGAAGCCGTTCTCAAGGGCGGATAGGACAATCCTCTTCCTGTTCTCACTGCTGGGCTGGAAAAGGGCGCCAACCCAGATCTGGCGGTCTTTCAACTGCTCACCGCCTATATGCTTCCTCAGGGCGCATACCATCGAAAACTAATCTGCTTATCGCTTTGGTTATGCCAGCGACATCTTCGTGCTGGAAAACGTTCCGGCCTATACTGACCCCTTTGGCGCCAGCCTGCATGGCGTCGTAGACCATCTGGAGCAGGGCCTTGTCCGAGTCCAGTTTGGGACCGCCGGCGATAACGACGGGTATCGGAGTTCCCTTCACGACCTCCTTGAAGGAGTCGACCGTCCCAGTGTAGTTCGTCTTGACCACGTCTGCGCCCAACTCCGCCGCGAGCCTCGCGCAGTGTTTCACCGGCTCCACGTCGAACTGGCTCTTCACGTTCTTGCCTCTTGGGTAGCACATCGCGAGCAGGGGCAGGCCGAGCTGGCGGCACCTGTCAGCAGTCTTCCCGAAGTCGGCCACCATCTTCTCTTCGTTCTCCCCGCCGATGTTGCAGTGGATGGAGACCCCGTCGGCTCCGAGGAGCGCCGCTTCATCGGGGGTGGCCACCAGGACCTTGTGGTTAGGGTCGACAGAGAGAGAGGTGCTGGCTGAGATGTGAACGATGAGCGCAAGCCTGCTTCCGACTGCCGGCCCCGCGAAGGGAACCAGGCCTTTGTGAATCACTATCGCGGACGCCCCTCCATCAGCAATCTTGTCAACGGTGGCGCGGATGTCAGCAATGCCTCTGACCGGACCCATGGATATCCCGTGGTCCATCGGAACGATAACCGTCCTGCCGGTCTTCTGGTCGAAGATTCGCCTCAGTCTGATTTCCTTGCCGATCATCTCATCACCGGGCACGGTCACGCCGTGCTACTTTGTGTCACTGTCGTCACCACGGCGCTGGACATATAAGCCATTTGCTGCTGGCCGGCGGTGCGAAGGCGTACACTGGTCGCAATATTAATCTATTACTGTACACATCTAATCATCGATTGCTATGTGGGACAAGATTGCAAACTACTTCGAGAAGTACCCGTCCCAGGCGAAGGTTGCCAGATATCTGCTCAAGTACGGACTCAGGATCGACAGGGACCAGGTCCTTTGCGGAGATGTACAGATCGCGGATTCGGCCCTGGCACGAGCAGCAGGGGTCGACCGCCGTGTCGTGAAGTCCACGATTCAGACCATAAAGGGAGACCCGACGCTGTTGAAGTTCTTCTCGCAGCTGCTGCCCACAAACCACCTCAAGAACGCCGCGTCTGCCATGGGATGGAGTGCCATCGAGATAGTCCCGATGAACGCTCACGAGCCAGGAATAATAGCCTCAATAGCAAACATCCTCGAGAAGGGGAACATAAGCATCCGCCAGGCGATAGTCGATGATCCGATGACGTCTGAGGAGCCGAAGCTCTTCATCGTCACCGAGAGCCAGGTCCCCTCCGAGATGATCCCCCTGATAAAGCAGGCAAAGGGCGTCAAGGGAGTCACCATTTACTAGGAGCGGCAAGACGGCCTCAGGAAGTGACATCTCGTGGCGCTCAGCGAGGGGTCGAAGGCTTATCTCGCAATAGGCGTCGCGATGGTGTCCGTCTCATGGGCTTCGGTATTCATCAAGTGGAGTGACAGCCCTCCGTTTGTCATAGGGGCGTACAGACTAGCGTTCACATGCTTGCTCCTCCTTCCGTACATGGTCATCAGCGGAGGATTCTCAGGCATCAGGAGTTTCGATTCGCGGGATGTTCTGCTGATTCTCACCAGCGGGATTGCGCTGGCATTTCATTTCGGGCTATGGATTGTGTCCCTGACGTTGACCCTCGTGCCGACGTCCGCCATCCTGGTCACATCCCATCCGATATTCGTCGCCACGGTCTCTCACTTTCTGCTCAAGGAGAGGGTCAAGCGTCTGGCGGTCTTGGGGATAGCGGTTGCGTTCTCAGGGATCGTCGTGATAGCTCTGAGCGACTTGGGGAAAGGAACCGACAACATCATCGGAGACATGCTGGCCTTCGTTGGCGGAATATGCGCCGGGATATACTTCCTGTCTGGGAGGGTCGCGCGCCAGAAGGTTGCCCTGGGCCCCTACGTGTTCTCGGTCTATCTCATCTCGGCCGCCCTCTTGTTCATCGGTGCCGGCATTGCTGGGAACGACGTGATTGTGGCGAGCACGCACGAGTTGCTCCTGTTCCTCGTCATGGCAATCGTTCCATCGATATTGGGGCACACCATGTTCAACTACGCCCTCAAGACGGTTCCTGCACATGTGATCTCGACGAGTGTTCTCGCGGAACCAGTCGGCGCATCAATCCTCGTCTTCTTCTTGCTACCCCACGAAGTGCCTGGGGCGTGGATCATACTTGGCGGCGCGCTAGTGATAGTGGGACTATACATCGTGCTGAGGAGGGGGATGTCGAATCGCTCTGACAGACTTCCAGGCAGCCAACAGTAGTCTGCGGTCTGTTGGACGTCCGTCAAGAGACCCTTGGCTGGGAAAGGGCATGACCCCCTCGTCATGACCTTCGTCCAAGTCCACGGGATACTGTCCTCGCCCTCGGGCTGATTCTGCTCTGCATCGAGATTGGCGGGAGGAAGAGCACCGAGTCCAGGTACCTCGGAACAAGCGGTCCGGCTCGACTGGTTCTTGCCGGGGTCAGAGCGGTGATGCTGGTCATCGGGTGGATTGATTTGCACTCTGAGCGACCATGTGACTGCATCATCTAGATTCCCCCCTTGCCTTTCTTAACATCTGTGACGGCGAAACCATCCCATACCTTTCATGTGAAAAGCATATGAGGGTCCTTGGTGAATCTCACACTCATGGCTATGAATCTAGATGATGTTGACAGGAAGATACTCAGGGAGCTCCAGAAGGACGGACGGGCGTCATTCCGCGACATCTCAGCACGGATTTCGGTGAGCACGCCAACTGTAAGCTCAAGAGTCCAGGCGATGGTGGATGTCGGGCTGATAAAGGGATACGAAACCATGCTCGATGCGGACATGCTGGGTCAGATATCAGTGGTCCTGATGGTTGAAGCCAAGCCCGTCGATCTGGAGACGGTCGTCGACAGACTCAGAGACGACGAGATCGTACGACAGATATACCTGCTATCCGACTCTCGCGTCTTCTGCCTCCTTTCGTTCTACAACCAGGTCAAGTACCAAAGGTTCCTCGAGAACCTAGCCCAAGTACCTGAGATTACTCGCATGGACAATTCGATGGTCATGAAGGTGCCGAAGGAGGCTCCAAGGGCGGCTCTCACTGATGAGGCCGGACTGCTCATCCGCTGCTATTATTGCGGACATATGATGCGGGACGAGGGTGTGAAGATCAAGCTGGACGGGAAGTACCACTATCTCTGCTGCCCCGTCTGCGAGAAGGAATACAGGGAGAAGTACGAACGCCTGAAGAAGCAGGCTGGGCCAATCAGACCTTCAAAGGAGCATCATCACTGACGCTACACGTACTTTGAAGGATTCTTGTCGAAGGCCTTCTTGCATCCTGGAGCGCAGAAGAAGTACTCCTTGCCTCCGTAGGCGCTCTTCCACTTTGCGCTCTTCTCGTCGACATCCATCTTACAAACCGGATCGACTGCCATTGATCTCATCCTCGGAAGCCCATCGTACCGTCGAAACCATATTCCTTTTGCCTTACGGTTTCCAACTGGCCACTTGACTCCTGTATACCGAAATCACAACGTATATATTCGGGAATCCAGTATGCGCGCGCGACCGTGAGATGGATGCCCATCTTTGAGAAATCGTCTGAGACTGCAGTTACGAGAGCAATCATAACGCAGTTCGCGAAGGACATGGAGCGGTACGCAGAAACCGATGTGATCATTGTGGGCGCCGGGCCCAGCGGGTTGATGGCCGCCCACGACCTCGCGAAGCGCGGAGTCAAGGTCCTCATCATCGAGAAGAACAACTACCTCGGAGGAGGCTTCTGGGTGGGCGGCTTTCTGATGAACACCGTGACGATAAGAGCTCCCGCCCACAAGATCCTCGACGAGCTCGGGATACGGTACAAGCAGTTCGAGAAGGGCCTCTACGGGACGCCGGGCCCTCTGATATGCTCTAAGCTAATCGCAGCTGCGTGTGAGGCCGGCGCGGATGTTCTCAACATGACCGCATTCGATGACGTCGTGCTGAGGGAGAAGGGCCGCGTGGCCGGCGTGGTCATCAACTGGAGCCCCGTAACTCTCCTGCCCAAACCGCTCAGCTTCGTGGACCCCATTGCGATCGAGTCGAAGATCGTGATAGATTCAACGGGTCACGACGCTTCAGTGGTGCGCAAGCTCGAGGAGCGGGGAGCGATCAAGACCCCGGGATTCGGCGCCATGTGGATCGAGAAGAGCGAGGACGCCGTCGTGGAACACACTGGGTTCTGCCATCCCGGCCTCATCGTCACCGGTATGGCTGTGTCAACGACCTTCGGTCTTCCGAGGATGGGCCCGACATTCGGGTCGATGTTGCTCTCGGGAAGGCGAGGGGCAGACGTCGCAATCAAGCACTTGGACGGTAAGAAGGAGTAGGGTCCGTGCCGCCGTGGAAGAAGGACAGCGGGTTGACCTCGATGTCCCTCCACATCGCGCCTTCCATCGCCATGACCGCGGCGCGAGCGCCCTGCATCGTCGTGAAGAACGGGATCTCCAGCTCGACGGCGAGCCTCCTCATCATGTATCCGTCTCTTCTCGCCCCCGACGCCTCGCTCGGTGTGTTTATCACGAGCTGCACCTTTCCGGCCCGCATGAGCGACAGCGCATCCGGGGCTCCATGATCGGAGATGCGATAAACGACGGTCGGGTCGATGCCCTTACCTCTGAGGACCTCCGCGGTCCCCTTTGTCGCAAAGATCCCGAACCCGAGTGCCGACAGCCTTCTGGCTAGCCTCTCGGCCTCGTCCTTGTCCGGATCGGCGACGCTCACGTAGACATTGCCGGAGCGCGGAAGTCTCTGGCCCGATGCGACAAGCGCTTTGTAGACGGCAGCCGGATAACTCGTGTCGATGCCCATCACCTCGCCTGTTGATTTCATCTCCGGGCCGAGGATGCTGTCCACTCCAGGCAGTTTCAGGAAAGGGAAGACGGACGCTTTCACCGCAATGTGTCTGATATTCGCTTCGTCCTTCAGTCCCAGGTCTGCAAGACTCCTCCCAAGCATGACCTTCGTTGCGATCTTCGCGAGAGGAATTCCCGTCGCCTTCGACACTATCGGTACAGTCCTGCTAGCCCTCGGGTTCGCTTCCAGCATGTACACGCCTCCGTCTTTGTACGCCAGCTGGAAGTTGATCAAGCCTACGGTCTTCAGCGCCAGTGAGACCTTCCTCACGATGGACTTCACTTCCATGAGGACCTTCTCATCCAGTGTCTGTGGAGGGAGGACCATCATCGCATCTCCCGAGTGAACGCCTGCCTCCTCTATGTGCTCAAGAACCCCTCCGATGAAGACCTCCGTTCCGTCCGAGACCGCGTCCACATCAATCTCAATAGCATGGGTCAGATACTTGTCCACGAGGATGGGATGCTTCCTCGATACCTTGACCGCGCTCCTCATGTACATCTCGAGTTCGGGTTCGCTGTAGACTATCTCCATCGCGCGTCCCCCGAGGACGTAGCTCGGCCTCACGAGAACTGGATAACCTAGGTCTCCGGCCAGCTGCCTCACATCGTCGAACGAGAACCCCGTCCCGGACGTTGGCTGCTTTATTCCCAGTTCGTCCATGAGCTTCGAGAACTTCTTCCTATCCTCCGCGAGGTCTATCGCTGACGGGGACGTGCCGAGGATCTTGGCTTTCCGGCCGCGGAGTTCTCGCTCCAGCGGCAGGGCGAGATTGATCGAGGTCTGTCCTCCGAACTGGAGGATGATGCCGTCAGCGTCCTCCTGCTCGATGACGTTCATGATGTCCTCGGTCGTGATCGGCTCGAAGTAAAGCCTCGTGGAGATGTCGAAGTCGGTGGAGACCGTCTCCGGGTTGTTGTTCACGATTATCGCGTCTATGCCCTGTTCCTTGAGAGCGAGGGCGCCATGAACGCAACAGTAGTCGAATTCGATGCCTTGTCCGATTCTGATCGGTCCCGCCCCGACGACTATAACCTTCCTGCTCGCGGAGGGTCTGGCTTCGCATTCCCTCTCGTAGGTCGAGTAGTAGTACGGAGTTCTCGCCTCGAACTCCGCCGCGCACGTGTCGACCATCTTGTACACGGGCCTGATGTTCTTTGACACCCTCATGGTCCGGATTGTCCTTTCATCCTTGCCTGTCAGCATCGCGAGGTACTCGTCGCCGAAACCGAGCTTCTTGGCCCAGGCTAGAGTCTCTTCGGACAGATCCTCCCTGATCCTCTCTTCCATGCGCACTATGTTCGAGACCTTCTCGACGAAGAACGGATCCCAGTGGGTGAGTTCGCAGACCCTTTCAACTGCGAATCCTCGCCTCAGCGCCTCCGCCATCATGTACAGTCTCATGTCGGTGGACGAAGACAGCTCTTCCACGATTTCGTCCTCTCGCCACTTGTCCGCTTCCAGCCCCGCCCGGTCGATCTCGAGTGAGCGCACGGCCTTGAGAAGAGCCTCCTCGATGCTCCGGCCGATGGCCATCACTTCGCCGGTGCTCTTCATCTGGGTGCCAAGCTTCCTGTCTACGGTCCTGAACTTGTCGAAGGGCCATCTGGGGATCTTCATGACCACATAGTCGATGGAGGGCTCGAACGCCGCGCATGTCTTTCCCGTTATCGCATTGGGAATCTCGTCCAAGGTTCTCCCGATCGCGATCTTCGCCGCAACTCTAGCGATCGGGTAACCCGTGGCCTTCGAGGCTAGGGCTGAGCTCCTTGACACGCGCGGGTTGACTTCCATTACCCTGTACTCGCCGGTCTTCGGATGCACGGCGAACTGGATGTTCGCCCCACCCTCGATTCCAAGAGCTCTTATGATCTTGATCGTTGCCCTGCGGAGTGCCTGGTGGTCCCTGTCGCTGAGAGTCTGTGCGGGCGCGACAACCATGCTCTCGCCCGTGTGGATGCCCATGGGATCCAGGTTCTCCATGTTGCAGACGATGATGCAGTTGTCCTTGGAATCCCGCATCACCTCGTACTCGAACTCCTTCCAGCCGATGACGCTCTCTTCGATGAGGACCTGCCTGATTCTCGAGTAAATCAGTCCTCGGCCAACTATGTCGACCAGCTCTGATTCGCCGTGCGCGATGCCTCCGCCAGTCCCTCCAAGCGTGAATGCCGGTCTCACCAACACCGGGTAGCCGCCTATTGCTGAGACAGCCTGCTTTGCACCTTCTATCGAGGACGTTGTTTTGCTCCTCGGGATCGGCTCGTTCAGGTCCAACATCGTCTTCCGGAAGAGCTCTCTGTCCTCGCTGAGGGCTATCGCCTTGGGCTGGCTCCCAAGGAGCTCCACACGAAGGCGGGCAAGCGTGCCGTTCTCTGCGAGTTCTGAGCACAGGTTGAGCGCGGTCTGTCCACCCATTCCCGAGAGTATCCCCTGGATTCCCTCCTTCTCGATTATCTTCGTCACTGTCTCCACGTTGAGAGGTTCAACATAGACCGTGTCGGCGGTTTCCGTGTCGGTCTGGATCGTCGCGGGGTTCGAGTTGACGAGAACGGTCCTGTACCCCTCCTCTCTCAGGGACCTGCAGGCCTGAGAGCCGGAGAAATCGAACTCCGCGGCTTGCCCGATCACAATCGGGCCTGAGCCTATGACCATGAGTTTCTTGAGATCAGTCCGTTTAGGCATGTCGGTGCTCCTCCAGCATCTTCGCGAACCGATCAAACAGGAACCCGGTGTCCTGTGGCCCGGGTTGTGCTTCAGGATGGAATTGGACCGAGAAGATCGGGAGTTCGCGGTGTCTTACCCCTTCGACCGTTCCGTCATTCAGGTTCACCGTCGTTATCTCCAGTCCGACATCCTCAGCGGACGACTGGTCGACCGCGAATCCATGGTTCTGTGAGGTGATGTAGACCCGGTCCTCGAACTTGACCGGTTGATTGATGCCTCTGTGGCCGAACCTCAGCTTGTAGGTCTTCGCCCCGAACATGAGGGACAGCAGCTGATGGCCGAGGCAGATGCCCATCATCGGATATTCTTCCTTCAGTCCTCTCAGGTTCGCAACCGTCGTCCTCATGATGTCTGGATGAGCTGGGTTCCCCGGCCCGTTCGATATGAAGATGCCGTCGGGTTCAAGGTCCCTCACGACTTCGGCGGGCACGTCGAACGGTAGCTGGATGACGTTGAATCGTTTCCGCAGCTCGTTCACTATGTTGGCTTTCAGGCCGCAATCGAAGAGCGCGACGGTCTTCGGCTTCCCTTCGCCGAACCTGAGGATCTCCTTGGTGCTCACTTTGGAGACGAGGTTCGAATCCTCGGGATGTCTCATTCTGCGGACTTCTTCGAGGAAAGTCTCCGGGTCTCCGGACGTGATCCCTCCTTTCATGGTTCCAGAGGTGCGGATATGCCTGATCAACGACCGTGTGTCAAGGCCGCAGATTCCCGGGACGCCGTTCTCATCGAGCCATGAGTCGATATCGCGGTCGGAGTCGTGGTGGCTGGGATGGGTGCACCTCTCCCGGACCGCGTAGCCCCAGACCTGCACGCGACTGGACTGGTTGTCCTCTTTGTTGACCCCGTAGTTACCAATCAACGGATAGGACGCAACAAGAATCTGGCCGCAATATGACGGATCTGTTAGAGATTCCTGATAGCCCGTCATGCCAGTAGCGAAAACGACTTCCCCGAGAGCATCTCGTTTCGACCCGAAGACTTCGCCCTCAAAAACTGCCCCATCCTCGAGGACGACGTAACCCTTCTTCACAGCGACCTTTGGTGTATTTGGGCTGGGGTTAAAGAAACTTGTCTTCAGTATTGGATGTGACCTCCATTTCTTATCCATTCTCCGACAGTTGCTCCCACGAAGAGTTATATTAGGATGAGATGTGCTCCGCCTCACTGGTGACCAGACGTTCCCGTCGCACTGCAAAGAAGTGAGCGTGAAGTCCGTGAATTTCGCGCTCACTGAGACATCCATCAAGGAATTCCTCGATGGAAAGAGGGCATACATCAGGACGAGGTTCTATGTGTTCAATTCGCGAGACGACTGGGCAGTCGCTCTGATCGTCCACAAGCCCTCTAGGGACATCCTGCAGGAGATTGCCTCAGTCCATATCCTCTCGCTCCCTGCCGACACTGCCTTTGTGAATGATCCCACGCTCGACGTGCTGTCGGCCAGCCTGATGGGGGCGATGCGTGAGGCTGTGGGCAAGAAGTGCATCGTCGTGAAAGGAAGGTCCGAGCATGTTTCGTTCTTCATAGAGGAGAAGCCGTATGAAGTGACGATCTTCGATGTCGTCCCCCCATTGCCGTCGAAGCTCGTGGGGCTTGTTGAGAATGCCCTGGAGAACGATCTCCAGGACGTGTATGTCAAGTTCAAGGTCGTTGAGGCCGACCTCAACAAACTCGCGGAGAAGGCGAAGACGGGGATCACAATGTATCCGTGCAGGGCATCGGGCCTCGTCACTGGCAGAAGGGTGCTGTACCTGGACGAAACCCCTCAGCTGTCCCGTGAGGAGGTCAATGACGTCACGCTCATCGGATGCAGCCTCTCCGCCAGGATCTTCCAGGCCGTGTACGGCGTCGAGCCCAGATTGATCAACATATGCCCCCGCGACCTGGCCAGCCAGATGGGCGTCAGCGGCCCGCTGCTCTTGAAATGCTGCAAGGTGAAGGAAGGCTTCGAGCCTCTTGGGACGACTGCTGCTGTGCCCTGGGGGGCGAGGGCGTCAGAGGTTGCACGGGCGCTACGATCCATCCTCCGTCAGATGTCGAGCTGATCCTGGGTGAACCTGACTGCAGGGCATGGCCCGAGGCATTTCCCACAGTGGTTGCACTTGCCCGGGTCGATGACGGCGCGGCCGTCCAATCGCAAAGCTCCAGCCTGACATCTTGCCACGCATATGCCGCATCCCGCACACTCGATCGCTCTGAACACGACCTCCTTCAGATGAGCTCCCTTGGCCGCGAGGTCCCGCTCGTTCCTGCCCTTAATCATCACAGGGCCTTCTCTGAACACCGTGATGGAACTCGCCTCGGCGATCCCCCCGTCCGGAGAGACGGTGACCTCGCCGATTATGTTCATCATGTTGATGACTCGTTCCATGTCGAGCATCTTGGTGAACACTCCTTCCATGCTCAGCCCCTCGACACACGGGCTGTACCCACTCGTGCTGTGGAACTCCAGTGCCTCGGTCTCGCCCGGCGCATTCAACGACGCCGCATCCTGTTCTCCAATTTCAGCCAGGACGGACTTTGGGATTCTCCTCCATCTCCAGAGATCGTGCTCGAGCCATCTGTCCCTCTTCGCATCCCCGTTTCTCAGGCCATCAAGGTATGCCTTCCATCTGCCATACTCAGGGCACAGCTCCTTGACTAGCCGGAGTTCCGCGAGGTCGCTGGCAGGACACATGAAGCAGCCGATTCTCTCCAGCCCGTTCTGATAGAGCGGGTTGACAAGCGCGCCGACTTTCATCAGGTAGAGCCAAACATGGAGGGCCGTCCACTTCTGAATGGGCGATGCCGCAAGCTGGTTAGGCGTCCAAGGGTTCTTCCAGACCCTGCCCTTCTCAGAGCGCTGCTGGGATTCGTACGCTCTCTGGCCTATGAACGACAGGACGCCGCGTGGGAAATGACTCTGTATCAGCTGAGTGGCCGGGCCCAGCTTGCAGGTCTTGCAGCACCATCGGAAGTCCTTGGCCGGAGGTCCGAATCTCGGAAGGTTCTGCCAGAAGGATTCGCCGGCGCTCTGAGTTATCAAGTCGAGCCCATGCTTCTCCGCGATCTGCAGCACGTTCTCCTTCGTCTGCCTGAATTCCAGACCTGTGTCGACGAACAGCAGCGATGGTCTGATTCCGGCCTCGAGAACCAGCATGAGCGTCGCCAGACTGTCCTTCCCGCCACTGTAGGAGACCGCCACGGGTAGCTTACTCTCTCTGGAGATCTTGTTGATGAAGTTCTTGGCCTCCTCGACGCGCCGGTTCAGAATCGGGAGGTTTGCCTCGATTGCGTCATCCCAGGTTGCCTCTTTCCGTGGAGGGGACGGTTGCTCTGTGGGAACGACCCAGCGGGTCTTCACAGCCGTTCCCCGCTTGTGCTCCCTCATCTCAGCAGCAGTCATTTTAGAGAGCCCGACGGAGGCGGGTCTGCGCTGCTCGTCAATCACTATCACTTCGTCGTTCGGCATGATGCCATCCGCGCAGTCCTCCACCCCAACGGCAAGAGTGCTCGCCTTCCTGTCCCGGATTGCGGTGGCAGCTATGCCGTCTATCTTGACCCACCCTTTGGTGATGATTGACGCAATCGCGACGGCGCTGGCAGGCCTCGGGAGGAACTTGTCTCTTCCCGAAATGTCGAACCTGCGTGCACCGATGACCTCTCCGCCGAGAATCACCTCGTCCGTTCTATCGATGTCCGGGGCCTTGTTGAGCAACACCAATCGGCCCTCTGGAATCGCAGCCTGGCCGGTGCCCTCGCCGAATTGCATCTCGATGAGGGCTCTGAGCCGTTCGATGTCGCCCGCGAAGGCGGGTCTGGCATCGCCCGGCGGCGTCAGCTTCACAGCTTCCGTGGGACCTCCGCACTTGCCGCAGACGGGGCTCTCCAGCACGGGGACTCCGCAACTGAGGCACCAGCGCAGGTGTATCTTCCCGAGAACGATAGCGCCCACAGTACTCCTGATGCGCGCCAGCTACTAAACCCTCTCGATGCTCCTACTTCAGCCGCTTCCACTGCTTCACGACGGACTCGACCGCGTCCTTCGCGCGCTCGATCCTGTCCTCGGCCTGAAGTCGTGTCATCCCCGGACCTGAGATTCCTAGCCCGACAGGCTTCTCATACTCCACGGCGAGATCGGTGATCTTCCTAGCCGCCTGCCCTATGATGACCTGGTCGTGCTCGGTCTCGCCCTCGATGACCGCGCCTATCGTGACGACGCCGTCGATGTCCTTCTCCTTGATCAGGCGCTTGACGGCCAAGGGGATGTCGTACACCCCGGGGGTCATGACAACCCTGGTCACGTCCACATCCAGGAATTTCGCGTGTTCCTTTGCCCGCTCCAGCATCATCTGCGTGATGTCGAAGTTGAACTCACTGCACACGATGCCTATCCTCATCTTCTCTGCCATCTTCTCGCCTCCTTTCATGATCCTCATCTAATCGGTCCAGCGTCCTCGAACCCCTGCCTCAAACCCCTGCCTGCGTTCTTTACAAGCTCGCCGGGCCTGAACAGGAGGTTGTAAGCGTTCGCCGCATGCTCCCGGGCCCTCCTCTCGGCGAGCCACGCGAGCTCCTTGTCGTCCTTTGCCTCGTCCGCGTGGACGAAGACTTCGACGATGTGCCTGTTCGTCATCAGCTGGACCTGTATCAATCCCTGCGAAGCCTCGTGCGCGCACACCTTGTCGATCTGGTCCTTCCCCGGCATTCCGAGAGCCATCACCAGGTCGCAGGAATCCTCCTCCAGAAGCTTCTTGCACTCGACTGGAAGGTCTTTTATGCCGGGCACGGTCCTCCTCAGAACCTTGAAGCCCGTTCCAGTCTTCTTGAGCTCGTCGACGGCGAAGCCTCCCATGTCCACTCTCGCGAAGGTCGTGTCAACGACTCCGATCCTCATCATTTCTTCTCGACCTCCGCGATCTTCTTGTTCGCCTCGTGGAATTCGATGATCCTCCTGATTATCTTCCTGGTCCCGTCGAGGTCGTGGTCGAGGTGCGGCAGCCTGACCACCTTGACCTTAAGACCTCTCTTGGCAAGCTCCCTCTCGAGATCCTTTTCGTCGAAAGGCTGGTCGTAGCCGATTGTGATAACATCCGGCCTAAGTTGCTCCACGATCCCGAAAATGTCGCCACCTTCCTTGCCGAGCACCGCCTGGTCCACTGGTTTCAATGATGCAACCAGTTCGCGGCGCATCTTCTCAGGAGTGACCGGTTCGTGCTTCCTCCTTCTGACGGTGCTGTCGGTCGCGACGACGACCACGAGCTCGTCTCCGAGCTTCTTGGACTCCTCCAGGTAGTGCAGGTGGCCTAGGTGGATGATGTCGAAAACGCCGGTTGCCATGACTCGGACCATTGGCTCACCTGTTCCTGGACTCTCTCCACGCCTCGATTATCTCCGCGCCGTCCAGGAAGACCAGTCCGTGCCTGGATGCATATTCCTTTGCGACGGGCTTTCCGGCTGCCCTGCCGTCGTCCCCCATCATCTCACAGACTGTCGCGCTCGGCACCAGTCCTGCCATGATCACAAGGGCGGTGGCGAGCTCAGTGTGCCCGAACCTCGTCTCTAGGATCCTCTCCGTGGTGTTGAGAAGATGGATGTGGCCGGGGGCCCTGAAGTTCTTTCCGAACTCGTCCTTCGCCCAGCCGTCCTCCGACGTCAGCGCTCTGCGGGAGAGTTCTGCGAACTCCTTGACGGTCATTGCCCTGTCGTTGTCAGTGATTCCTGTGAAGGTCTTCCTGTGGTTGATTGTTATTCCAAAGGCGGATTTGACATCGTAAGGTATGTCGTTCGGGATCAGCCGCTGCATTACAGGGTATCTGTCGGCCATCCCGAGGTAGAGCTCGGTCATGAACGGCAGCCCGAGGGCCTTCTGGATTCTCACGTCAGCGGTGGTACATATCAGGCCTCCCGCGTCCTTCCTGAGGCTCCGGATCGCGGCAGGCGTGACGAACTCCGATGCGATGACCATGTCCGTCTCCTCCTCTCTTCCATCAGCATCGTAGATGAGGACGACGTGCCCATGCTTCAATTCGTCGATTGCCCGCGTCACGGCGGCCGTGGCCATCGAGCGCAAAGAAGTCGCTCGCCATATTATGAATGGCGTAGCTACTAGCTCGAAGGTATCAATCTAGCTCTTCTTAACCCATGTGGAGTCGCCAGTTAGTGCATCGTGCAGGACCTCGCTGGACGACCGGAATGACAGCGCATTGACTTATATGGGACGATGCCAATACATCTGACGATGTTGGACCAGCGCAAATCTGTTGCAGCCATCGACCGAAAGGATATGCTGGGCGCGATCGAGGCTTTTCCGAGGCAGCTGTCAGATGGCGTTCGAAGAGGCCGCAACTCCGGCTTTCCGAAGTTCGCGGCCTCGGGCATTGTGGTCTGTGGCGTCGGGGGCTCCGCGATTGGCGGGGACCTCCTGCGCGAGTGGCTCGAGACTTCATCGTCTATCAGATGCGAGATCTGCCGCTCGTATTCTCTCCCTTCCCACGTTGACAAGAATTCGATCGCCATCGTTGCGAGCTATTCCGGGAACACGGAAGAGACCATTTCGATGTTCGAGGACGCCAAGAAGCGGAGAGCGAAGATCGTATGCGTATCCTCAGGGGGCCAGCTCTCGAAGGCGGCGGCGGCCGAAGGAATCCCGACCGTGAAGATCCCTTCAGGCGTGCAGCCGCGCGCCTCGCTCGGGTACATGTTCGGAGGGATGGTGGGCGTGCTTGAGAGATCCGGACTCATCGTAGCGGGCAAGCAGGTCGAGGACGCTGTCCGGATACTGAACCAGGTCGCTGGCGCGTGCAAGCAGTCGGTTCCGACGGCCAACAATGAGGCGAAGATTCTCGCTCACAGGCTCTTTCCGACGATACCGCTGGTGCTTGGCCACGGCCTTTCCGCTCCGGTCGCCAAGAGGTGGGCGAACCAGTTCAACGAGAACGCAAAGGTCCTGGCGTTTGCGGCCTCGCTGCCTGAATTCGATCACAACGAGATTGTGGGATGGATGCTTGATCCGAGGACGCGGATGCTGTCGTCGGTCTTCCTGTATCATGATGCCAGGCCCAAGATGAAGAAGAGGATCGAGGCCACGAAAGCGATGATTGCCCGCGTGGCTCCCGTCTGCGAAGTGCACGCAATCGGGAGCAGCCCGATGGCGAAGATGTTGTCGCTGGCAATGGTCGGCGATTTCGTCAGCGCCTATCTGGGAATCCTCCGTAGCGCAGACCCTTCGACCAACGACCCGATTGACGAGCTGAAGGCGGCCCTCTCGGGAAAGTGAATTTCGGACCTTATGTCACAGGAGGTACGGTCCTTCTAGAATCAAAAAAATGCATCGAGAGGGCCCTCGCCCCCTCTCTGCGTTTTCCATCCCATCCGGGCTACTGCCAGCCCTTCCTTCCCTTTTTGTCGAGAGCGGGTCCCATTCCGCCCTCGGGGGTAAGGCAACCGTCCCCTCCAACAGTGGTTGTTCATTGGACTCTCATTCGGGATGCGGCACGGGCCATCCCTTTCCTCGTGTCGCGCTCCTCGACCGCCTCAGCAATCTTCTGCCGAACCAGCTCTTTGCCCTCGAGATAGTATTTCTTCCTCTCTTCGGCCCATCCTGCGAGCGCGAGCGTTACGGCCTGGGAGATGTCGGTGGCGTCACCGCTTGATATGAACATCTCCACGTCCTCCATGATCGCTGCCGGCACGGTCGCCTTGACGACGTCTGCGTTCCATGTGGAGGCTTCGTCGCGAACGAAGGTCTGGATAGCCTCTCTCACGACGTCGGACACGCTCTGGAGACCCGTGCGCTCTCGGATGGCTTCGAGCTCCTGCAGATCTTTCTGAGGCAATCGGATATTGAGACGTGCGCTCTTCGTGGTCATTGAAATCGCGGTGCCTTGTATGACAAAATGTCATACACGGTATAAATACGTATCCTAGAGATTGCCAACCTTGATTTCCACTGCAAATCTCTTCGCGGATGCTGACAGGCCCGCCGCTGACACGATCGACTCGGTGGATACTTTTTTAGTCTACGATTGTTTCCCCAGAATTGTGCCTTCAGCCAAGCAGCTAGCGCAGTCGGTGAGAGAACTGACGCGCAAGCACAACCACTGGTTCAAGGAGTCAGTCCCCCTCATCGCTTCCGAGAACGTGATGAGCCCTCTGGCGAGGGAGGTCCTTAATTCCGACCTCAACAACAGGTACGCGGAGGGCCTGCCGTTCAAGAGGTACTATCAGGGCAATGTCTACGTCGACCAGATCGAAACGATCTGTGAGGACCTCGCCAAAAACGTCTTCAGCTGCAAGTTCGCTGATGTGAGGTCAACGTCGGGGACCGTCGCAAACCTCGCCGTCATGATGGCCATCACGAAAACGCGCGATAAGATGACAACGGTCGCCCTCTCGGACGGAGGGCACATATCCCATGCCAAGATAGGGGCTGCTGGCGTCAGGGGGATCAAGGCCTACAACTACCCGTTTGACGAGAAGAACATGAACATCGACGTCGACGGCGCGAGGAAACTGATTCTAGAGGTGAAGCCGAAGGTCGCATTGTTCGGCCAGTCGGTCTTCCTCTTTCCGACGCCAATCAAGGAACTCCGAAGCGCGTTCGACGAGGTAGGCTGCACCACATGGTATGACGGTGCGCACGTTCTCGGCCTTATTGCGGGGAAGCGCTTCCAGGACCCCCTGCGCGAGGGCGCTGATGTCGTCTCGGGCAGCACCCACAAGACGCTCCCAGGCCCGCAGCACGGGATGATAACCTCCGACCTGACGAAGGAAGGGCTCGAGAGCGCTCTCCGAAGGGGTGTGTTCCCTGGGGTCACAAGCAACCACCATCTCCATTCTGTAGCGGCGCTCGCCGTCACTCTTGCCGAGACGAAGGAGTTCGGAGAAGCCTATGCGGACCAGATCGTGCGGAACTCCAAGGCCCTCGGACAGGCCCTCCACGAGAGGGGCCTTGAGGTTCTCTGCGAGCACCTCGGGTTCACAGAATCGCACACCCTCGTCATGGACGTCGAGCAATTCCAGGGAGGCGCCAAGGTCGCCAAGGACCTGGAGGACGCGAACATGATCGTCAACAAGAACCTCCTTCCGTGGGACTCCAATCCGGTCCGACCATGCGGCATAAGGCTGGGCTCCCAGGAAATCACGCGGATAGGGATGAAGGAGAGCCACATGGCCGAGATTGCGGATTTCGTCGCGAGAGTTGTCGTGAAGGGGGAGCCGCCGGAATCCGTGAGGAAGGACGTCATCGAGTTCAAGAAGGATTTCACGAAGGTCCACTACTGCTGGTTCGAGGGCGAGGAGGCCTATGACTACCCCGTCTACGAGCGAGACCTCTAGCGACAACCACGCCCTCACTTTTATTACTGGCTAACCTGCTTATGTATTGCAGATGGGATGGCAGTTCGCACAAGGTTTCTCCATATCGGAATCGCCATTGTCAACATCGCGATAGTCGCGCTCGTGTTCACGAGCATCTGGCCCTTCCCGAGCGGGGAGTTCAGCGTTGACCTGCCGAGCACCAGCGATATCGTCTGGTCTTACAATGTGGCCACCGGCGAGATCCATGTGACTGCCGGGTATTCGGTCAACAACGGCTGGATATTCGACGTCGACGACCTCGCGGTAGCCTACAACGTCACGAACTTCGAACATGTCACCCTGAGCAAGGCGACGATATTTGTCGGGACCCTCCCTGCGGGTAAGGTCACGTCTTCCGAGATAGATTTTACCTTCAACCTCACCCGCCTCTATCAGCAGGGCGCGGCGGAGATGGTTTTCAGAGATGACTCGCTGCATTTCGAGATCAATGTCACGTGCTGCTACACGATGCGTCTCATAGAGTTCGAGGCGAGCTACCAGACGGATGTTCCCTGGGACGCCCTCATTCGCGCATATGGCGTCTCGGCGCCTAGATGGAGCGGTGGCTCAGTCGCAATTGACTACTACTTGCAAACGTCGCCTCTCCTCTCCTCTCTCAATCCCGTACCCCCACTCAGCATCTCGGTGTACGACGGCAACGGCAATTTGCTCCTGGCACCGATACACCAGTCGGTCCTTCTGGGAGTGAACTACACAGGAACCGTCACCTTCACGCCTACGGCGCCTAGTGTGCTTCCGACTTCATTTGTGGTGCACTTCGAGTTCCTCGGATACGCCTTCGTCGAGAGGTGGCCGTGATGGCGAGGGGACGGTCGCGGCTGTCCGACTCGATATGGACGTTCTTCACTGAGACGATCAGATTCATCGTCGTCCCCCTTGTGCTCATAGACCTGGTGAGATCTAGCTGGCCTCAGCTGTCGACAGCCTTCCTTGGGCACATCGTTGAGTACGCGCTGTTCTTTGGAGGTCTGGTGGTGGCGGCCAGCACCCTCGAGGTCATGAACAAGCCTGGGACATTCAAGCGGATGTTCTTCGGGATAAGCAGCCTCGCGTTCCTGTGCCTCTGGCTGTTCGTTGTATTCGGAGGCGGCATCGCCTCGTTCGTCTACAACCAGTACACCATAAAGTTCGACATGAGCAAGATCGTGTACATCATGCTCATCGGGATATCCCTGCGAGGCCTCCTCGTGGTCAGAACATACACCGACAACAAGCACCTGGTCGTCGAGGGGCCGAAGCCTCCGCCACCCACGAAACCCGCTACGCGCAGACCTGCGTCGCCGGCCTTCGGAGCCATGTCGCGGGTTGCGTATCAGGTCACCGGTGACGACGACGTGGGGAGTTCCCCCAGACCGCCGCTGGATGCCCAAGAGGGCGCAGGCACATGCCCTGTATGCGGCGCCGAGGTCGTTCCCGGGAGCCGTTCGTGCAAGCAGTGCGGTGCATGGCTGTAGGCGCGGCTCCTACTGGGAGCGGCCAATCCTCAAGCTCTCGAGAAGCTCGCATGCCTTGCACTTCGCAGAGGTCGTGGGCTCGCCGCATTCGCACCTGACGAGTCGGGCCTGCGGAAACGTTTCCTCGAGGGAGGGCAGAATCTCATCATAGCTCCTCACTATCGAGTGTCTGGTCCCTGGATACCGGTCCTCGAGCTGGGCTATGACGCCCCTGTACACGTTCCTCATTGCCTCGGGAGCATAGGGGCACTCGAGGTCGTGGAACTCGAGGCGGTTGACGATCGCGTACAAGGTCGTCTCGTTCTCGGGGATCGACCTCAGTGGCTGAATCCTGGGAACGAGGTCTGGCTGTATCCTTCTGTGGGGGCCGAGCCTTGCCAGCCTCGCGACGTCGCCGCGCATGAAATTCATCAGGATTGACTGCGCGGTGTCGTCGAGATTGAGCCCGGTCGCTAGGTGCGTCGCCTCCCAGGACCTCGCGGCCCTGTTCATCGCGGCGCGCCTCAGGACGCCGCAGTAGCTGCAGGTTGAGAGCATTCTATTCCTCTTCGCGATCTGGTCCATGGTCGTCCCGTACAGCTCCTTCAGTGACACGACTATGTGCTCGATTCCCAAACGGCTACAGTGGCGGCGGACGACGGGTATGCTCGACTCTCTGTAGCCGGCGATTCCTTCGTCGACAGTGATCGCGCACACCTTCAGATCACGTCTGTTGGAGAGTATGCTGGACATGACATTCAGCGCGACAGTGCTGTCCTTGCCCCCCGAGACAGCAACCGCGATCCTCTCGCCGCCCTTGAGCTCGATCTGGTTCCGGAGCTCGTGCTTCACCCTCTTCTCGACGAATTCGGAGAAGTGGACGGCGCACAGATGCGCCCCGCTGTAGCGGACCAATATCACGGAGTCTTTGCCGCACTTGTCGCAGGAGGTCACGCTGGCCAGATTCAGGCGCGGATATTTATTGATTCTTTCTCGTGCAGTCATGGCATAGCTTTTAGTAAGATTACACCCGTTTGGCAGCCAGGGCCGCCATGCAGGACGTCTGGGTGGAGAAGTACAGACCCAAGAAGCTATCCGAGGTGATAGGTCAGAAAGGCATCGTCGAGCGCCTCCAGGCCTATGTCAGGACTCGGAGCATGCCTCACATGCTCTTTGCAGGGCCGGCGGGCTCCGGCAAGACGACCTGCGCCATAGCCCTCGCCCGGGAGTTGTACGGAGAGCAGTGGCGAGACAACTTCATCGAGCTGAACGCCTCCGATGAGCGAGGCATCGACATCGTCCGCGGCAAGATCAAAGACTTTGCGAGGGCCGCCTCGATCGGCGCCGCCGATTTCAAGATTATATTCCTGGACGAGGCGGACTCCCTGACTTCCGAGGCCCAGGCCGCGTTGCGGAGAACGATGGAGCGCTATACTCAGACATGCAGGTTCATACTGTCGTGCAACTACTCCTCCAAGATCATCGAGCCTATCCAGTCGAGGTGCGCGGTCTTCAGGTTCAAGCCTCTGGGGGAGCACGACGTCAAGGCCTACCTGAAACGCATCGCGTCCTCCGAAGGAGTCCTCCTTGCAGAGGACGGCCTCGAGGCGATCTGCAGTCTCGCGAGCGGCGATCTGCGAAAGGCGACCAACATCCTACAGGTGGCTGCTTCGCTTGGCAAGAAAGTGGACCAGGAAGGGGTCTATGAGTCGACCGAGAACATCAGGCCCGCAGAGATACAGGAAATGCTGACCACGGCCCTCGGGGGGAATTTCACCGCGGCCCGCTCGAAGCTGGACGACCTGATTGCGAGGCACGGTTTCTCGGGCGAAGACATAGTGGCCGGGATTCACAAGGCCGTGCTCGACCTCCCCGTCAGCGAGGAGGCGAAGATCCGGCTCATCGATCGGGTCGGTGAGGCCGACTTCAGGATGGTGTCCGGAGCCAGCGAGAGGATACAGCTTGAGGCCCTCTTGGCGCATTTCGCGCATGAGGGCCGGAAAGCAAGATGACGCGCAGCGTGGGCCCGGCAAGGGTTATATACGGAATGTCCATTGAGGCGCAAGAGGATCGGTCATGGCAAGATTCCCTGAGGCCGAGGCTAGGAACCTCGTGAAGAAAATCTGCATGAACTGCAACGCCAGGAACGCCGTCCGCGCCACGCGATGCAGGAAGTGCGGCTACAAAGGCCTCAGACTGAAGACGAGAGAGACGAAGAAGGCCTAATCGTCGTTGCCGACCGTCTTTTCCTGAGCACCAGCCATAAGAAACAGCATCGCCGCAGACTAAAACAGAAAAAAGGGGTGGAGGGGACTCCACCGCAGTTGGGCATCACCCTTTGGTTACACCTCTCCTCTTCCTTCAAAAGAGCGTGTTGCCAATATGGCAAACGGGGCACGGCCTCCGCGTATAATAACCCTTTTCATTTTAGCCCTGCCCTGAGTGAGGAAATCGCCAACTCTCATTGGGCGATTATGAGCATTTGTGCGAATGGAATAGTTTTAATTGAAATATGCCAATACCGCACCCGTGTGGAAATTCCTAGATTCGGAGCGTCTCGTGATATTCGGCCTCACGGAGAACGCTTCCCGGACTGATGCAGAGATCGCACAACTGTTCAACCTTAAGAAGGGCACGGTCGCCTCGATCCGCAGGAGGCTGCTCGATGCGGGCGCGATAGCGTATGTGAATGTTCCAGCCTTCAGCAAGCTGGGTTGCGAGATCATGGGGTTCCATCTGGGAGCGGCTGAGCCCCAGGAGCGGACGGACACTCGCATTAGCCATTACATGGAGTTCTGCAACCGGAACCCGCAGATCTTCAACGCCATGATGAGTGGGACGTCGATTCTGATGTTCACCGCGTTCAAGAACGCGACGGAGTACGATGCGTTCGGCCAGAGCTACAACAGCTACTTCACGGGCAGCAGACGTGCCTCGAGAGCGAGGATCTCCAGCACGATATTTCCTTTCGCCCTCTCCCGAGGCTCGTACGTCCCGAATTTCGCGTCGATCGTCCATCGGCATTTCCAGCTGGACTGTGCGCCCCCGAAATCAGTCGTTCCAGCATCCTCGGAAGTCGTGAGCCTGGACCTTACGGGAACAGAGAAGCGGACCTTCGTCGCTCTCGTGGAGAACCCACTAGCCTCGGACAGGAAGATCTCAGAGATGGTGGGCCTTTCTAGACAGGCGGTAACAAGGGTCAGGAACAAGCTCCTCGATGAAGGCCTGTTCGTGCCTGTCTGCATACCGCGGCTCTACAAGTGGGGCTTCGAGATCTGCGCGGTGGCTCATCCAAGGTTCAACATGGAGATGCCTTGGGACAAACGGATGAAGTCCGAACCGAGGGACGTGGTGGATCTGTCGTTCTTCACTCTCTCGAAGGCGGACGAGTCCGTGACCAGCTACCTTCTCGCCAAGTACTCCGACTACACCCAGCAGCTCGAGGGGATATTGGCGTGGTACCACAAGGTCGGGGCGTTCGAGGACAAGCCCGAGATAACCCTCTTCCCGCTCGAGAGATGCACCGAGCTTCGGACGTTCGAGTATGGTCCCCTCGTGAGACACCTGCTCCTCGAATGAGTTTTGAGATGCTGGCAGGGTAAACTGTATATACGGACCTCCCCAATTGTTGCGATGGTGGGAGAATCAAGACGACCCCTTACATGATTGGCCGTTGGATCAAGGCCAGCTTTCTCGCCGTCCTCGGGATAGTCATCCTTCTCTACGCGGACAAGTTCGTCCAGGACCTGGAGGTCAACGCTTCGCAGCACATGCAGATCTCATTCATATGGACATGGGACCTGATCACGTGGCTGCTGTGGGTGCTGGTCGCATGGCTTTTCGTGGATGCCGCGCTGACGGTCGCCCTCAGCGTTTCCGAGCAGAAGCACACGATAGGCGAAGTCTCGAAAAGGCTAGAGCGCATAGAGCGGAAACTCGGTATTCAAGAAGAAGAGGCAGCCGGAGGCAGTGAACTGGAGACCGTCGCGGAGGAGGCGCCGTACAGTGGCCCCGCGCCGGAGGAAGAGCCGCCCCCGCCGGTCTAACCCGCTGTGGCGGGAGTGCCCTTCGCCTTGGCCTCCTCCTTGCGTTTGACCCTCTCGAGCCTCTTCGGACAGGCCATGTTCAGGCAGAGAGTCCACTGACCCTTGTTCGGCATCCCGACCCTGACCAGCGGAGTCCCGCACGCGTCGCATGTCTGACCAGTAGCACTTATTCTGCCGGTCTGCGGCAGGGGATAGACCACCTTGCACTTCGGATAGTTGGAACATCCGACGAATCTCTTCCCTTTCTTTGACTGAACAACCCTCAGGTCCCCTCCGCAGGAGGGGCACTTGCCGATGAACCTCTCCTTCTGAGCGCCGGCGCACGACGGATCTATGCATATCACGATGGGCGACTGTCCCCTCGCGATCATTCTCACTTTCGGGGCGCCGCAGACTTCGCACTTGAAGTCTGTTCCCTGGATGAGCATGCCCGTGGGAAGAGGATATGTGTTCCTGCACTCGGGATAGTTCGAGCATCCGGCGAATGTCGAGCCGTTCCTGAGACGAATCTGGGTCAGCTGTCCCGTGCCGCACTTCGGACAGGTTCCGAGCGTGTGCTGCTCCCTGAGGGCCCTACGTATGTCTTCCCCGATCTGCTTCTTGTGCTTCTCGAGGACGTCCATGATATCGTCGAGCATCGCCTGGCTCTCCTCCACGACCTCCCCCTGCTCGAGCTCGCCGTTCGCGATCATGTCCATGTCGCTTTCGAGGTGCGAGGTCATCTTCACGTTCGTGATGTCCTTCGCGTGCTGCTCGAGAGCGTTGATCACAGCGGTTCCACTCTCCGTCGGCTCGATCATCTTGTTGCCCCTGACGAAGCCACGGTCGTAGAGCTTCTGGATGGTCTCGTGCCTCGTGCTCTTGGTGCCGAGTCCGAGTTCTTCCATCTTCTTGATGAGGGTCCCCTGCGAGTACCTGTCGGGCGGGGTCGTCTTCTTCTCTGTGGACTGGACTGTCAGAACACTCGGAGAGTCTCCTACGACCAGAGGAGGCAGCATCACCTCGGTCGCTCGGTAGTACGGGTAGTACTTCCTCCATCCAGGGCTGAGGATTCTGTACCCCTCGCTGATGAACGGCTCCCCTCCGATGTCCAGATCGACCGTCGTCGTCTGCGACTTGCATGACGGGGCGAGCGTCGCGAGGAACCTTCTGGTGACGAGTTCGTAGACGTCCCACATGTGCCCCTTTAGTTCGCCCTTCTTCGCGGCCTCGACAGGGTAGATCGGCGGATGGTCGGTGGTGCTTCTCTTCCCCCTTGAGGGTCTGATGGTCTCCTGCGCGAGGATCTCCTCCGCCTCCCTGCCAAGGTCGGACTTCGTGAGCTTCTCTAGAATCGTACGCAGGCCAAGGGACTGCGGATAGACGGTGTTGTCCGTCCGCGGGTAGGAGATGTAGCCGTCCTGGTAGAGGTCCTCGGCAATCTTCATCGCCTGCGAAGCGGTGAGCCCTAGCTTGTTCGCTTCCATCAGGAAAAGCGTCGTGCTGAACGGGACCGGCGGCCACTCGTCGTTGTCTTTCTGCTCGAGAGCCGTCACCGATGCGGTCTTGACAGCCTTCGCCCTCGCGAAGGCGGCGTGGGCTTTCTCCCGGTCGACGAACTTGCCCTCCTTGTGGTTCGCCTTGAACTTCAACCCTTTCTCGAGATCGGCTGTTACTAGCCAGTAAGGGGTGGGAACGAACGCCTTGATATCCTTCTCGCGGTCCGCGATGAGTGCAAGCGTCGGGCTCTGGACTCTCCCGACAGAGAGGAAGTCCTTTCCGAGCTGGCCTGACGCAAGAGAGATGAAACGAGTGAGCGCGGCCCCCCATGCGAGGTCTATGAGTTGCCTGGTCTCTGCGGCAGCAGCCAGTTTGTAGTCCAGCTCCTTGAGATCGGCGAAGGCCTGCTCTATCTCGTATTTCGTGAGCGCGCTGAACCTCGCCCTCTTGACATCCTTGGTGGGCCCTGCCTCGTCCAAGGCCTCCACCCCGATGAGCTCCCCCTCCCGATCGTAGTCGGTCGCGACTATGACCTCGTCTGAGCCCTGAGCAAGGTCCTTCAGGGCGTTCATGATCTTCTTGGCGGTGGGGTCCACCTTCTTCTCGGGTTTCGCGTAGACGAGGTCCTTGGGGGGTATCGCGTCCCAATTGTTGTATTGGGGCGGATAGTCTAGCTCGATTATGTGTCCTCTCAGGCCGAGGACGAAGTATTCATCCTCCCCTTTGTTGAATGTCAGAACAGGCGTGCCTGCGACGGAACGGCTCTTCTGGGTGTTATCGGAAAGTATCAGAGCTATTCTACGCGCGGCGTGATTCTTCTCGCTGATTATTAGCCGGCGCATTATGGCTCGATGATGTTTGGAGGCTTATTTAATGGTGATGGGCGGACAAAAACCCCCTTGCCAGATCATAGATCTGGCAACATACGCTCATGTCCGCCGACGGCCCCACTTCTCCTTCCGCAGGTCTAGTATCTCGTTCCTCCGTCTGCCGAGACCTAGCAACACCACCGGAATGCCGGTCCTCTGCTCGATGAATCTTATGTAGGATTTCATCTCCTCCGGCAGCTCAGAACGACCTTTCTTCAGGATGGTTCTCATCTGTTCATCGTCAATCTCGTCCCATCCTCTCATTCGAGTGTACCTGGGCTTGCACCCGCCGAGGACGTTGAGGTCGGCGGGTATCCTTGACACCTTCTGGCCGCCGAAAGCGTAGGCGGTGCATATCTTGAGTTCCCTGAACCCGCTGAGCACGTCGATCTTAGTCAGGGCAAGGCCAGTGAATCCGCTAAGCGCCTTCGAGTAGTTCACGACGACGAGGTCGAGCCATCCGCATCTTCGTGGACGCCCGGTCGTCGTTCCGAACTCCCCGCCCTTGTCGGCGATTCTCCGGCCCGTGTCGTCCTTCAGCTCCGTCGGGAACGGCCCCTCGCCGACCCTCGTGGTATAGGCCTTCACGACTCCGTATACCGCATCGAGCTGGAGTGGGGACGCCCCAGACCCCGAAGCCGCGTTGCCCGCAACCGTCGTCGAGGAAGTGACGAACGGGAAGGTGCCGTGGTCGATGTCCAGCAGTGAGCCCTGCGCTCCTTCGAACAAGACCTTCTTCCCGGCATCAAGGGCATCTTCCACGAGGATACCAGTGTCCGTCACATACCGCCGCAGCTTCCTGCCGTGGTCGGAGTACTCTCTCTTGATTGCTTCGAGGTCGAGGTTGCCACCTTCGCCGTATGCGTCAAGAATCCTCTGTTTTAGAGGAACGAGGAATTCGAGCTTCTCGTGGAGGGCGGCCTGATTCAACAGATCCCCCATTCTTATCCCCAGACGGGCAGCCTTGTCAGAATACGCGGGCCCTATGCCCCTCCCGGTCGTGCCGACCTTTGCCCCTTTGCGAAGTCGTTCCTCAGCCCCATCCAGCATGCGGTGGTATGGCATTATGATGTGCGCTCTGTCCGAGATTCTGAGCCCCCTTACATTCACCCGGCGAGACTTCAGCGCCTCGAGTTCTTCGATGAGTGTTCCCGGATCCACGACTACCCCGTTGCCGATTATCGCAGGCTTGCCTGGTCGCAGTATGCCCGAAGGAATGTGATGTAGAGCGAATAGTTCCTCGCCGATCTTGACGCTGTGACCGGCGTTCGGCCCTCCCTGGAAGCGGACGACCATATCCGCCTCATTCGCCAAGAAGTCGACGACCTTCCCCTTCCCTTCGTCCCCCCACTGAGAGCCGATGACGACAAGAGATGGCATCGTATCTCTGGAGCAACCGAAGTCCGGCTATTAAAACATTGGATGAGCTCTCTCTACCTCTTCCTCTTGTCGAAGGCCTTGTACTCTCTGAGAAGTTCTTTTGCGGTGAGGTCCGTCTTGAGCCCTTTCGGATCGAAGTGGGTGCGCGATGCTCGCCTATCGTGGTCGCGCAGGAAGCCTATGAATTCCGTGAGTCTCGGAGGCGAGAGTTTCGTCTTCTTCGCGAGCTCATCCATTAGGAAGAACAACGGGGGCATGCTCGCCTCCTCCTGCCAAGCCTCGATGATCTTCCCGCATCTCGAGGCGGTGCCGAGATCACCTGTCGCTTTCATTGACCTCACGATCTCCCTCGACATCATCGGGCCGAGCCAGACTGGACCCGCATCCGAGCTCTTCCGCCTCTCGTCGGAACTCCATCGCTCGAGGGTCTTCCCGTCGAATCCGGAGAACCCGAGCAATCGTATCGATGCATCCGCCTTCCTCGCCCCGTTCACCACCCTCAGATAGCATCTGAAGTAGTGGTCCGCGTGGTAGCACAGGATAGGCTCGATTCCCCTGTCATGCTTCGCAGCCTCCCTGGCCGCGAACCCGATCAGGATTCTCAGGCCGGTCTCGTGGCCGAACGGTGAACGCTCAGACAGCGCCCCATATCGTCTGAGGGAGGTCTTCGGATATGCCCCGTAGAGCGGCGCGGTGTCCGTCGCCGAGAACCCGAGAACGCCCCCGTTCCTGCAGCACTGGACCGCGGAGTCCACGAAGTCGGCAGGCGATCCGAATGGGTCGATGTCGATGTAGTCGAACTGCTCATCGGCCAGAAGCCCCCTCAGATCTCGACAATGGATCTTGACATGCCCCAGGCTGTTGAGCTCAGCGTTCTCCTTCATCAGGACGGCCGCCCGGAGGTCCCGGTCATTCAATTCGAAGTCTGCTCGGACGCCGCACTCGTTCGCCATGCGCAGGCCCCGAGCTCCAGTGGCAGCGAGGCCGTCGAGTATTCGCTGACCGTCATGCAGGATCTCGCGGCCAAGTATGATCGAGATATCTCTGCCGAACTCCATCTGGCGATTATAGAAGACCTCTCCGGTCCTCGTCCCAGGGCCGTGCCTGGAATATCCTTCAGGGACCAGGAGGTCTGTTATTCCCTCTCTGACCGAAACGAGCCCCGCCATCAGACATACTCGCCTTTCATCAACTTGATGATCTTGTAGGGCAGAAGGTTCCTGTTTATCGGCGTGACCTCAAGTATCCTCACGTCGTCGCGCCTCCGTATGTCCTGTAGGAGCGGATTCCTGGACTTCTTGTGCAGCGTGAGGATTATTGGCTTGTCGACGTCCATCGCATCCTTGACTGCCTTCACGAACCGGTCGGACTCGACCTCCATCTTGCCGACCTCGTCGATCACGATCACGTCGGCGTTCATGCTCGCGTCGACGAGCGCCTCGACGCCGACGGTGTCCAGCGCCTCGAGATTCACACCGTACTTGCCCACATAAAACTTCGATTCGGTCTCGATGTGCGCGAAGACCGCCTTGCGCTTGGTCCTCCAGTCCATCACATAGAACCCGACTCGTTTTCCGCTCTCGACGATGGGCTCGGTGACCATGCCGCCCACCACAAGGCTCTCCTCCTCGAGCATCTCGATGACCTTGACCAGGGCCTGTGTCTTGCCCGCTCCAGGAAGGCCTGTGATACCAACCTTCACCCCCCTCGTCATAGCATCACCAGGCACGCGTACAAAGTAGCACCCGTATCGACTTCCAGATATGTAATTGATTTCATTTCGGGCCAAGGGAGTGAGGGGAGACGCTGCGGCATCATACCTCCGAGATGTCTTCTATGAACATGAGGGGGTAGTTGATCTCGCTGATGAACTTCATCGAGGCCCTGGCCCTGGCCTGCCTGTACTTGACCACGAGGCTCACGTCCAGCATGTCACCGCTGAGGGATACGTAGTCGTACACTCCGTGCTTGGCCCGCAGCTTTCTGCGGTCTATCCTGACCTTGACATCCTCGACGAATGGCTGGACCCTGCTTCCGGCCTCGATGGCCTTCTCGAGAGTCTCCACGCTCTTCGAGCTCAGCGGCACCCCCACGAATTGGTGGTAGATGGCCCCGAGCTTGATCCCCGCCTCAAAAGCAGCCCGTTCCCGGTCGGAACATGAGAAGTAGCTATCCGCTTTCCGCTCTCTCATGTCTCTCGTACAGAGGCCCCCCTAAAACGTAGACCAGCGTCAAAGCCAAGGCAATGCTTGTGGCCGTACGTGAGAATGCTGTATATAAGCGTTGGTCGCTGACAATGGCCAGGCCAGCGGCGTGCGGCAGGAACGCCAGCAGGAGGCCCGTACCCCCTGCGAGGGCCATCCTGTCATGCATCTTGGGGTACGATATCTCGGAGGCCATGAGGAAGCTGACCGCGAAGGTCGCTACGATAATCAGGTACGGCAGGTCGGCGAATGTGAAGTAGAACCCCGCCCTCTCGAAGCCGGACGACGCCCCGAAAAGGAGACACAGAAGGATGATCACCAGAGCTCCGGCTGGGGCGGGCATCCCGACGAAGTGCGGGAGTTGAAATCCTCCGACACTGAACCTGGCGAGCCTGAAGAGCCCTGTTGCGAGGAAGGCTATTGAGGCCAGGAGGACCACAGCGTCAGTTAGCTTGCTGCCAGTAGCTCCGTGTAGCTCGGCATATACCAGCAGGGCCGGCGCGAAGACGAAAGATATCGAATCCGAGATCGAATCGAGCACCTGCCCCTTGTTGTGCTTGCTCCCGTACCTGCGCGCCATAAGGCCGTCCAGGCCGTCCATAATCATAGACAGAAGGAGGAGGGCAGTTGCACCGATGAACTTGCGGTCCAGGATGTAGGTAATCGCGACGAACCCGAGCGCCCCGTTCGCGAGGGTGAACAGATCCGCCGCCGAGACCCTACTCAGCTTCGCCACCCTTCACCTCCGCGATTGTCGTGACTCCGGCCCTCACCCTGTCGCCCTTCGCGACCTCGATCGTCGCAGTTGCCGGAAGGAACACGTCGACCCTGGAACCGAACCTTATGAGCCCAAGCTTCTGGCCCTTCTCAAGGGTCTGTCCGGGCTGGACGTAGAGCACTATCCTGCGTGCAATCGCACCGGTTATCTCGACCACGGTCATCGGCCCCGCGTCAGAACTCAGCGTCATCTCCGCCCGTTCATTGCCAAGGGTCTTCTTCGAGAATGCGGGCGCGTGCTTTCCCCGTAGCAGCTTGACGTCGTCGATCTTGCAGTTCCAGGGTGATCTGGTCACGTGGACATTCCTCAGCGCCAGATACACGGAGACCAAGCCCCGACCATCATCCACTTCCCTGACCCTGCCGTCCGCAGGTGACACGATGCCTCGTCCCACCGTTCGCCCCGGGTCCCTGAAGACCGAGGCGAGGAACACCGTGAGAGCCGCGAATGCTAGAGACGCTGCAAGGCTGAAAGGGAACGAGACTGCAATCGCCAGCGCGCTCAGACCGACAAACGCACGTCCGCCCTTCGCAATCACTATGCACACCAATCCGAGGCAACTCATCTCAGCAGCAGTTTGGCGTCGACGACGCTCGCGCCCTTCTCCCTCACGAAGACTGGGTTCAGGTCCATCTGGTCGATCCTCTCGGCATTCTTCTCCCCCAGCGCCGAGACCTTGAGCAGGATGTTTATGATTGCCTCCCTGTCAACTCTGATGTTCCTGAACCCTTCCAGAATCGGCGCGGCCTTGATCCCCCTCAGCATCTCTTCGGCGTCCTCTCTCCTTATCGGGACGACTCTGAAGGTCACGTCCTTGTAGACCTCCGTGTAGATCCCCCCCAAGCCGAACATGATTGTCAGCCCGAATGTGGGGTCGTGTATGAGTCCCACAATCACCTCGACGCGCCTGTCCTGAAGGGATTCTACCAGTATCTTCTCGTGCGGGAACTTGTCTTTCATCTTCCGGAATTCCTGCTCCAGCTGGTCCTTCGGGACGTCGAGCACGACGCCGCCAACGTCCGTCTTGTGGAGTATGTTGGGGGAACAGACCTTGAGGACGACCGTTCCCTTGAGCTTCTTCAAGTCGAGTTGATCGAAACTGTCGACAACCTGGAAGTCGGTCGTCGGTATGCCGACCTCCCGGAGGAGTTCCTTGACCTCGTTCTCCGCGAGGGCCTTCCTTCCTTGCTTCAGGACGGAATCGATAATCAAGCTGCCGCGCTCCGCCCGGCCTAACGCCTTCGCCTTCTTTAACTCTTGCTCCTGGTCTCGATGACCTGGGCGCCTAGCTTTCCGCCGGTGCCAAGAGCGGCCTTGTTCAGGTCGTGGGTCGGTGCAGGCAGGACCTCCAGCAGCGCTTTCTCGAGGCTCTCGTAGGAGACGATCCTCGATATCTCCCGGAACGCCCCAAGCATGACGACGTTGGCAACAATGCGCGTCCCCAGCCCCTCTGCGGTCTTGGTGGCCGGCACCATGTATACATCGCCCTTGGGGCGGTCGATGACCAGATCCGGGTCGATTATGATCTTCGTGTCCGGCTTCCTCTCTGTTATGTACTTTGCGTACGCCTGCTGCGACATCACGACCAGATAGTCGGGAATCTCGACGAATGGATAGAGCATCTCCTTGTCCGAGATCTTGACGTCGCACTTCGAGTGCCCCCCCCTCGCCGAGGGGCCATAGGACTGCGTCTGTATCGCGGACCTCTTCTCCGGTTTGCCGTTCTCACCTACAGACTTGTCATAAAGAGCCGCGGCCCGGGCGAGCACTATGCCCATGAGGATCACTCCCTGCCCGCCGAACCCCGTGAACCGGATCTGGCTATTCGTGCTTCGCCACCCCCATCTGTTCCTCGTAGCACGGTCTGTTCCTCTCCACGAACTCCCCGATGGTTATCTGTCCCGCGAGGTTCAGGTCGACGTGATCGAGTGCCTCCGCCTTCGCCTTGTCGCGTCGGACTGAGACCTCCTTGAACCATTCCAGCATCTGGGTGGGATCCGCCATCTTGTTCCTTCGTCCGAAGTTCGTAGGGCACTGTGAGACGACCTCCACGAAGGTGAACCCCTTCTTCTGCAGGGCAGTGCGTATGGACCTGGTGAGCTCGTGGACATGCCTCGTAGTCCATCTCGCAACGTAGTTCGCCCCGGCGGCGACTGCTATCTCCGAGAGATCGAACGGGAACTCCTTGTTGCCGTACGGGGTTGTGGTCGACAGGAAGTCATGAGGTGTGGTGATCGAGGCTTGTCCGCCTGTCATTCCGTATATGTTGTTGTTCACGCAGATGACCGTCATATCGACGTTCCGTCGGCAGCCGTTGATGAAGTGATTCCCGCCTATCGCCCCGAGATCTCCGTCCCCGGTGAACACAACGACCTTCAGCTCAGGGCGTGCGAGCTTCAGGCCCGTGGCGAAGGCGATCGCGCGGCCATGGGTCGTGTGGAGCACATCCGAGTTGATGTACAGAGGAATCCTGGACGAGCACCCAATGCCCCCCACGAAGGCTGTCCCGTCGAGGGGGAGATTCAGTTCGTTGAATGCCCTGAAGAAGCAATTCATGACGGTCCCATTGCCGCATCCGGGACAGAACACCGTCGGCATCCGGTCCTCTCGGAAGAATTCGAACAGTTCCATCAGAGCGCCCCCATTTCCCGGAGCTTGTGCCTTACCTCGCTGGGGGTGGGCGGATCGCCTCCGATCTTCGAAAGGAACTCCACTTTCTTGCAGCCGGACTCGAATGCGACTCTCCGTATCTCCCAGTAGAGCTCCCCCAGGTTCATCTCGCAGACGAGCATGCGGTCGCACTTCGAGGCGACCTCCGCCACAGGTTCCTCGGGGAACGGCCAGACGCTCTTCAACCGCAACAGGCCGACCTTGGGATCCGTGGCGGCAACCTCCTTTGCGCCGAGCGACGCGGAGCCGTAAGAGACGATCATGGTTGGTGAGCCTTCGCCTGTGAGCTCCCACCTGTTGATGTCCTTCCTGTTCCTCAGGACCTTCTCCGAGAGTCTCCTGACGAGATCGCTGTGGACCTTCGCGTCCTCCGGCTCTATCCTGAAATCGTCAGTGTGGGTCATCCCGGTGATGACGGCTTTGTGACCCTTGCCGAAGGTCGGGAAAGGCCTCACGAGGTCGTCCGGCACGTCATAGGCCTCGTCGTGCCTCCTGAGGCCCGTTTCCTTTCGGTCGACGATGTGGATCTTGTCTGGCACCGAAAGGAGGCCCCTCATGTGACCCACTTCGGCATCTGACAGAATGAACGCAGGAACTCGGTACTTCTCGGAATAGTTGACGGCATCGACGGTGAGGTCGAACATCTCCTGCACGGAAGCAGGGGCGAGAGCGATGACCTGGTAGTCCCCGTGGGAACCCCACTTGGTCTGCATCACATCTCCCTGGGACGCCCTCGTCGGTTGGCCCGTCGAAGGTCCCCCGCGCATGACGTTGACCAGCAGGACTGGCGTCTCGCTCATTGCCGCATAACCTATCGCCTCCTGCATGAGCGAGAACCCCGGGCCAGAGGTCGCGGTCATTGCCTTGGCGCCTCCCCACGATGCGCCTATGACGGCTGAGATGCACGCAATCTCGTCCTCCATCTGAAGGAAGACCCCTCCAATCTTTGGCAGCTTCGCGGACAGCCCCTCGGCGATCTCGGTGGAGGGCGTGATCGGATAGCCAGCGAAGAACCTCACGCCAGCAGCCAGTGCGCCCTCGACGCACGCTTCGTTGCCCTGGACGAACATCTCATGAGGGGACACGCTCATTTCTTCTTCTCCTCCTCCGTCTCCGGATGCCATGAGATGGCCTGGTCTGGGCAGCTGAGGATGCAGAGCTCGCATAGGAGTTTCCCCTCCCTGTTGTGGTTGTAGCACTTCTCGTGAGCGCTCACCACGGCGGCAAAATAGCCCTTCTCCGAGAGGGCGGACCCTTTCGAATAACATTTCCTGGGGCATATATAAACGCAGACGTTGCACCCTTTGCAGCGCTTGAGGTCTATGACGGGCTTCATACAATTCTGCTCTGAAGATTGCCTAAACGATACTTGAAACTACTTGAGGTAACCAACTTCCGCTGACCCTCATGCAAGTCTGGGCCTGGCTCGGGGCCCTCATCAATCGTCGAGTTCTGACCTACAGAACCGCACAATGTGAAGACGCGCGAAGGCAGAGCTGTCAATGTTCTGTCGGGGTTCCGCACCGGTTGTCGTGCCGCCGCGGCCTCTGAAAGAACAGTGCAGAGCCGTTCTTCAGAAAGGATTATTACGCTCGTTTTGATAACGCGTCCGAGACCTTGGACGCGCTTCAGAAAAGGATACTCGAGCTCAAGAAGGAGAGGCACGCAGTCATCCTCGGACATAACTACCAGCGGAGAGAGGTCCAGGAGATCTCGGATTTCCTAGGTGACTCCTTCGGTCTCTCCGTTCAGGCCTCGAAGACGGACGCCAAGGTCATCGTCTTCTGCGGCGTCGATTTCATGGCCGAGTCCGCCAAGATACTCAATCCGGAGAAGTTGGTCCTTCACCCGAACCTCAAGGCCAGATGTCCGATGGCAGCGATGGTCGATGCGCAGGGACTGAGGGAGCTCAAGAAGGACCACCCTGGCGCTCCCGTGGTATCTTACGTGAACACCTCCGCAGAGGTCAAGGCGGAGACCGACATCTGCTGCACGTCGGCGAACGCGGTC
>Ga0172365_10000128_pt1 | contig 43770 bp, 29 predicted proteins | sample LakKivSesite48cm_FD_114535 | JGI IMG/M metagenome (GOLD analysis project Ga0172365, IMG submission 114535) | Sediment microbial communities from Lake Kivu, Rwanda - Sediment site 48cm | ecosystem: Environmental > Aquatic > Freshwater > Lake > Sediment | place: Rwanda: Western Province, Lake...
ATTTTTTAAATTGGCAGTTGGAAATTGGCAGTATGAAATTGATAGTCGCTAATACGAGTGAGGTCGTGTCAAAAGGGAATTTTTTATGTTCCCACAGATTTACACAGATAGTTATAAAGTATTGATCCATAATTAATTAATATTTTTTATAAATCTGGTTTAATCAGTGGAATCTTTGAGAAATTTAACTTTTGATACAACCTCATATAAATAACATCTATATCATTAATCTTAAAATCATTAGAATTTATTATTTTTGATATTTAAAATTTTTTGATGTGGTATCTTTCAAGCATCTTATAACTTTCACAGTGTTGATTATCTTTAGTTTTAAAGGATATGCCCAGTCTTTTCTGACAACTATCAATACCGCAGAAGATGATTTTTCATCTTCTGCAGTTGAACTTCGGGCAGGAGGCTATCTGCTTGTTATTTCCAGGGGAGTGGGGGCAATCCCTATTACGATTATAGTTATATGGACATCATTTATAAGCTTGACACTGACGGCGCCATTACCGATTCACTGATCATGGATGAAAGTGATTATTACTATGTTCAGACCCCACAAATAATACATTAAAATGGTTAGAAAGTGGATTAAGGAGTGATCTCCCGGCCCAATCACTTGATGATCTTATCCAGTACCGGCCTCGCCCCGTCTTTATGGACCATGACCGTCAGCATTTTCAGCTTCACATAATCCTGCCGCATGAAGCGGTAGCCTTTGTTGGGCCCGTCGTAGGCGTTGCTGCTCGAGTCTTTGATGAGGAACCAGTACACGCCGTCCTTGACGAGGTATCCCACGATGTGTATGCAGTGGTCGTCGGTGGTTGACTCATTGGCTATGCGCATTTGTCTTGAATACTCGTCGATATAGTCGGCCGGGATGTCGAAGGTGGGTATGATGCCGATCTCCTCGCGCGCCAGGTACCCCGGCTCCGACACGTCGCCGCAGTTGCACACGGTGTACCCTTTGGAGAGAGCATTGGTGATGACGGTGAAGAAATCATCGAGTGAAACGTTATAGTAATCTTTCGAGTGCCACCAGTTGTCAGGTTCCTCCAGCTCACCTTTTTGGTTGTAAGGCAGCGCCATTGTCGACATGAAGTTGTAGTAGTCGTTCAGGTTGAGCTTCAGCGCATCCGTCAGGAACGATCCCGGCGTGTATTCCTTACCCTGCCAGGTGAATTTCTGCGGCGGCTCACCCATGTAACTCCTCAGGATAAACTGTATGGTCTCGATGACAATTTTTTCGTTCCATGCATTGGTCTCTTTGATGTTCTTCAGATAATTTTCCATCTCCTTCATCATATCACGATGGTCATAGAAAGGCTGCTCCGCGGGCTTGCCGGGGTAAGCCTCCAGCGGCACGGCGCCGTACATCTTCATCATCCTGACCACGGCGTTGGCCTCGGAGCCCTCGGCAAAGCGCAGGTCACCCTTGTTTTTCACAAAGGCCCGCGCACGCTCCACATATTCCCAGTAGACGGTATACATCTCCGACAGCTTCACTTCGATACCGTTAAGCCGTTTGGCTTCCGACTCAAAGAACGAGGTGGCGGAGAAACACCAGCAGGTGCCCGTGACACCTTGCGACACAGGGGCATTATGCCAGTACTGCGTATAATCCTTAATGTCGGTCGGAAACGTGTACCGGCTCACATCGACGGTGAAATAGGTCGGCGTGGTGACGGGATGCAGTTTTTTATTGTATTCTTCGAGATCTTTCAGAATGGTATTCTGAAAAAAACCGGGCTGTTTCTCCTGGTACAGGCCCTTATCCCTCACCGGCGTCACCTGAGCGCTCGTTAAGAAAATGTTAAAGATGAGGAGAAGGCTGAACAATGGGTAGCATTTCCTGTTCATAAACATAAGTTTTTAAACCTTAAAAGTATTAAAATTATGAAACCAAATATCGTTTTTTTATTTCTGCTGTTTTCAATATGCTTTTTCGGTCTTTTGTATGCCGGGGAAAACAATCTGCCGGAGTCCGCAACGACCGGTGGTGCTGTCACGAATGATTCAAGCCGGATGATGGAAAGTTCTGCGTCGATCGGCCGGGAGCTCAGTCTGTATAAGTTCAATTTAAAGGAAGAAGCTTACATCGATGACATTCCGTTTGACACGAAAGAGATAGCGGTGAAAGCGTCTGTACCGGCAGAACATTTTCAACTGTTCAGGCCTATCCTGAAACTGAGGGATGAGCCGTACATTGATGATATACCGTTTGACACAAAAGCCGTTGTTGAAGAGTATTGTGTGCCGGTGCTGGAAAATGGGATCTATTATTATAGTTGCACGGTTATGAATTAAAAAATTACAACAATAAGGGACTCCATCCCGGAAATTACCGGGATGGAGTCCCTTATCATCGCTCTGAGTTCCCATCTTTATAAAATTCTGACTACTTTTATATCCTTAAAACTCGACGCATGAGTCTGCTGGTATACCGTTCCTCTGCGGGATCGGGCAAGACATTCACGCTCGTCAGGGAATATCTGAAGATCGTTCTTAAAGAGCCTCTCCTGTTCCGGTCCGTGCTGGCCATCACCTTCACCAACAAGTCGGCCAACGAGATGAAGGAACGCATCATTCTTTACCTGACACAACTCGCCGATCCCGGTCATCATCAGGACAGCATCGCCGTCAGGCATATGTTACCCGATCTGCAATCCGGGACAGGCTTGTCGCAGGACGCCGTCGTACAACGTGCCGGCGAGGTGCTGGCGCTCATCCTGCATCATTACTCCGACTTTGCCATCATGACCATCGACAGCTTTGTGTACCGCATCATCCGCACCTTTGCCCATGACATGCACCTGCCACATGATTTCGATGTGGAGCTTGACACCGAGAGCATGATACGCAAAGCCATCGACCTGTTGCTGAGCCAGGCAGGCAATAATGCCGCTCTGACGCGTGTGCTGGTCAATTTCATCGAGTCGAAAGCCAATGACGAGGAGAACTGGCAGATCGAAGGCGATCTGCAGCGTTTCGCCGAGACCATGTTGAAAGAGGAGGCCATGACCTACCTCGAGAAAATCAAAGACCTGACGCTGGAGGATTTCTTCGGCATCAGCCGGACGCTGGCGGAGCACATCAAAAAATTCGAGAACACTCTTTACGCCATCGCCACCGAGGCTCTGGCGCTGGTCGATGAACGGGGCATACGCCGTGCCGCTTTTTATTATCCCAACCAGGGCCTGATGAAATATTTCGAGTATCTCGCCGACAGACGTTACGACAAGCTGATCCCCAACACGCGGGTGCTCGACACGGTTGACAACAACAAATGGTACGGCAGTGCCGCCACGACTGCCGAGCAGCTAGCCATCGACGGCGTGAAGGCACCGCTGACCGATGCTTTTAACAGGATCAGAGTCATAGCTGAGAAACAGTATCCCCATTATGCCCTCTTTGCCCTTCTCTATGGAAATATTTACCCCATAGCCCTGCTCAACGAGATCGGCAAAGTGATGGCCGAGCTGAAGAGCCGCAACCGGTTTATCCACATCTCCGACTTTAACAGGCACATCGCCGCCGCCATCGTCAACGAGCCGGTGCCTTTCATCTATGAGCGCCTGGGCGACCGTTTCCATCATTTTCTCATCGACGAGTTTCAGGATACTTCAGTGCTGCAATGGCACAACCTGCTGCCGCTCATACACAATTCACTTGCCTTCGGCAGCTTCAATATGCTGGTCGGCGACGGCAAGCAGGCCATTTACCGCTGGCGTAACGGTGAGGTGGAGCAATTTGCCATGCTGCCCCGCATCTTCAGGAAAGAGGATAACCCGGCCTTAGACGAGGTGGAGAAAAGCCTCACACAGCATCATAAAGAGCATCATCTGGAGACCAACTACCGCTCCAAAGCCGGCATCGTCGACTTCAACAATGATTTCTTTGAAGAGATCAGTACCCTTCTCTCGGGCACCACGGAAAAGATATACGAACACCTGCGCCAGACACGCACAGGCGACCGTACGGGAGGCTTTGTGCATCTGGAGTTTTATGATAACCGGCTGACGGACGAAAGCCCCGGCGATTACAACTGCCGGCGTGTCAAAGAGATCATAGGTGAATTGGAAGACGACGGCTTCCACCGGAGCGATATCGCCATTCTGTGCCGCACCAACGAGAACGCCAGCGAGCTGGCTCGTTTCCTGCTGGGCGAGAACATTGATGTGATCTCCTATGAGTCGCTGCTGCTGAAAAATTCACCCGATGTCCGGTTCATCATCGCCTTTATCACCTATCTCTTACAGCCTACGGCCATCGGCGGGATGGACATCGTCAATTATTTGCGTGTCAACAATCTGGTATTTGACCTGGACATGAGAAGCTATCTCGTCCGTGATGAGCAGGAGAGCACGGATCGAATCTATGATCCCGGGCGGCTTTACCGTTTCCTGAATGACAACGGTTTTAGTGTGTCGGTCACGGCTCTTCTGAAATTTCCTGTCTATGACCTCAACGAGGAGGTGATACGCCTTTTTCATATCAACAGGGACATCAACCCATACCTTCAGTTTTACCTCGATGCTGTTTTAAAGTATGCTGTCAGCGTCAGTTCCGGCATCGCTGAGTTCCTTGACTGGTGGGAGGAGAAGAAAGATAACCTCTCCATCCTGATCCCTGAGGGCTCCGAAGCCGTGCGTATCATGACCATACACAAGTCCAAAGGGCTGGAGTTCCCTGTGGTCATTTACCCTTATGCCAACGAGAAGCTCAGGATCACCCGGCGGCATCTGTGGGTGGAACTGGAAGAGGAGAAGCTGCCGGCGTTGAAAGCCGCCCTGCTGCCTGTCAATGCGCAGATGAAAGAGACGGTCTTCGCTCCTTTGTATGAGGAGGAGCATGACAAATCGATGCTTGACCTGGTCAATATCCTTTATGTGGCGATGACACGCCCCGTCGACCGGTTGTATGTGATCTCTTCGCGGCCGGGTGAGGATTTTAAAGAGACCAGGTCCGTGCCTCAGCTTCTGTGTCATTACCTGCGTGCCAGGGGCCTGTGGACGGAAGACAGGAATATCTATACATTCGGTGACAAAATAGCCTATAAGCCGGATAAAGAACGAAAGAAAAAGGAAAGCTTTGTTTTAAAACACCCGGTCTCCAATGCCTGGACCCGTCGTATCATCCTCAGTGCCGGAGCACCGGAGGTGTGGGATGTGGAGGACCCTGACAGGAACAGGCGTTGGGGCAACCTCATCCATGCCGTGCTGGCACGCATCACATCCGAAGATGACATCGGCGAGGTCATCGCCGGTTTTGAAAACAGCGGGGTAATCGCTCCGGAACAGGAAGAGGAACTGACGGCAGTGATCACTGATCTCATCCGCCTGCCGGCGCTCAGACCATATTTTAAAGCCGGCATTACCGTGCGGACCGAATCGGAAATATTGCTGCCCGACGGACAGTCGTACCGTCCTGACAGGGTGGTCATTAACGGGAAAGAGGCCGTGGTCATGGATTACAAAACCGGCAAACCCGACGAGAAACATCAGGCCCAGCTGCGGAATTATGGCAAGATCATGGAGCAGATGGGCTATGGACCGGTAAAAATGCTCCTCCTGTATATCGATCAGGCGGAGAAGATCGTTGAAGTGACACCCTGAACAGCATTTTCAGGGGATGACATTATCTTAACGCGTGATGGTCAGATATGAGGACATAGAAACAGTGGCGGAGCACCTTGAGCATGTGCCCGTGGTGGATGTGCGTTCTCCTTCAGAGTATGCGAGGGGGCATGTCAGCGGGGCATTTAACCTTCCTTTGTTCGATGACGAGGAGAGGGCATTGGTGGGGACGATGTACCACCGGTCGGGGCGTGATGCGTCGGTCATCACGGGTCTCGATCTTGCCGGTCCGCAGCTTTCCGACAAGGTGCGGCAGGCGCGACGGCTGGTCCCCGGCGGTGAGATGATACTGTATTGCTGGCGCGGCGGCATGCGCAGCGCCGCCATGGCCTGGCTCTTCGACATGGCCGGCTTCAGGACAACGGTTGTCAACGGTGGTTATAAAGCATACAGACGCTTTGTGCGGCAGTCCTTTGAAGTACCGTCAGCACTGGTCATCATCGGCGGCATGACGGGCAGCGGTAAAACGGCCGTGCTGCACGCCCTGAAGGAGAGGGGTGAGCAGGTCATTGATCTGGAAGAGCTGGCATGTCACAAGGGCTCGGCCTTTGGCGCCCTGGGACAACGACACCAGCCGCCAAACGAGCAGTTTGAGAACGATCTCTCCGCACAGTGGCGGCGGATGGACCGCAGCAGGCCCGTATGGATGGAGGATGAGAGCCAGACGATAGGCTTCAACAGGATACCTGAGGCCCTGTTCAGTCAGATGACACGCAGCCCGCTGATCCTCATGCGGGTGAGCCGTGACGCCAGGATACGGCGGCTGAGCAGTGAATATGCCGCTTTCAATCCACAGCTGCTGCGTGAGGCCGTGACACGCATCACCAAACGGCTGGGAGGACTGAACACCCGCAAGGCTCTCGAAGCCATTGAAAAGGATGATTTCGCCAAAGCCATAGAGATTGTCCTGGCATACTATGACAAGACCTATTCCCACAGCCTCGCTATCCGTGACAGCCAGCCGTTGTGGCAGGCGGAGCTGCAGGACGATGACCCCGCCGTCCACGCGGAGATGATCCTTGAATATTACCGTCACAGGATGTGCTGACGGTTTGAAGGCTGCTAAACACAACATGTTATGAAACCTGAAACGCAAAAGCCCGTCTATCTTGATTATAATGCCACCACCCCTGTCGATGCGGCTGTGCTGGCCGTGATGAAGCCCTATCTGGAGGAGCTCTTCGGCAACCCGTCGAGTTCGCATTATTACGGCATGATGGCACGCAGGGCCATAGAAGAAGCACGGGCACAAGTGGCCGCTTTGCTGCACTGCGCTACTGATGAGATCATTTTCACCAGCGGCGGCACCGAATCCAATAATTTTGCCATCAAGGGAGCGGCTTTGGCAGGGCGCCACAAAGGCAACCAAATCATCACCAGCAGCATCGAGCACCCGGCGGTGACGGAGGTATGCCGTTACCTCGAATCGCAGGGTTTCAAGGTCACTTATCTGCCTGTGGATGACGACGGCCTCGTGGACCCCGGAGACCTGGAGCAGGCCCTCACCGCTGCCACGGTGCTGGTGACCGTCATGCATGCCAACAACGAGGTGGGCACCATTCAACCCATTGAGCAGCTGGCGGCGATCTGCAGTGACCATGGCGTTCTTTTTCACACCGACGCCGCACAATCGGCCGGAAAGATCATGACCGACGTGGGGGTTCTGGGTGTCGACCTGCTGTCACTGGCGGGGCATAAGCTGTACGCTCCCAAGGGTGTGGGAGCGCTGTATGTGCGGCGGGGGGTCGCACTGCAAAAGCTCATCCATGGTGCCGACCATGAGCTTGACCGGCGGGCGGGCACCGAGAACGTGCCCGAGATCGCAGGCCTGGGCAAAGCCTGTGAGATAGCCGCCAGAGACATGGACTTTAACATGCGGCACATGAAAATGATGCGTGACATGTTGCATGACAGATTGTCAGAGAGCCTCGATGACTTGCGCCTGAACGGCCATCCCGAGAGGCGTCTGCCCAATACGCTGAGTCTGGGCTTCGGCGGTGTCAATGCCACCACCCTCCTGGGCCAGTTGCAGGAGGTGGCCGCCTCGGCCGGTGCAGCCTGCCATGTGGGATCGGAGGTGATGTCAGCCACGCTGGCAGCGATGCATGTGCCCTCACGATATGCCGCCGGCACCATCAGGTTTTCGGTGGGGAAATTCACCACGGCAGATGAAATAGAAAGGGCTGCCGGGGAAATCATAAAGACCGTCAATCGAATGCGATCGGGGGATCATGGATCTCCCTTACAGGCCTCTGAAACCGTGAAACTAACCCATTTCACCCATGGCCTGGGCTGCGCCTGCAAGCTGCGACCACAGGATCTGGAGGCAATACTGAAAGAGATGCCGGTGCCGCGGCATCCCGACATCCTTGTCGGCATGAACACATCGGATGATGCCGCCGTATATCGCCTCGACGATCGCACGGCGCTGATACAAACCGTGGATTTTCTGACCCCCATTGTGGACGATCCTTACCATTTCGGGGCCATTGCCGCCGCCAATGCCCTGAGCGATGTCTACGCCATGGGAGGTAAACCTGTGCTGGCCCTTAACATTGTGGCCTTTCCGTCGAAGCAACTACCCCTGGAGGTACTGAAGCAGATACTCAAGGGCGCTGAGGATAAAGCAGGCGAGGCGGGCGTGGTCATCCTGGGTGGCCACACCATCGAAGACAATGAACCAAAGTATGGGCTGGCGGTGACCGGCTTCGCCGATCCCGGCAGACTGTGGCGTAACGCTACGGCACAACCCGGCGATGCGATCATCCTGACGAAGCCCCTTGGCACAGGCCTGCTGTCGAATGCCATGAAGAGAGGATTGCTCTCTGAAACTGCCGCCAACAGGATCATTGAAGTCATGAGCCAGCTCAACGCCAGTGCGGCGGCAGTTTTTTCATCCTTCACCGTGCATGCCTGCACCGATGTGACCGGCTTCGGCCTGGCAGGTCATCTTCTGGAGATGACCCGTGGCAGCGGCGTGGACGCCACCATTCATTTCGAACGGATACCTGTTCTCGGGGAGGTCTGGGATCTGATATCGGCCAATATTTTCAGTGGCGGCACCAAAAACAACCTCGACCATGCGGCGCCGTGGCTGCGATGGGATCCTGCGCTCACCCGCCCCATGCAGCTTCTTCTCAGCGATGCTTTAACCTCCGGCGGACTGCTGGCGGCCGTGCCCGTGACCGACGCTGCCGCTGTTGTTTCACGCATGCATGAGCAGGGCATGCCCGACGCCTCCGTGATAGGCCATTTCAATGAGAAGGGCAAAGGAACGGTGACCATCCTTATGAAGTGAACTTTAACAACAGGCTGACGATGGCCGTTCTGAACAAACAAAAAATAAGATTAACGCTGATCAGCCTGGCCTGTTGTGCCCTCATCACCGTGTCGTTGTTTAAAATTGCCGATACGCTCTTTCCGCTTGATTACCGTGTTCCTTATTCACAGGTCATCCTGGCCGACGACAGCACCATCCTGCACGTTTATCTGAGCAGCGATGACAAATGGAGACTGCAGACCGGGTTGGATGAGATCAGCCCTGTGCTGAAGAAAACCATTCTGTATAAAGAAGACAGGTATTTCTTTTTTCATTTTGGCATCAATCCGTTTTCTGTTGTCAGGGCGTTGGTCATCAATACGTTGCGGCGCCAGAGGATATTGGGTGCTTCCACCGTCACCATGCAGGTTGCCCGTTTACTGCACCCGGCGCCACGCACCTATAAAAACAAGGTCATAGAGATGTTCCGCGCCACCCAGCTTGAATGGTACCTGTCGAAGACAGAGATCCTGAGGCTGTACCTGAGCCTCGTGCCTTACGGCGGGAATATCGAAGGTGTCAAGTCGGCCGCACTGATCTATTTCAGACAGAATCCACAGGCTCTGAGTCTCGCGCAGGCTGTGACCCTGGCGGTGATCCCCAACGACCCTAAAAGGCTGCATCTGGGCAAGGACAATGAAGCCATTAAAGAGGAGAGGAACCGGTGGCTGATGACCTTCGGGAGGAAGCATCTGTTCGGTGAGCAGGAGATTGCCGATGCTTTAGACGAACCTCTGGATGTGGTCAGGCATGACCCGCCGGCGCTGATCCCGCACCTGGCTGCACGTCTGCATGCCGCCGATCCCTGCAGATCTGTGTTACAAACCCGTATTGATCCGGTCCTGCAGCCGGCTATCGAAGATGTCGTTAAGAACTATATCAGCCGCCTCATTCCTCTGGGTATCACCAACGCCTCCGTACTGGTGGTCTCCAACAAAACAAGACAGGTGAAAGTATACGTGGGTTCGGCCGATTTCAACGATGCCGTGAACGGGGGACAGGTCGACGGGGTGAGGGCGGCACGGTCGCCCGGCAGCACCCTCAAGCCTTTTCTTTATGCTCTGGCCATGGACGAGGGACTGGCCACCCCACGGCTCGTCGTCAACGATGTGCCGTACGATTTCAACGGTTACAGCCCTGAGAACTATGATCAGGACTACCGCGGTTATGTGACGGTGGAAGACGCCCTGGCTCAGTCGCTGAACGTCCCGGCGGTCAAGATGCTCAGCCGTCTGCCCCTGGATCGTTTTCTGGATAAGATGTCTGAGGCCGGTTTTGAAAGCGTCCGGCGTTCACGCGATGAGCTGGGTCTTTCCGTCATCCTGGGTGGCTGCGGTGTCACCCTGGAGGAGCTGACGGGTCTCTATGCAGCTTTTGCCGGTGGCGGCGTTTTCATACCGCCGGTGCTGACCGCCGGTTCTCCCGCCGTTGCTCCGGATACACTCTTCAGTGAAGCGGCGGCATACATGGTGACAGGCATCCTGACACTGCTGAAGCGCCCCGATCTGCCCTCACAGTATAAAGACAATACGAACATGCACCGCGTGGCCTGGAAAACAGGGACGTCATACGGCCGCCGTGACGCCTGGAGCATCGGCTATGATACGGAATATACCGTCGGCGTGTGGGTGGGTGATTTTACAGGAAAAGGGATACCTGAACTCAACGGCAGCGAATATGCCGCTCCTCTGTTGTTCTCGGTCTTTAAAGTCCTGGGTGACCGACCTGAGAACGAATGGTTCACGGCACCGGCTACGCTCGATTTCCGTCTGGTATGCTCCAGGACGGGACTGCCGCCCAACGACTTCTGCAACGACCTGGTGATGGATTATTTCATCCCGGGGGTGTCACCGACAGGCAAATGCATGCACCTGAAAGAGGTGTTCACCGATGCCGGCGGGAACTTCTCCTACTGCCGTGCCTGTCTGCCTGCGGAAGGCTACAGAAGGGCCTTTTATCCGAACCATCCCCCCGAGATCATCAGATTTTTCGAATCACGACACATACCATACGAAAAAGTGCCTCCCCATAATCCGGCCTGCCCCCGTTTGTTCGCCGGCATCGCCCCGGTCATCACCTCTCCCGTGGACGGCTCGGAATATATCCTGATCAAGGGCAAAGACCAGCAGCTCATGCTGTCGTGCCAGGTGGAGAACGATGTCAGCAACGTATACTGGTACCTCAACGACCGTTTCTTTAAAGCCGCGGAGGCCGCCTCGAACATCTTCTTCCAACCCTCTCCCGGAAAGGTCAAGATATCATGTACCGATGAAAAGGGAAGGAATTGCGATATCCGGATCAACGTTGTTTACATGTCGTACTGAACATTTTATTATCTTTGTAGAATAGGAATCACAAAATCGAATACATATGTCACTTAAATGCGGCATCATAGGCCTGGCGGGGACGGGTAAGACCACCATTTTCAACTGCATGTCGAATGTCAGGGCGGCGACGTCACGTTCGGCATTCAGCTCATCCAAAGCAAACCTGTGTGTTATTCCCGTTCCTGATGACAGGTTGCATGCCATTAACAAAATCGTACAAGCTGACAAAGTAACCCCTGCGACGGTGGAGATCATCGATATTCCAGGCTTGGGAAAAGGAGTGGTGCCGGGTGAAGGTACGGGAAGCAAATTCCTGGCCGAGGTTCAGCAGTGTGATGCCCTTATACATGTCCTGCGGTGCTTCGACGATGAGAGTTTACCTCATATTGAGGGTTCCGTCGACCCGGTGAGGGACATTGAGATACTGGATCTGGAACTGCAGGCCAAAGACCTCGATAGTGTCAACAAGAAAATGCAGCGTCTCGAGAAAGTGGCCGTCGCCGGTGACACCGAGGCCAATCGGGCCGTGGAGATGATTCAGGTCTACAAAAAGCACCTGGAAGACTTTCAGCCGGTGCGCAGTGCTCCTGTGGAAACCGATGACAATAAGTACATCGCCGAACTTTTCCTTCTGTCGGATAAACCGGTTATTTATGTGTGTAATGTCGACGATGCCTCGGCAGCCGGTGGCAATGCCTATGTGGAGCGTGTACGTGATGCTTTGCGGGAGCAAGAGGCGGAGGTGCTGGTCATTGCCGGGGCTCTGGAGGCTGAGATCGCCGAGCTGGAGGATCCTGCCGACCGGCAAGCCTTCCTCGCCGACGCCGGTCTTACCGAACCCGGCGTGAACAAGCTGATACGCTCGGCATACCGGATGCTCGACCTGCAGTCATTCTTCACTGCCGGTAACAAGGAGGTCCGGGCCTGGACCATCCACAGAGGCATGACGGCACAGCAAGCCGCCGGCATTATACACAGCGACATGGAACGGGGTTTCATCAGGGCCGAAGTGCTGCGCAGCGAGGATTTTATCGAGCTGGGTTCCGAACATGCCTGTAAGGAGGCCGGACGCTTCAAAGTAGAAGGCAAAAGTTATGTGGTACAAGAAGGTGACATCCTGCATATACGTTTTAATGTGTGAGGTGTGCAAGGCAGCAGACCATGCCAGTGGCTATTTTTTTATGTCCAGCCTGTCTAAGGCTTTCTGGTATCTTCTCGCATTGAGGGCATGCTGCAGGTAACGGCTGGAAAAAACATGATATCCCGAAAAATCATCGCGCCCGCAGAAATAGAGGTAATCATTTCTTTCATAATTCAACACCGCATCAATGGAGACGATCGAGGGGACGCATATGGGGCCCGGTGGTAATCCTCCGTACCTGTAAGTGTTATAAGGTGAATCGATGTCCTTGTGAGTGTTCAGCACCCTGTGCACGGAAGGATCGCCCAGAGCATAGACCAGTGTCGGGTCGGCCTGTAACAACCATCCCCGTCGCAGGCGGTTGAGGTAAACACCTGCTATGCGCGGTTTCTCATCATCACGGTTGGTCTCTTTCTCCACGATGGAAGCCAGAATGATCACCTGCTCACGCGTCAGACCCGTGGCCTCCAGCTTTTTCATGCGGTCTTCATTCCAGAATTGGTTGTACTCCCTGTACATCCTCTCAAAGAACCTGGTGGCGCCGGTATTCCAGTAAAACTCATAGGTGTTCGGTATGATCCTCATCAGGACGTTACCGGGCGTGAATCCGAAGGACGCCAGGAAAGAGGTATCCTCCATCAGGTCCATGAGGGAGGCTGAGTCGGCTTCTATCTGCCGCGCCACAGATTGCGCCAGCGTTGCCTTGTCACGGATGTCATGGATGATCACTTTCACGGGTGTCTGCTCACCGCTGTTCAGCATATGTACCAGCCCGTTATTCGACATGCCGGGAAGAAGGATGTAACGCCCCGGTTTAATGTGCCGGTCATAATGCCTGAAACGGGCATAACATTCGAACGTTTTCCTGTTGACGATCAACCCCTGGCCGTACAACAATGTCTTGACATCCTGGAAGGTGGCGTCGGTGGGGATGCAGACGGACCTGACCGCCCCTTCAGCCACCCATACATTAGGTCTGAAACAGGTGTGATATATGAGAAAAGTGGCAGCAGACAACGGCAGGACCAAAAAAAAGAAAAGGCAAAGAAACAGGCGGCGCATCAATTTCCGTTGTTTTTTCTTCCTGGTGCGTTGACCACGTGTGCCGATATAATAGGAGCTCATGGTGACTTAATGCGGGATCGTTTAATTTATTGTGATTCGTTTATACGCTGTAAAAGATATTCGTCTTTCCATTTATTTTTTACTGACAGCCACTCTTTTTTCAGGCCTGCGATTTTAAAGCGGTGTTCCTGGAACAGTTTCAGGCTTTTTTCATTATCGGCTGAAATATTACAGTACAACTGGTGGAGTTGCAGGGTGTTGAAGGCATAGTCAATGAGCAGTTCCAATGCTTCCGATGCATAACCATAGCCCCTGTCGGCTTTGTTGATCAGGATACCGATGCCGGCGCGGCGGTGCAGCGGATCGTAATCGAACAGATCAATGGTGCCGACGGGTCTGCCGGCTCCGGCAGGGGTTATCAGGTCGATCATTAAACGGAGTTGCCGCGATGAGTGGATGTCGAGCTGTGAGCTCAGGATGTACTGTTCCAGTGTATATCTCGAGAAGGGTGTGAGCGTGTTGCTTATCTGCCATACCGAAGGATCATTCTCCCAGGCGTAAAGAACCTCCAGATCACCGGGTTCGGGTGCACGTAGCAGAATTCTTTTTCCTATCATTATACCATGGATCAATAAACTGTCATGGGCAAGTGGTTTCATCTCCGCAACAGACTGCTGTGATGAGCGGCCGGTCATCACCCCGTCATCTTTCCTTCAAATACCGCTGTTGCCGGTCCTTCAAGCCAGATGTGACGGAAAGAAGAACCTGCCGGGCGGTAATGCACTTTCAATTCACCTCCCAACGTATTTATTGTCAATGGTGACGGTTGCAGTCCGTTTTTTATATTCACGGCTATCGCCGCAGCTATTATACCTGTGCCGCATGATAATGTTTCATTTTCGACCCCTCTTTCATATGTGCGGACAAAAACAGGATCTTCGTCCTCCCCGACAAAATTAACGTTGATACCCTTTTCCCCGTACCGGCCCGAGAACCTGATGTCTCTTCCTTCCCTGTAAATGTCTATGTCCCTCACGTTTCTCACAAAAGTAATATAATGGGGTGAGCCGGTGTCGATAACGAAACAGTTTTTCTCTTCCCTGATGAGACTGACATCGTTCATTCTGAGCCTGACCATGGTCACGTTCCCCCTGATGCCAAGTATGAGCGCCTCATGGTCTCCGTCGACGGCCATGAAATGCACATCATTACCGGTCATTCCCAGCCGTCCGGCAAAAGCGGCCGCACAACGGCCACCGTTGCCGCACATAGTGCCCTCTTCACCGTCGGAGTTGTAATAGACCATGCTGAAATCATGTCCGGGGCTCGCATTCAGCAGGATCAAGCCGTCGGCGCCTATACCTGTATGCCGGTCGCACAGATTCCTGATGAAGTCGGAACCGTGAATGAAATGACCCGGGCGGTTGTCGATGAGAATGAAATCGTTGCCGGTGCCATGGTATTTGTGAAAATGTATCTTCATGCCATTAACATCATCTTACATTGACACAAAGATATTCATTTTGTCACTACTGTCTGCCCTAACGTGCCGACTTCGATACCGACAAAATGTCATATTCTTGCGGTTAACATTTTTTAACAATCTCCCTATACTCGCCCAATACAGTCTGCGTTAAGGCATTCGGATGAATGTACCGCGATGTGTGGCCGGAGATGTTTCGCCGGGAACAATTCTTGCCAGCTTTTGGGCCGTCATGAGTGAAACTTTTATAATCATCGATTGTTTAATATTCAAAACTAATAAACTATGAGAAAATATGTCGGTTATACGTTAGCAGCTTTCCTGGGGGCCTTACTGGCCATCGGTGTATTTGAAATCACAGGAAAAAGCGTAAAAAAAGAAAATTCAGCCTCGATACAGCAGGAGTCTATCCCTGTGCACCTGACAAGGCAACCGGTAGTGAATGACGAAGGTTGCTGCAATGATTTTACCGAGGCAGCATCCAAGACCATTGATGATGTGGTGCATATTAAAACGGAATTTGAAGAACAGGTGTCACCTTTTGGTAATTTCTTCGACTGGAGGTATTTCTTCGGCAATCCCCCTAAGACAGAAGAAGAGCCTGTTATAGCCGAGGGTTCCGGTGTCATCCTCTCACCCGATGGGTACATCGTGACCAATAACCATGTCATTGAAAAGGCAAAAACCATCGAGGTCATCCTGAACAATAACAAATCTTACAAAGCCAAGGTCATCGGTGCCGATCCGTCGACCGATCTGGCTCTGTTGAAAGTGGACGCGACGGATCTCCCTTACATCACTTACGGTAATTCCGCCGACCTGAAGGTGGGGCAATGGGTACTGGCGGTGGGTAATCCCTTTAACCTGACCTCCACGGTCACGGCAGGGATCGTCAGTGCGACGGCACGAAATATCAACATTTTATCGTCTCCTGATGGCAATTCGCCCATCGAATCCTTCATCCAGACCGATGCGGCGGTAAACCGCGGCAACAGTGGCGGCGCCCTGGTGAACACACAAGGGCAGCTCGTCGGCATCATTTCGGCCATCGCCTCAGGCACCGGTTATTATGCCGGTTATTCCTTCGCTATACCTGTGAATATAGTAAAGAAGGTCGTGTCGGACCTGAGAGAATATGGTGTGGTGCAAAGGGCTTTGATGGGGGTTCAGATCAGGGATATTGACAATAAGCTGGCCGACAAGGAAGGCATTACCGACATGAACGGTGTGTATGTCGCCGGCGTGACAGAGAACGGTGCCGCCAAAGCAGCCGGCCTGAAGGAAGGTGATATCATTAAAGCCATCAACAAAACGCCTGTCAACAACACATCCGAACTCCTGGGCATTATAGGAACGGAACGCCCCGGCGATAAAGTCAGCGTGACCGTTGACCGTGACAACAAAGAAAAAACATTTGAACTGACACTCAGAAATGTCAACGGCACCACCGGCATAGTCAAAAAGGAAGAAATCAATACCGTCACCATGCTCGGTGCCTCCTTTGCACCCATCACCGATGCCCGGAAAAAAGACCTGGGGATATCACACGGCGTGATGGTGACGGCCATACAGGATGGAAAACTGATGGATGCCGAAATCAAACAGGGCTTTATCATCACGAAGATCGACAAAAAAGATATCGACAGTGTCAACGATCTGGAGGATGCCCTCAACCATGCATCCGGCGGTATCCTCATCGAAGGTATTTATCCCAATGGCATTAAAGCCTATTATGGGATAGGATTATAACATGAACAAAATAACTTATTCACATGGTCGTTAATAAAAAGCTACCGGTGAGTAAGTTGAAAATCATTATCTTTGGCTTGAGAGTGTGTCAAAATGAGGTTTTTTTATAAAACCGCAAAGAGCGCAGAGAACGCTGAGGAATAAAGGACTGATTTTAAGTACTCTGCGTTCTATGCGCTTCCTTTGTGAACTCTGCGGTTAACTAAAAAAGTCAGTTTTGGTACAACCTCAAGCTGTTGCATGAAAGAAGGTAACAACCATGAGACAGTTAAAAATTTCGAAATCAATAACCAACCGCGAGACTGCCTCCCTTGACAAATATTTGCAGGATATAGGAAAAGAAGAGATGATCACGGCCGAGGAAGAGGTGGAGTTGGCACGCCGCATTAAAATGGGGGACCAGAAAGCGCTGGAGAAGCTGACCAAAGCCAACCTGAGGTTTGTCGTGTCGGTGGCCAAACAATACCAGAACCAGGGCTTGTCATTACCCGATCTGATCAACGAGGGAAATCTGGGCCTGATCAAGGCTGCCAAACGCTTTGACGAAACCAGGGGTTTCAAATTCATTTCCTATGCCGTGTGGTGGATACGCCAGTCGATCCTGCAGGCCATAGCGGAACAGTCACGTATCGTGCGGTTGCCACTGAACCAGGTGGGGTCGTTGAACAGGATAAAAAAAGAATCGTCACGGCTGGAACAAAAATTCGAGCGGCCCCCGTCGGCGGATGAGATAGCCGAATCACTCGAGATGCCCGAACACAAGATCGACGCCACCATGAAGATAGGTACCAAGACCATCTCGGTGGATGCCCCTCTGGCGCAGGATGAAGATATTAATTTCCTGGATGTCTTCATCAACGACGACCAGCCCGTCACCGATTCGGGCCTCATGCATGAGTCACTGGCCAAGGAGATACAACGTTCACTGGCGACCTTGTCGGAGAAAGAAAGGGATGTGATCAACCTTTATTATGGCATCGGTATGAACCACGGCCTGACCCTGGAGGAGATAGGAGCGAAATTCGACCTGACAAGGGAACGGGTCCGTCAGATAAAGGAGAAAGCGATACGCAGACTTAAACATGCTTCCCGCTCCAAGTTATTGAAAAATTACCTTGGACAGTAACGCGGGGTGTTTATAAATTGTTCGTAAGATAAAGGGATTACCCGGTGGGACACATCGGGTAATCCTTTTTTTTTTATTTTTGCCTCTGATCGTTATGCCTTGTTCAATGATTTAAAAAAAGATATGAAATGGATACAACCGACCAGAGTTTTCAACCCAACAAATACTTTCAGTACGATGCCATTCTGGGTAAATGGATTACGGACGAAATGGCGGGTTTTGAGTTTGAGCATATCGTAGGTAAGCTATTCTATGAGAAATCGATAGAGCTTATTATCTTCAGGAGCCAGTTGTTTGACAGGAGCTCGAGTGTCATTCTTTATAAGCATGAGTATTCGGTGAATACGGTCGGCAAACCTTTAAAGATACAGGATTCCTTATTGCTGGCTAAAGCCATTTATGAAATGGACATCCCGCCGGCACGTATCGACATTGGGCGTCTCAATTATGAATGGACCCTCGAAAAGGACCGTTTCGAAGGCGACGCCAAAGAATTCGTGGCCGAGAAGCTCAAGGATATCATCGGCAAGCAGCCTTCCTATTCGGGTCCCAGGGATGTCGTTCTCTTTGGTTTCGGACGCATCGGGCGTCTGCTTGTCAGGGAGATCATCATCCAGGGCGACGGCTCGCAGTTACGTGTCAGGGCCATCGTGACACGAAGCACCAAACCCGAGGACATCTCCAAGCGCATTGCGCTGGTCAGGCACGACTCCATCCATGGTCCCTTCCGTGGCATCGCCGTCGAGAACCTCAACGATCAGACCATCTACCTTAACGGTCACATCATCAAGATGCTGTCGGCGACATACCCTGATGAGCTGGATTACACGCAATACGGCATTCACGATGCCCTGCTCATCGATAACACGGGTGTTTACAGCGACAGGGAAGGCCTCAGCAGGCACCTCATCGCCAAAGGCATCAGCAAGGTCCTGCTCACAGCCCCCGCCAGAGGCGACGTGCCCAACATCGTCTATGGCGTGAACCATCAAAATATTGATATCGACAATGAAAACATCTTCTCGGCGGCTTCCTGCACCACCAATGCCGTGGTGCCGGTACTCAAAGTGATCGAGGACAAGCTGGGTATCGTGAAAGGCCATATTGAGACCGTTCATTCCTATACCAATGACCAAAACCTGCTCGACAACTTTCATAAGAAATCACGGCGGGGCCGGTCGGCGCCGCTGAACATGGTACTGACATCGACCGGTGCCGCGTCGGCAGCCGCCAAGGTCATCCCGACACTCAAAGGCAAGCTCACCGCCAATGCCGTGCGCATACCCACGCCCAATGTCTCACTGGCCATTCTCTACCTGGAAGTGAAAAATAAAACATCCGTCGAAGAAGTCAATGCCCTGATGAAAAATGCCGCCCTCCACGGCGACCTGGTGGAGCAAATCCGTTTTTCAGCCTCCACCGAGGTGGTGTCGTCCGACTTTATCGGCGATCCTGTGGCCGGCATCTTCGACAGCCCCACCACAAAAGTGTCGGAGGACGGCCATAGCATAGTACTGTATATCTGGTATGACAATGAGTTCGGTTATACCTGTCAGGTTATGCATCTGGCCAAATACCTTGCTAAGGTGGAAGGATACAAATACTATTGATTGTGGTATGAACACATAATATCACCCGGATATGAGAAAAGCCAAATATATCTTCGTCACGGGAGGTGTGAGTTCCTCGTTGGGCAAGGGAATCATCTCTGCATCCACCGCCAAGCTGCTCCAGTCCAGGGGATATTCCGTCACCATACAGAAACTCGATCCTTACATCAATGTTGACCCGGGGACACTGAATCCTTATGAGCACGGCGAGGTGTACGTCACCGAAGACGGCGCCGAGACCGATCTTGATCTGGGTCATTATGAACGTTTCCTGAACGTGCCCACATCCCAGGCCAACAACATCACCACCGGCAGGGTATATCAGTCGGTCATCGAAAAAGAACGCCACGGTGATTATCTGGGACAGACCGTGCAGGTGATCCCGCATATCACCGATGAGATCAAATACCGTGTGAAGTTGCTCGGCAACACCGGCAACTATGATTTTATCATCACGGAGATAGGGGGTACGGTAGGCGATATCGAGTCATTGCCATACATTGAGGCTGTGCGTCAGATGAGGTGGGAGATGGGCAACAGTTGTTTGGTCATCCACCTCACCCTGGTGCCTTTTCTGGCCGCCGCCGGTGAGCTGAAGACCAAGCCTACGCAACACTCCGTCAAGACATTGCTTGAATCGGGCGTGCAGCCCGACATCATTGTCTGCCGCACCGAACGTCATCTTACCGAAGGACTGCGTGAGAAGATAGCCCTCTTCTGTAATGTCGAGGCCTCTTCCGTCATCGAGTCCATTGACGCCGAAACGATCTACGAGGTGCCGCTGCTCATGCACCGGGAGAAGCTCGACGTGGAGGTGCTCCGTAAAATGAACATGCCCCTCGATACCACGCCCGACCTGGAGAAATGGGAGGCCTTCCTGCAGCGTCTGAAACACCCGTCGGGAGAGGTCAATGTGGCACTGGTAGGCAAATATATCGAGCTGAAGGACGCTTATAAATCCATTGTCGAGGCCTTCACGCATGCCGGCACCGCCAATGACTGCAAGGTGAACATCATACGTATCCATTCCGAAAGCATCACCGAGGACAATGCCGATAATCTTTTTTCCGGTGTCGACGGTATCCTCGTCGCTCCCGGCTTCGGCTCCCGCGGCATAGAAGGAAAGATAGAGGCCATCAGGTACGCCCGTGTCAACAAGGTTCCCTTTTTCGGCATCTGCCTGGGGATGCAATGTGCCGTCATCGAATTTGCCAGGGATGTTTTAAAGTATACCCGTGCTCATTCCACTGAGATGGATAAACGCACCCCTTACCCGGTGATCGACATCATGGAAGCACAGAAAAAGATCTCGGGCATGGGCGGCACCATGCGTCTCGGTGCTTATCCCTGTACCATTGCCAAGGACTCCAAGGTCTTTGACATTTACAAAGTCTCCAATATCACCGAGCGTCACCGCCACCGTTACGAGTTCAACAATAAATACCTTGAGGAGTTTAAAAAGGCAGGTATGATACCTTCGGGCATCAACACCAAGGATGACCTTGTGGAGATCATCGAACTGAAGGATCACCCCTGGTTCATCGGCGTGCAATTCCATCCCGAATATAAAAGCACGGTGGCCAACCCGCATCCGCTGTTCGTCGAGTTTATCCATGCCGCCAAGGTATACCGGCAAAATGCCGTCCGTTTGATCGACTGATGCATTTTACAGTTTTTTATCAGTAACTTTTCCATTATCTTTGCCGGGCATTTGAAAATCCCATTATAACTAATTATTAATGAATCGATCCACCATCATTGGCCTGGTTCTCATATTAGCGGTCACCATCATTTACAGTATCTGGGTGGCTCCCAATAAGAAGGAGATCGAGGCCAGACGACGCATACAGGATTCGCTTATACAGGTACAGAAAGCCACCGCCGACTCGCTGCAGATGGTCACGGCCAGGGAAGAAGCGGCGGCGGCCCGCCGGCAGAAAATACGCGACAGCCTCGCCGCCGTGAACAGGCAGGGTAGCGCCCCCACCGCACAGTTACAGGAAAGAAGAAACGAGCTGGGACCTTTCTCCAACGCATCCTTCGGCAAGGATGAAACATTCTATGTTGAAAACGGACTCTACCGCATAGGCATCTCTTCACAAGGAGGCAAGATCATCTCCGTCGACCTGAGGAAATACAGAACCTGGGATTCGTTACCGTTGATACTTTTCAACAAGGACTCCGTCGACTTCGGCCTTTCGTTCTTTGCCGATAACCGCCTGATCAACACCAATGAGCTCTATTTTTCGCTGTATGCTCCCGGGCATACATACACTCCCGGACAGACTATCACCGTGCCCGGCAACGATTCGCTCAACCTTTCGTTCAGGCTTTACACCAATAGCGGTGACAGCGGCTTCAATCCCGACCGGTACATCGAATATGTCTATCATTTCTCGGGCAGTGATTACATGATCGGGTACACGCTCAATATTGTCGGACTGGAAGATATCCTTGCCTCCAATACCAATTCGCTGAACCTATCATGGCATGCCGAGTTGTACCGGTTGGAGAAATCCGTCGACAGGTTTAACGGCACCACCATCTATTACAGGTACTATAACGACGAAGTCAAATACCTCTCGGAGACAAAAGATGACCAGAAAGCGTTGACCACCAGGGTTAAGTGGATCTCCTTCAAGCAGCGTTTCTTTTGTTCCACCTTTATCGCGGGTGATTATTTCAACAATGCGGATGTCAGGGTTTTTACCGATCAGAGTAAGAGCGACCGTTACAACCGGTCGGCGTGGGCCGAGATAGGCATCCCTTACAGCCGTGCCTCCATACAGTCGGTGCCCATGCGGTTTTATTTCGGTCCCTTAAAGTACAACCTCATCCGCAAATACCACCTGGCCCTCGAACACCAGATACCACTGGGGTGGAGCTTTTTCCTGCTGGCCTGGATAAACCGTTATGCCGTTATCCCGGTGTTCGATTTCCTGAGCCGTTTCGGTTGGAATTATGGTATCATCATCCTTGTTCTGACCATCCTGCTCAAGATCGTTCTTTTACCCATTGCCTTTAAAACTTACACCTCCACTGCCAAGATGAGGGTCCTTAAACCCGAGATCGACGAGATCAGTAAAAAATTCCCCAAGAAGGAGGACGCCATGAAGAAACAACAGGCCGTCATGGCCCTTTACAAGCAGGTCGGCGTCAATCCCATGTCGGGCTGCATACCCATGCTGCTGCAGTTTCCCATACTCGTGGCCCTGTTCCGTTTCTTTCCTTCCTCCATCGAGCTGCGCCAGCAACCGTTCTTATGGGCTCACGACCTGTCATCGTACGACTCCATCCTCAACCTTCCCTTCAACATACCCTTTTACGGCAATCATGTGAGCCTGTTCTGCCTGCTGATGACCATCTCCACCATCATTTACACCAGGATAAACGATAAAATGATGTCGACGGGACAACAACAGGTGCCGGGCATGAAGGTGATGATGTACATGATGCCGGTGCTGTTCCTGGGATTCTTCAACAGTTATGCGGCCGCCCTGAGTTATTATTACTTCCTGGCCAATATTTTCACCTTCCTCCAGATGTTCCTGTTCCGCCGTTTTGTCAATGAAGAAAAGATACATCAGAGGTTGCAGGAAAACAGAAAAAAACCGGTGAAGAAATCGGGTTTCCAGAAAAGACTGGAGGAAATGGCTAAGAGCAGGGGGTATACGCCGAGGCGGTAATAGTCGTCAGTCGTCAGTCGTCAGTCGTCAGTCGTCAGTCGTCGGTCGTCAGTCGTCAGTCGTCAGTTGGGAGTTGGGAGAGGGTGAATGGAAGGGTTAGATAGCGGAGTCCGCCGCAGGCGGACAACCTCCTGATTTTAGGCGGGATCGTAGTTGACAGTCAGTAAAGGTAATGACCGTCAAATCTTGAATAAAATATAATTTAATCGGTACTGTGAACAAGGGATTTTTAAAAAACTAATCCCTTTCTCCTCCTCAACTTAACGGCTTTCACCCGGAAAATTTCCTATAATTATTGATTTTTAAAAACTATATCGTATTTTTATAGTCGATACAAATAATTAAATCAATAAATTATGAAAACATGGCTATTGCTTTTTACCCTGGTGACAATTTCATTTTGCAATTCTTCCCTATCCCAGATAATATCTAATGGCGGGTTTGAAAATTGGTATCTTAAAGAGTATTTTGAGGATCCGGATACCTTTCTTACATCAAACCTCAGGGTATGGCTCACTTCAGGCACTACCAACGTATTTAAAACCACCGACAGTCACTCCGGCGCTTTTGCCGCAAAGCTGGAGACAGTCGCAGCCGATAACGAAATTATTTCCGGTTTTATCATCATCGGCAATGCATCTGAAGGAGGGATAAACGGGGGCATACCTTTCACCGAACGCCCGGATTCGCTGACAGGATATGTTAAATACAATATCGATACCGCCGAAGCAGCATGGGTATTCTGCTGGTTCAAAAAAGAGGGTGAATGCATCGGCTCTTCAAGTGTTAATTTTACCGGCATTGAGGAAGATTATGTAAGATTTGCAATTCGTATTGAATGGTTGTCACCCGATTTGCCGGATTCCATGATCTTTCTTGCTTCAAGCTCAAATCTTGATAATCCTGCACAACCAGGAGCGATACTCTATATTGACGATCTGGGATTTACCGGCACTACAGTTCCTTTTCCCAACGGGAATCTTGAGGAGTGGCATACAGTATCCACAGAAGAGCCGGAAGATTGGACCACCTTGAATGCATTCGGTTACCTTTTCGGATCAATTTCTGCTTTTAAGAGTACCGACAGCTATTCTGGAAATTATGCTCTGGAACTCCATAATATCCAGATGCCCGGCGATCAGATCATAGGGATTGTAACCAATGGTTATTTGGGGGACAACGGCCCGGCAGGAGGCATGGCTGTCGATGGCAATCCTATGCTGCTCAGCGGTTATTACAAATATTTCCCTGATGGCCCCGACACCGCATTGGCAGGTGCATGGGGTTATTATTATGATCCTGTCGGTGATTCGATCGTTTTATCGGAACAAATCATGATAAAGCTTCCCTTTGCGGAGGACTATACCTATTTTGAAATACCTTTCCAATACAATGACTGGCCGCCTGTTGATACTTTGAACATCACCTTTGCAGCGGGAAACATTGCAGAAGACAGCAATTATGTCGGTCTGAACAGCGTGCTCTATATCGATTCACTGACCCTGGAATACTATCCGGTTTCGAATGGCCCCGATTTGAATAAAGAAAAAACTTGTATCATCTATCCCAATCCGGCTCACGACTGTATCAGGATCGTATCTTGTTATGACATCAGGATCATAAAAATTATGAATTGCCAAGGGGATGTTGTTTTTTCGGCAAGACCTTTTCGAAACCGGTATTTTATCGATATCCATCATTTGCCGGACGGGATATACATTGTTGAAATCGAAACGGAAAGCAGTCTCCTCTTTGAGAAAATAATCATCTCAAATAGTTTGTGAGTCCGCGGATGATATATTTTTACTCGTTTTACCATGACACTGGTTTAAATAGAAAATTTTCATACCTTTGCAGCCCGAAATTTGAATGATTCACATACCATCATTACTCAAATTTCCAGCAATTAAAGCGTATTAACATAGTATGAACCCGTCCCATGGTGTGTTGGGACATAATAATGAAGTAAATGATTAAAAACGAGCAGAATGTAAATGAAGAAATCAACAAAGAGGAACAGAGTGAAGTAAATGCCGAAGAAAAACAGGATGTTAAGGATTTTAAGGATGTTACCGGCGATGAAGCAAAGAACATTGCGGCTGATCCTGCCGGCGTGGAGGCTGAGGCGGAAACCATCCCTGCTGAAAGCGGCTCCGAAGAAGAGATTTTAAAAGATGTTAATGAAACGGATCAATATAAGATAACCGATAGCGAACCCGCAATGGCGGAACAACCGGCTGCCGGCGAAGAACCTGTGATGCAGGAAACGGAGATGCCGGAAGGAGAAATACCCGAAAGTGAGCCTCCCGTGGAGGAACAAAAGGAACCTGTAGCGGCGGAAGAAAGCCCTGCCATACCTACTTCCGCGACGGCTGAGACAACACCGGCGACCCCGGAGCAACCCCAGCCCTTTGATTGGGATTCCCTGGGTAAAAAACAGGAGATATATACCGCCGAGGAACGTGAAAAACTGGAGAAAATATATGACAAAACGCTCAGCCAGATTGCCGAGCATGAAGTTATCGAGGGAACGGTGGTGGCCAAGAACAACAGGGAGGTGGTCGTGAATATCGGATTCAAGTCCGACGGTGTGATACCCCTGTCGGAACTGCGCTACAATCCGTCCCTTAAAATAGGGGATAAGATAGAGGTTTACGTCGAAAGCCAGGAAGACCTGACGGGCCAGCTTCTGTTGTCGCACAAGAAAGCCAGGATACTCCGTTCGTGGGAGCGCATTAACGAGGCTTACAACAAAGATGAGATCATCACGGGCTATGTGAAATGCCGTACCAAAGGCGGTCTTATCGTCGATGTTTTCGGCATTGAAGCTTTCCTGCCCGGCTCACAGATCGACGTGAAACCCATCAGGGATTACGATGCCTTCGTCGATAAGAATATGGAGTTCAAGGTGGTGAAGATCAATCAGGAATACAAGAATGTGGTCGTATCACATAAAGCCCTCATCGAAGATGAGATAGAACAACAGAAAGCGGAGATCATCGCCAAGCTTGAGAAGGGTCAGATACTGGAAGGAACGGTGAAGAACATCACATCTTACGGTGTGTTTGTCGACCTGGGCGGCGTCGACGGCCTGATACACATCACCGACCTGTCGTGGGGCAGGATCAACCACCCCAATGAGATCGTGGAACTGGATGAGAAGATAAAAGTGGTCATCCTCGATTTTGATGATAACAAGAAACGTATAGCTCTGGGTCTTAAACAACTGACGCCACATCCGTGGGATGCCCTCGATCCTAACCTGAAAGTGGGCGACAAGGTAAAAGGCAAAGTGGTGGTCATCGCCGATTATGGCGCTTTTGTCGAAATAGCCCCCGGAGTGGAAGGCCTCATCCATGTCTCGGAGATGTCATGGTCGCAACACTTGCGCACGGCACAGGATTTTCTCAAGGTGGGCGACGAGGTGGAAGCCGTCATTCTGACCCTCGACAAGGAGGAAAGAAAAATGTCGCTGGGCATCAAGCAGCTGATACCCGATCCCTGGTCGAACATCATGGAGAAATACCCCGTCAACTCGAGGCACAAAGCCATCGTACGTAATTTCACCAATTTCGGCATCTTCGTCGAACTGGAAGAGGGCGTGGATGGCTTGATCCATATTTCGGACCTGTCATGGTCAAAGAAAATAAAGCACCCGGCCGAATTCACCAAGATAGGTGAAGAGATCGAGGTGGTCGTGCTGGATGTCGACGTTGAGAACAGGCGTCTGAGCCTCGGTCATAAACAGCTTGAAGAGAATCCGTGGGATGTCTTTGAGACCGTTTTCTCCCTCGGCACGGTACACAAGGGAACCATCATCAGCGGGACGGAGAAGGGATTCATTGTCGCCCTTCCTTATGGTGTCGAAGGATTCTGCCCCATGCGGCATGCCATGAAAGAAGACAACACCACGGCGAAGGTGGACGACACCCTCGAATTCAAGGTCATCGAATTCTCCAAGGAAAATAAAAAGATCATCCTTTCGCACACCAAAGTGTTCCAGGATACCGCTCATACCGAGAAAGCACGGCAGCTCGAGCTGGGCAAGAGCGAAGCCAAATCAACCCGGCGTGCCGTCAAGAAACTCAAGGAAAGCCTCGAGAAAACCACCCTGGGCGATTTTGAAGCACTGGCCAACCTGAAGTCCAACCTGGAGAAAACGGAGAAAAAAGAAAAGGAGGTAAAGAAAAATCCCAAAAAGGAGAAAACGGAATAAAAAAGAGTGGTATGACATTTACAGTCACCATTCTTGGAAGCAATTCGGCCATTCCGGCCGCGGACCGTCATCCCACGGCTCAGGTGGTCACCATCAATGATCACCTGTTCCTGGTTGACTGTGCCGAGGGGACACAGCTACAGATGCGTCGTTTTAAGGTTCATGCCCTCCGCATCAGCCATGTCTTTATCAGCCATCTTCACGGTGATCATTTCTTTGGCCTCATCGGACTCATTTCGACCTATAACTTGCTGGAACGGCATACCCCATTAAGTATCCACGCACCACAACCCCTGGAAGAGGTCCTCCGGCTTCAGCTCAGCGTGGCCGGTACACAGCTTGTTTATCCCTTGAACTTTTACCCCGTCGATCCTTCAGTGCCTGGGATTATCTTTGAAGATGAGGTGGTGACGGTTGAGGCCTTCCCCGTGGTCCACCGCATCCCCACCTGTGGTTTTCTTTTCAGGGAAAAAGCCAGGACGCGGAATATACGCAAGGATTTTCTTGACACAGAGAGCCCTTCTTATGATGATATCAGGCGGATCAAGGCCGGGGGTGATTATACCAATCCCAACGGAAAGCATTACCGGAATGCGGATATCACCTATTCAAGGCATAAGCCTGGAGCCTATGCTTATTGCACCGACACGGCTTACCATGAACCTCTCACCGGCTACGTCAGGGGTGTTGATTTACTTTACCATGAAGCGACATTCATGGAAAAAGAATCGGGCATGGCGGAGATGAAGTATCACGCCACGGCTATGCAGGCCGCCACCATTGCCATGAAAGCAGGGGTGAAACGACTGATATTGGGGCATTACTCGAACCGTTATGATGATTTGCAGCCGTTGCTTGACGAGGCCCGCCGTGTTTTCCCAGAGAGTTACCTCGCCATGGACGGGGATGTGTTTGAGATCGGATAGAAAGAGACGGACATTTTATCACGTCAGCAAAGCGTCATAGAGTATCTCCACCGGGTGGAAAGCCTGGCGTCCGGTGCCGTCACGGATCTGCTGTCGGCAGCTCGTCCCCGGAGCAGCGATGACGACGTCGGCAGGAGCTCCGCGCACGGCAGGAAATAAAACCAGTTCACCTACTTTCATTGAGAGCTCATAATGTTTTTTCTCATAACCAAAGGCTCCCGCCATGCCGCAGCATCCCGATCTGATCTCCTCCACCTCGTAAAAGGGCGGCAGCGATAACATCTCCCTGGTAACGCTCGTCGACGACAGCACCTTCTGGTAGCAATGGCCGTGCAGCAATATCTTCCTGGGCACCGCCGTGAACTGCTCGCTCACTATCCTGCCTTTTTTAATCTCACGGGCAATGAATTCATCGATGAGCATGGCATGGGCGGCCAAATGACGGGCGGCCTCCCTGAGTGCGAGCCGCACCAGGACAGGGTATTCATCCCGGAAGGCCAGCAGTGTGGAAGGTTCGATGCCGACCAGCGGTGTATCGCCCGTTATCATCTCCCCAAGCAATTCCACGTTGCCATTGGCACAGGCCTGTGCCCGCCGCAGCAGTCCTTTCGACAGGTATGTCCTCCCGCTGTCTAAGTGCGGGGGGATGATGACGCGGTAACCCAGCTGCGTCAGCAGCAGGACGGTTTTGATGCCGATGGCGGCATCGAGGGTGTCGGAGAATTCATCGGCGAGCAGATACACCGTGCCGGCGTTGCTCTTAGCATTGTCCTGTGGCGGCTGCTGACAGCGGTACCACGCCCGCAGGGTGGTGTCGGACAGTTGTGGCAAACTACGGGTCTCAGCAAAACCCATCATCTTTTTCAATACAAAGGCCGTGACCCTGTTGCCGGTGATAACATTATACACCCCGGGGACACGTGACGCCAGCCGGTAAATATCAGGAAGACGGGCGACAGTCAGCGTCCTCAAAGGAACGTGATGCGCATCATAATAATGCTGCAGGAACTCGGCTTTGTATTTGGTCATGTCGACCCCCGACGGGCATTCCGTCTTGCAACCTTTACAGGAGAGGCACAGGTCGAGGATGTCGAATATCTCCTGGTGATCAAAGGGATTTTTTTTGGGGGAATGGGTGATGTACTCCCTGAGTGTGTTGGCGCGCGCCCTGGTGGTCTTGTTTTCGTCGGTGGTGGCCATGTAACTGGGGCACATGACACCACCCATTTGTGCCGATTTGCGGCAGTCGCCCAGACCGTTGCATTGCTCCACTGCCCTGAGAAAACCTTGTGTGTCGGAATAATCGAATATCTCAGGCACCTCCCGCGTGGCCTCACCGGCGACATAACGCAGGCTCGTGGTCATCGGTGGCGTGTGGACGATCTTGCCGGGGTTGAATATGTTCTGCGGATCCCATACCTTTTTGACCTGCTGCAAGAGGGCGTAGTTCTTTTCGCCCACCAGCAGGGGTATGAACTCACCACGGAGGCGCCCGTCGCCATGCTCGCCGCTGAATGACCCCCTGTATTTTTTCACCAGCCGGGCCGTTTCAAGGGCTATGGTGTGAAAAAGCTCCACATCTTTTTTATCCTTGAGGTTCAGCAGTGGACGCAAGTGCAGCTCGCCGGTGGCGATGTGGGCATAAAAGACGCAATTCAGGCTGTAACGGCCCAGCAGTGCCCTGAACTCTTCGATATATGCGGGCAGCACCTGCGGTGTAACGGCCGTATCCTCTATCACCGATACCGGTTTGGCATCACCCGGGATGTTCGTCAGTAACCCCAGGCCTGCCTTTCTGAGAGCCCACACTTTCCTGGTGTCTTCGCCGGATACACGCGGGAAATGATATCCAAAGCCATGGCGCCGCAAATCCTCTTCCAGGCCTTCGGCGAGGCGGCTGAGCTCAGCGGTGCTGTCGCTCGAGAATTCGACGATGAGGATCGCCGCCGGCTCGCCATGGATGAAGAACCTGTTTTTCTGCTGCTCGGGATTGCTGGTGGTCTGTTCCAGCACGAGGTGGTCCATCAGCTCGATGGCATCGGGATGGTGTTCCAGGGCGATGAGGTTGGCCTGGAAGGCCTCGCTGAGGGTGCGGAAGTGCACACAGACCAGCAGTTTCTCTTTTGGTGGAAGCGGTACCAGTTTCAGTTTAAGCTCATAGATGAAGGCCAGCGTGCCTTCGGAACCGGCGAGGAGCCGCGAGAAATTAAACGGAGGACCACCGGGGGTGAAAGGGCTGCAGTCGAGGAGCATGTCGAGGGCATAGCCCGTGTTGCGGCGCCGTAAAGCCGGATCGGGGTACTCACGCCGTATCTCATCCTGATGGCCGGGATCGCTTAAGATATCCCGGATATGGCTGTAAATCCTGCCTTCGAGGGTATCGTCACGGCATTTGCCGTTGAATTCGTCTTGCGTCAGGTCGCTGAACTCGGCCTCCAACCCGTCGCTGAGCAACACTTTCAGAGAGAGGATGTGGTCACGGGTGCTGCCGTACACCAGTGAGTGCGAACCGCAGGCGTTGTTGCCGGCCATACCGCCGATCATGCAACGGTTGGAGGTGGAGGTCTCGGGAGCGAAGAAAAGACCGTAAGGACGGAGGTGGTCGTTGAGCTCGTCGAGGACCACGCCGGGTTCTACGCGCACCCAACGCCCGGCGGCGTTGACTTCAAGGATGCGATTCATGTACCTGGAGATGTCGACCACTATGCCGCTGCCCACCACCTGCCCCGCCAGTGACGTGCCGGCGGCACGCGGTATGAGCGGTGTGCCCTCACGGGCGGCAAAGGCGATGAGTTGCCGCACATCCTCCTTGTCACGGGACCGCACCACCGCCAACGGCACCTCACGGTAAGGCGAGGCATCCGTGGCGTAAAGTAAACGATGTGCTTCACAGGTGTAAAGATCCCCGTTCAAACGCGCAGCCAGTTGCTTCAAACGGTGGTAGATGGCTCCCGACCTGTTTTTTTTCATAGAAAACGGTGCTCCCAAAAATCTTGTCAGCCGATTATTCATGGCAGTCTGCTTTTGGTGCATAGTGACCAAAATTCCATTCGTATGTCAGGTATTTCGTGCGCATGAGTGCCCTGATTCTTTCCATATCCCGGTTCGTTAAGGTAACCAACCGGTTTCCGGCCTCCCTGCTGAAGATGAAATCCATCAGTGATTTCCTGAAGGTGTTGATGTCCATGGCTCGCGGAAGATGCTTGCCGATGGTCGTCACCATGCTCCGCTTTGATCGCATGGCATGTCCGGGGAAATATTCCTCTCCCGGCGTGAGAACGGTCTCCATCTCTTTCACATCCGTCGAGAACAGGAGGGTACCATGGTGCAGCACCTTGTTACGGTAAACATGCTCGGCATTGCCTGAGATTTTCATCCCCCGCAATGCGATATCGCTGCGGCCCGACAGCATGACCGGCAAACCCAGATTCTGCAGAAATTCGATAACGGGTGCCATACGCACGGGGTAATCCACCAACCTGCCCTTTTCTCCGTAAACGATGAACGTATAGTTCAGGTTTCCGGCATCCTGAAAAACCGTCCCTCCGCCCGATATTCTGCGGATGACGGGAATGCCGTGGGCCGTGGCATAAGCCATATTGACCTCGGCATAGGGATTCTGGTGTTTACCGATGATGACGGAACGGTTGTTCCTCCAGAGCATGAAGAACTCGTCATCACAACATTTAAAAAAGTACTCTTCAGCCGCCAGGTTGAAATAGGGATCGGTTTCCTGCCTGTCAATGAATCGCACGGTGCAAACAAAAATCAAATATAAGCCATTTCATGATGGCCGGTTCCCTGGGAGGCAATAAATTATTTACCGTGACGGAAACAGATCAGGCAGCGAACAAAATAATACGGAGAGAATGACGTTCCTTGTCAATACCGGGGCCGCTCATTATATTCGTTGGTTTATGAAAAAATACCTGTGGATTTTTTTGATTCTCACGGTCATTTCCTCCTGTGATGTGCTTCGTAATGTAAAGGAGATGATGACTTTCTCGAAATGTGATTTCAGGTTGAAGTCTGTCGACCAGACCAAGCTGGCCGGGGTCAATATACAGAATCTGAGCTTCTTCGCCGATCTCAGGTTAAATGATGCGCTTATTATTACTCATGCCTATACCAACGGTCATCTGCCTCTCACTTTCATCCTGAATGTCGATGTCCGGAACCCGAATGCGACGACTGCCAGCATGACCAAAGTGGACTGGATACTTCTTATTGATAACCATGAAATGGTCAACGGAACGTCGACGCAATCGATAACGATACCGCCCAACGGCGGCGTAACGGTGTGGCCGCTACAGGTCAGCATCGACCTGGTGAAAGCCTTGTCAAATGAAACATTCGACAGCCTTAAGAATTTTGCTTTTAACCTCGTCGGTGTGGGCAATAAACCGACGCGCATCACGCTGAAGGCCAAACCGACCATCATGGTGGGCAACAGCCCCGTGGCCTATCCGGGTTACATCACCATCAACACGGATTTTACCTCAGAATGATACGGCGCGACACCTGAATCCTAAAACAGTCCACCGTTCTGATAGATATCCAGTTGTACTTCCGACATCTTCTCACCCTGGGTGGAACGTTTGTTTCTCAGGTTGGTGATCATGCCTGTCATAAAATCGACCCTGAGGGTGTCGCCTGTTTTCATGCCCAGATCATGGAGCGACGGGCATGTCATGACGGGCATGGCGGTGTTGATGGCGTTACGTTCGTAAATGGCGCCGAACGACTCGGCCAGGATGAGGGCGATGCCGAGTGATTTGAAGCAGTCCACGGCCTGCTGCCGTGAGCTGCCGCTGCCGAAGTTTTTTCGCGCCACCACAATATCACCTGGCCGCACCTGATGTGCAAAATCTTCATGGCCTTTCAGGTTATCGAAGGTATACTGTCCCATTTCCCGGATGTCGGTGATGGTGAGATAGCGGTTATGAAAGATCATATCGGTGTCGATGTTGTCTTCATCAATCAGCCAGGCCTTCCCCTCAACGACGTAAGATTTCTCTTCCGTGGCGGGCATCTGCCGTTCCGCTTTTTCTATCTTCTCCAGTTTTTCGCTGATGGTAAAGGTTGCCGGCACGCGGGGAATATCATCGTCGGTGGTGATGTATCCTGCCACCGCCGATGCCGCGACAATGGACGGTGAGGCGAGGTAGACCTCTCCTTTGCCTTGTTTTCCGGGAAAATTCCTGTTGCCGGTGCTGATGGTGACCTCGCCGGGGCCATTCTGTCCGACCTGACCTGCGGCACATCCGGCGCAGCCGGCGTTCGACACCAGGGCGCCGGCCTCCTTGAAGACGGTAAGGAGTCCTTCGGCCAGGCATTGCTGCCAGATGGCATCAGTGGCCGGGACGATCTTCAGCACCACGCCGGGGGCCACTTTTCTGCCGCGCAACACATCGGCGGCGGCACGCAGGTCTTCCATGCGTCCGTTGGTACAGCTGCCGATAAAAGCGGAGTCGATCTTGATCTTTTTCACCTGCTGAACGTCGACGGTGTCGTGGGGCTTGCCGGGGCGTGACACACGCCGTGTGAAAGAGGTGAGATCCAGGTCATACACCTGGTCATAAACGGCATCGGCATCGGCTTTCACAGCTTCGATCCGGCGGCCTGTCCGGGCGGCACAATAGCTGAGTATGGAAGGGCTGGGGGAGAAGAGGATGATGATGGCGCCCATCTCTGTGGCCATCGACGCTATGGTGATGCGCTCGTCCAGTGTCATCGCGTCGACGGCCTCGCCCTCGATCTCAATGGCGTAACCTAACAGACGGTTAGCACCGAAAACAGCGAGCAGGTTCAGCACAATGTCCTTGGCGGTGAGGTCCGGATGCCGGCAACCGTGGAGGATGACCTTCACCGACGGCGGTACCTTGAACCATACTTTACCCTTGTTCCATGCCGCGGCGATGTCCTGGTCGCCCATACCCTGGCCGAAGGCGCCAATGGCCCCGAGAATATTGGCATGGGAGTCGGTGGTCACCACCGTGCAGCCCGGCCAGGCATGACCCTCCTGGACAAGGATGTGGGTGCCGATACCGCGGTCGATGTCATAGATACGGATGCCGTGTTCCCTGGCAAAGAGACGGCAGATCTGCTGGTTGGCGGCGTATTTCTGGTCCGAGCCGGTGGGGTTGCAGTCAAAGGTAAAAAAGGTCTTCGACGGATCGTCGATGCCCAGATGATGGTCTACAAGGGTTTTCACCACATTGGCGCCACCGAAGTCACGCGCCGCCCGCACATCCAGTGCGATGTCGACAATATCGCCGGGTTTGACAGTCGCATATTTGGAATGCCCGGCAAGGATCTTCTCAACTAAATTCATGGGATCAGAATTATTTGGTGATTTTAAGCCTGTTCCTGAACGGCTCAAAGGTCATGAAATCGGCATGGTGCACGATGTACGCTTCGGTGGTGCGTTTCACCAGGTCGCCTTCGCCGGCATGTGTGGCGATGATGTGACACACCGCAGCCGGCACGCCACATTGCTCGGCCAGTGACACACCCGAAAAAGGATGGCGCAGGTACTGGCCATAGGTGCCCTGGATGGAGTGCCCCTGGTCATCTTTCACGTACTCGAGCAGCTTGCCCACATCCGCCAGGATGGCGCCGGCGATGAGCACATCCATATCGACGGGCAGCTCGCTGCCGAAAAAGCTGTTCATAAGCTCGCCACAGGCTTTGGCGAGGTGCACGACGGCTCTTTTATGATCCATGAAGGAGACCTTCAGACCGGGGCCGGCCAAAAGGGTGAAGGGGATGGCCTGCAAGTCCTCCGCCGTCAGGACGCTGCGTTCCAGCGCCACCTCCCAGGTGCGGGCCGTCTGTGCCCTCAGACCGTCATCCCTGATCCATGCGAGCTCAGGCCAGAGTTCATTGATGTCCATGGTGTCAAATTCTTAAATGGTGAATCGAAGGTTTGTGTTGCGGCCATGACCTCACCCCAACCCCTCTCCTGAAGGAGAGGGGCTTTAAAACCCCCCTTCTCCTTTAGGAGAAGGGGTTGGGGGATGAGGTGATTGTCAACTATCAACTGTCAACTTTTCAATAACAGCGTCGGTCATCTGCTGCGTCGAAGCGGCTCCATGTTCCACGACGTCAGGTCTGCCGGTCATTTTCAGCATGTCGTAGGTCCTCACTTTTCCTTCGGCGATGACGGCGGCAACGGCGTGACGTATCTTTTCCGCCATGGCTTTGTCACCGGTGTAATCGAGCATCATGCAGGCCGCTTCGATCATGGCGGTGGGGTTGATGATGGGGACGGGATAACCGGCATATTTAGGCGCCGAGCCATGGGTGGGCTCGAAAACGGCTACCTCCTCACCGATATTGGCGCTGGCAGCAAAACCCAGACCGCCGATCAGCCCCGCAAAACCGTCGGAGACAATATCGCCGAACATGTTGCCTGCCACGATCACACCGTAATCTTCCGGATTCTTGGTGAGCCACATCATCTGCGCATCAATGTTGGTGTTCCGGAGGGCTATGTCAGGGTAGTCCGTTTTCTGCATCTCCCTGGCTATCTTCAGCATCATCCCTGAGGTCTCGCGGATGACATTGGGTTTCTCGCACACCGTGACCGATTTATACCCATATCGTCTGGCATGCTCAAAGGCGGCCCTGACGATGCGTGTGGTACTCTTCATGGTGAAGATACGCAGCGAGATCGCCATCTCTTCTTTAGGTACCTGCCCGAAATTCTTCACGAAGCTTTTATGTGTTTTCAGGGCTTCGTAAACGATGTCGGGAGGGTTGGTCCATTCCACACCGCTATATAGACACTCGGTATTCTGGCGGAAGATCACTACGTCGACGATAGGTTCCTCCACCGTCCCGTTGCGTCCGCGGCGGATGAAATTCAGCGGATTGCCGGGATAAGTCTTGCAGGGGCGTATGCATATGTCGAGATTAAATAACTGACGCAAGCCGACGATGGGGCTTGAATAAACATACCCTTTATCCCTCAGGGCGACATCCAGCTCGGCAGCCGCATCATCCTTGGGTTTGGAGGTGATGGCACCGAATAATCCTATCTTATGCTTTTTTAACAGTTCAATGGTCCTCTCCGGTAGGGCATTACCTTCATGGCACCAATAATCCCATCCGATGTCACCGTGCACATAATCGGCTTCAAAGCCGGCGGCCGCCAGAACCCTGAGTGCCTCGTTCAGGACTATTTTTCCGATACCGTCGCCCGGCATGGTCACAATTGTTCGTTTCGCCATAGATCGTAATATTTAATCGGTTGATTTAAAATTTGTTTTGTCAAAAAAGTGCTCAAAAATACATAACCTTCAGTGAAGAGCAATGATAACTTGCCGAATTTTATAATTTTGTTTGCAAAAGCTGATATTGTGAAGGATCTGTTAGCACATCCGGTCATTTCAATCATTGCGGAGACCGCCTGGGAAATGGAGGTGCCTGCGTTCATCGTCGGTGGTTTTGTCAGGGATATTTTCCTGCAGCGGCCTTCCATGGATATCGACGTGGTGGTGCTGGGCAGCGGCATCGATCTGGCCCGTCGTGTGGCCGAGAGAACAGGCCATGGGGGTGAGGTGACGGTATACCGTACGTTCGGCACAGCCATGATCAGGTACCATGACGGTGATAAGATATGGATCATAGAATTTGTGGGTGCCCGTAAAGAGTCATACGACCGGCGGTCGCGTAAGCCGGCGGTGGAGACGGGCTCACTCGCCGACGACCAGAAACGGCGCGATTTCACTATAAATGCCCTGGGCATCAGCCTGCAAAAGAAAGATTTCGGCACCCTCATCGATCCTTTTAATGGCCTCGACGATATCAACAGGAAGATCATACGCACCCCGCTGGATCCCGGCGTCACTTTCTCCGACGATCCTCTCAGGATGATGCGTGCCGTGCGCTTTGCCGCCCAGCTTGACTTTCATATCGACAGGGACACACTGGCAGCCATACACGATAACAGGGAACGCATCAGGATCGTTTCCAGGGAACGCATCACCGACGAGTTCAACAAGATCATCATGGCGCCAAGACCTTCCGTGGGATTGCTTTTATTGCAGAAAACACAGCTTCTGGCGATCATCTTCCCCCAGCTTGTCGCGCTGAAGGGAACACAATTCATTGACGGCAAAGGACATAAGGATAATTTTTATCATACACTCGAGGTACTTGACAAAGTGGCCGCACAAAGTGATAACCTGTGGCTGCGATGGGCCACTTTGTTGCATGACATCGGCAAACCCGCGGTGAAAAAATTTGACCCTGCCACCGGATGGACCTTCCACGGGCATGATCACATCGGAGCCAAAATGGTGGGCCAGATTTTCAGGATGCTTAAATTACCGCTGAATGAGAAGATGCAGTATGTCACCAAACTCGTGCAGCTTCATCTGCGACCTCAAATGCTCTCGGATGAGGGTGTCACCGACTCAGCCATCAGAAGGTTGCTGTTCGAGGCGGGTGATGACATTGACGATCTGATGTTGCTGTGCCGTGCTGACATCACATCGAAAAACAAGGAGAAGGTGAAAGCCTATATGAAGAATTTTAACCTGCTGAGTCAGAAACTGGTGGAAGTGGAGGCTAAAGATAAACTCCGTAACTGGCAGCCGCCCGTTAACGGGCAGGAAATCATGGAGACATTCAGGATACCCCCTTCCAAAGAGGTCGGCATCATCAAGAATGCCATACGTGAAGCCATTCTGGATGGCACCATCGGTAACAACCATGACGAGGCCTTTGCCCTGATGATAGAGATAGGAAAAAAAATCGGACTGAAACCGGCGAAAAATGCCGGATTTTGATTATTTTTAGATGGATATTTTTTTCACATCGTATAACCGTAACACGATCGTTGATGAAAGCTCCGGGGTCATCTAAAAAAATTTTTTACAAAGCTTGTCAGTTCGGTAAAAGAATTATTTTTGATGCCGTAAAACAGCAACGAACACGGAAAGCTGAAAGATTGACAGAAGTGATCGTTTTAATCGGTCATAATGATTAATTTTGTAAAACGACTTAAAATCTGATGTGCATATGCATGCCTATAAATTCAGACTTCTGAGCGATGAAAATGATGAGTTCCTCAGGGACATTGAGATCAAGTCGACCCAAACGTTTAAAGATTTTCACAACATCATAAAAAAAGTTGCCGGGATCGATGGCAATGAGCTGGCATCGTTTTTTATTTGCGACCGCAAATGGAATAAAATGAAAGAGATCACCCTGATCGACATGGAGGATGATGATTATGAGAGCGAGCCGGAAGATCTCGATGAAGAGGAGGAGGAAACTGAATTCCGGATGCCCTTGTCTGTCATGGAGAAATCGGTCATCAAGGATTTTATTGATGATCCCCATCAGCGTATCCTGTATGAATATGACATACTGAACCAAAGCTCTTTGTATATCGAGCTCATAAAGATATCACCTACCGATTCGCAAACCCAATACCCGGTCTGTGTCAAGTCGAAAGGCACACTGACGGCATCGAAATCGTTAAAGGAAGATTTTGTGCCGGAAGATATCGACGAGAGTGAACTGCTAAAGGAGTTTGAGGAGATGCTGAACGGCGATGTGGAAGGGGAAGAGACCGATCCCACCTTTTATGATCCTGAGGTGTGACGTGCCCTGATCCGATTCCGGTCGCCACATCCTCACCACGGTACCTCATCATCATCCTTGGTCCGACGGCCACAGGCAAAACAGCCGTGGCCGTGGAACTGGCCAGGGAACTGCACACGGAAATCATTTCAGCCGACTCAAGGCAGTTTTACAGTGAGATGAGAATAGGAACCGCCATGCCTGCCCCGGAATTACTTGCCGAAATCAGACACCATTTTATCGGTCATCTGACGGTCACACACGAATACAACGTTTATCGCTTCGAGATGGAAGCGGTGGAACGGATCAACCAATTGTTCACCGCTCACAGCCATCTCGTTATGGTCGGCGGCTCCGGATTATACATCGATGCGGTATGTAAAGGGATAGATGAACTGCCTAACCCTGATCCCCTGATATGCCATTCGTTACATGAAAAATATGAAAGTGAAGGTATAAGGCCCCTTCAGGAGATGCTAAAGGGGCTGGATGAAGAATATTATGCGGTGGTGGATAAAAAAAATCCCAAACGGCTCATGAGGGCCATTGAAGTGTGCCTGGCCACCGGCATGAAATATTCGGAGCTACGTCTGAACAGACAGAAACAACGGTCCTTCCTGACGGTCAAGATCGGGCTTAACCTGCCCCGGCACGAACTTTTTGAACGCATCGATAAACGTGTCGATGAGATGATCGGCAAAGGCCTGGTTGACGAAGTCAGGGCATTGTACCGGTTCAGGCGGTTGAATGCGTTAAAATCATTGGGATACAGGGAAATCATCCAATATCTGGACGGTCATCTGACCCTGGAACAGGCTATTGCACGAATCAAAACGCACACTCACCACTATGCCAAACGGCAATTGACCTGGTTTAGACGCGACCCTGAGATCACCTGGTTCAGGCCGGAGCAGATGGAGGAGATCAGGAGGTTTGTGAGAGGGATTGGGGGGTGAGGGGGAGGAGTTGGCAGCGGAGCCGAGTGAAACGAGGCGACGTCCCGCCGGAGGCGGGATCGTCAGTCGTCAGTATTTCTTCCTTCTTTCGCTATTCGCTACTCGCTATTCGCTATTCGCCAATCGCTTGTGTGAAACCGCACCAATCCTTCGATGGGGGTATGAAGGATTTTTTCAACCTGAATGCCATGTCTTTCGGCTGCTTCCATCAATAAATCCTTAAAATAAAAAGCCACCGAACCCACAGCATGAAGGGGCAACTGACGGTATTTTTTATATTTCATGACCTGTGTGGTGAAAAAGGCATCAAAGGATGACGTGATCACCTGGTGAATGTACGGCTGCTCTTTTTCGTCCGAAAGGAAAAGGGTGAAGGAAGCCAGGTAACGGTTGGGATGGGGCTTGTTGTAAACGGCATCCAAAACCCTTTCGAGAGTGAGGTCATACCGGCTTTCGAACTTTTTTTTGATCCCTGACGGCATGGCACCAAGAAAATAGTCACGCACCAGTTGCCGCCCAATATAGGCTCCACTGCCCTCGTCGGCCAGGATAAATCCCAGGGAGGGGATGTTCTTTCTGATCACGGTGCCGTCGAAATAGCATGAATTGGAGCCGGTACCCAGTATACAGGCGATGCCGGGATCGTGACCGCATAAGGCACGGGCGGCACCCAGCAGGTCGTGCTCCACGGCGATGGTGGCGTGCCTGAAAAAAGCCTTCATGGCATCGCCCACAATGTCGCAGTTGCGGGGATTGGAACAGCCGGCACCATAGAAAAAAACCTCTTCCACCTGGTCGTTGTCCAGAAAAGGATAAAGGTTCTTTTCCAACTCATGCAGGATACCCTCCGAATGGATGAAATAGGGATTGAACCCAATCGTCTGCACCTTCTGTAATTCATTGTTTCCTTGGATGATGACCCATTCGGTCTTGGTGGCCCCGCTGTCGGCAATAAGTTTCATAAAAAACCGGTTTGACTATATGAAAATTAACCGGTCAAATTTAAACATTTAATTTTTACAGGATGATCAATTATCTTTGCACAATCCTGTTTAGAAAACTTTCCTGATTTTCGTACATCGACCTTTAAATGACACTGCTGGCCGACAAGATACTTGAGTTTTACAGCACCCTGGATATCCCGGTAGTTTTACCCGGTGATATCCGTGTAATGAATCCATACCGGTATCAGGATGTTCAGGCGGTGGTTGATCGTTTCTACCGGAAATTTTACAGCGATGACCATTCCCGTACCCTTATTCTTGGTATCAATCCCGGCCGCTTTGGCGGGGGCATCACCGGCATCCCTTTTACCGATCCCATCAGGCTCGAGGATGACTGTGGCATTGCGAACAGCTTCCCCAAAAAACCGGAGCTGTCATCCGTTTTCATCTATGAAGTTATCAGGACTTTTGGAGGTGCCGCCAGGTTTTATTCAAGATTTTTTATCTCCGCCGTGAGTCCGCTCGGATTTCTTAAGGACGGTAAAAATTATAACTATTATGATGATCATGCTTTGCTCATGGCTCTTCAACCGTTCATTGAAGAGACGCTCCGGAAGCAGTTCATGTTGATGACAGAGCGGCAACGGTGCTATTGCCTGGGCGAAGGGAAGAATTTTGAGTTTCTGGGCCGCCTGAACAAGAGCTTGTCACTGACCGGCGAGATCATCCCCTTGCCCCACCCACGATGGGTGATGCAATACAAGCGTAAAAAAATGAAAGATTATATCGATCTTTATATCAGGACACTCGTTAATAATTGAAAAAAAAATTACAGGTTTGAAAGGAATCCCTTAATTTTGAGGTTCAAACGGCTGACCCGGTGATCTGACCGTTTTCTCATAAGAGATCCGGGCCGCCCTATCAAACTGTGCGGAAGTAGCTCAGTTGGCAGAGCATCAGCTTCCCAAGCTGAGGGTCGCGGGTTCGAATCCCGTTTTCCGCTCTAAGGAAGGTCTGCAGATCTTCGGGTCTCCAGGTAGGCGGGTCTTCAGGCGTAGCGACACCGCAGGCGAAGTGGAATCCAGATAGGTCCCGCTTTTAGCGGGCGAAATCAGGATATTTAGGTTCTCAGGTCTTCAGATCCTGGGATTTCAGATATAATCATCCTACTCCATTCCCCACCTAACTCCCAACCCCAGCTTAGCTCGCAGCTAACAGCTATTCGCTATTCTTTTTTTGTTTTTCTTCAGGCTTTGATAGTCGATATAGTATAGTATCTTTACCGAGAAACTGTTTGTGGCAGGTGATGACAGGGTGTTATGGAGGCTGCCGAAATAGGACGGTGTGACTTCTTGTTCCTCATAGGTGTCGATGGCATTTTTCCATACCACCGACAGCTCACTTCCCGGTGCAAACTGCCATGCAAAGTCCATGTCGACGGTGAACGCATTGAAAGCAAAATCCTCGTTGTTATTGTATCCATTGGGTGTAATGCTACCGTCCTGCTGAAGGTCATAAAAACGGTGATAAATTCCTTTAATCCAGTAATGACGCAGGCGTAACGTCAATGAGGCGGTGGGCGAAAAAATATAGCGCGGGGAAACGGATACGGTGACCGTCGACAGATCCCTCTCGCCGAAGATAATGACCGGCTGGCCGTCGTGACCTGTGCTGTCGGTGACATGGCCCTTGTTGTTGTTATCCCGTTGGTATTCGAACGACATAAGGACAAAGAGCCGGTCGGTGAAGCGCAGCCGCGGCGCTATGGTTCCTGAATAACCGTTTTCATGTCGGACTTGGGTTATATAATAACTTCCTGAAACATCAGCAATAAATCTTTTTCTGTAATCGGGTGAGATCCAGAGAACAACACTGTATACGGGTGGCAATGAATAATACCACCCTTCCACACGCGGTTCATAGTAATCATGTTCGTCCACAGGCCTGTAGTACACTTCCATAGACATGCTGAGATAGTTTTTAAAGGTTAAAAACGTGTTGTATTCCAGCCCGCAGTCGGCATATTTTCGGGGTGAATAAAGCATGGTGTGATAGGCCGTCAGCGAATTATGCCATTCCAGTAAGCGCCAGAAAGGGGTGTAGATGTTGTAACTCACCTCGACACCGTTGTCCATTTCATTGTTATGGGTCAAAAATCCCAGGTCGTTAGGGTCATAGGTGTCGGTAATGACATGGTGTACCAGGTTAAAAGTGAAATTGCCGCTTATTTTGCCCGCTTCGATCTGATAGTCATAACCTGTCACAGGCTTGTGCGACGCGTTATACTTCTGGCTGAGAATGAAATCACCTCCGACTCCATAGGTGTTTTTGCGGTTGATGAGTTTCATGTCACAACCGGTCACATTGGCTGAGTAATGCTCTTTTGGCTTGTAAACGTTCGTGTTGAAAAGGCTGACATAGGAGTTGTTTTTCAGTGATTGCTGGAAGACAAGCATATTATAGTTGGCAAAGGGTTGTGTGAGGAGTTTCCTTTCTTTTCCGGTGACGGTATCCTTTATCCTGGCATAGGTGTTGGCCGTCATGGCATTGAAGACCCCAATGGCTAAGCCTTTTCTGTTTTTGCCGGTGATTTTGGTGGCGTTGATGAGCTGCGTCTCCTCGGTGTTCTTAACCACGATTTCATTGGTGTCGAGCTTGCTGTTCACCTCTTCATAATGTGAGGGTCTGGCGCCCACACGGCGCGAGTAAAAGACATTGCCCTTGTTGAACAGCTCGGTGCCTTCCATGAAAAAAGGCCTCTTCTCACCGTAATAGACCTCAAAGGGGGTCAGGTTGAAGATATCCTCATCCGACTGTACCTGACCGAAATCGGGGATGAGTACCATATCGAGGGTGTAGCTGTCGCTGATACCGTATTTTAGGTCCATGCCACCTTTATAAAGATAGCCCCATTTGGTTTCATTAGGATCTTTGTTGAGGTAGCCCGACACATAGGGTATCAGAGCCAGCCGCACGGGCGGGTG
>Ga0172365_10000134_pt1 | contig 43262 bp, 57 predicted proteins | sample LakKivSesite48cm_FD_114535 | JGI IMG/M metagenome (GOLD analysis project Ga0172365, IMG submission 114535) | Sediment microbial communities from Lake Kivu, Rwanda - Sediment site 48cm | ecosystem: Environmental > Aquatic > Freshwater > Lake > Sediment | place: Rwanda: Western Province, Lake...
CTCCTGGTATTCATCTGGTATCAGATTTTCGCTTTTATTCTGCCTTATTTTTTTTATATGAGAATAATCATTGGCACGATTGCTCTGCTTGGCGGACTTTATTTTTTCAAAGAATTTTTAAGATTAAGAAAAGTGGGGCTGGTCTGTCAAATAAGCGAAAGCAAGCTGATGGAAAAAGCGACAAAATATTTACAAAAAACCTTTCAATCGCCCAAAAAAAGCCTACTGGCCTTAATACTGGCGGTAATCTTTTTTGCCACCATGGTAACGGTAATTGAATTTCCCTGTTCGGCAGCCATTCCTTTGGTTTTTACCGGAATTTTAGCCGGAGCAGGCCTGCCTGCGGTCGGATACATATTTTATATATTTTTGTATTTGTTTTTCTACCTTTTGATTGAATTGACAATTTTTCTTATTGCCGTCTTTACCAAGCAGGTTTGGTTAGGGCACGGTAAGATTGCCGCTTACGCGGCATTGGTCGGCACATTGGTCCTTTTTTACCTCACTTATTATTATTTTTTCGGCGTCACCCATATTTAATATGTCAAAAAAGCTGATTATCATTATCGTTATTATTGGAGTGATTTTTCTTGGTTTAATTTGGTTGATAACAAGAGAGCCGGCGATAGAAGAGCCCGCCAGGGAAGAACCTCTGCCCGAAAAAGAGTTTTACACGAGAGAGGACTTGAAATACATAGAACCTCAGCCTGGGACGGCCAATATTTATTACATGTGGATGAAGGGTTGTCCGGCTTGCGCCGCTCTGGATAAATGGTTTGCAGAAATGAAAGAAATTTACAATATAAGGGTTTATAAGTTTGACATAGCCAAAGAATCCGCTCTTTTCAGGGAGGTTCTGGACGCTTACAAGGTGCCCGCAGAAAAAAGAGGATTTGTCCCTTTTGTTTTTGTCAACGATAGCTATTTTGTCGGTTTTGACCCCGAAGCTATGGAAAATCTTATAAAAGAATGTCTGAAGGCCTCAGAATGCATTAATCTTTATGATAAATTAAACAAATAAACATTCTTAACTTTCTTAAAGCAGCCAAGCAAATATAGTCGAAGAGGATAAATCCTCTTCTCCGCCCCTTCATTGGCAATTCGGGTAGTCGAAGAGGATAAATCCTCTTCTCCGCCCCTTCATTGGCAATTCGGGTAGTCGAAGAGGATAAATCCTCTTCTCCGCCCTCCCGAGCGGAGCGAGGGGGAAGAAGAGGCAAAGCCTCTTCGCCCCTCGTTGCGCTTCGGGTAGTTGAAGTTAAACTTTTAACGGAATAAAATATAATAACTATAGAAAAATAGCTTTAGAATATGCTAGATTATATTGTTTTGGGAATTATTCAAGGAATTTTTGAATGGATTCCCATTTCCAGTCAGGGAGTGGTGGCTCTAGCCAGCCAGTTTTTGATTAAAGAGGTCCGTCCTTTAGAGATAGCTTTGTTTCTGCATCTGGGAACCCTTTTTGCTATTTTAATTTATTTCAAAAAAGAATGGATTGAAGTTTTAGCGTTTAAAAACAAGAACCTCCTCCGCTTTTTAGTTACTTCAACGGTTGTTTCCGGAATTATCGGTTTTATTCTTTATAAGACAATCCAGGATATGGCCGTGGGCAATACTTTGCTGGTGCTGACCGGTTTTGGCTTATTGTTTACCGCTTTTTTTAATAGGGTAAAAAAAATATGGGCCATCAGTCCGGATAAACTGGCGGTCATTGCCGGAATCCTGCAGGGCTTGGCAGTCATTCCCGGCCTGTCGCGCTCGGGCGCTACAATTTTCGGCTTGAGCCTGGGCAAACTCAAGCCCGGTCAAATATTAAAGATTTCTTATATGATGTCAGCGCCGGCAGTTTTGGGCCTGGCCGGTTTTTTATTTTTTAAAAATCCGGTTTTAATTTCAGAGAGTTGGCCAGCTTTAGTTTTCAGTTTTTTAACGGGACTGCTAACTTTGGATTTTTTGCTTAAGGCGGCTAATAAAATAGATTTTTTTAAATTCGCTCTGATTTTCGCTCTTTTTTGTTTTTTAGGAGCAGCATTGGAGCTATTGTTCTAAAAGGTCAAAATTAAAATTTGAAAATTATGGCCGAATATAAAGTTAATAAAGAAAAATGTATTGGCTGCGGGTTTTGTCTTACCGAATGCCCTGACGGAACCGAACTCAAAGATGACGGCAAGGCCGAGATTGTTGATTCTCAAAAGTTAGAAGAGTGCGGCGGAGAAAAAGTTTGTCCTTACGGAGCCATCGAAGAGGCGAAATAAAAATTTCACCTCTTCTCTGCCTTCGTTTTCGCTTCGCAAAAACTCGGACATCGAAATTGAAAAAGAAGAAGAGTAGGGGTGTGGAAAACCCGAATTTTTAACAAGGATTGCCTTCCTTTTTGATTTGAGATAAAATGTAACAACCTCTAATTTTTTTTCTAAAAATGTCACAAAACAAAATTACCAAAATTAGAAAAAGAGACGGCACAATTGCTGATTTTGACCAAGCCAGGATTACCAATGCAATTTTCAAAGCAGTTACTGCTACGGGGCAGGGCGATGGTAATCGTTCAAGAAAAATTTCTGACAAAGTGGTCCAAATTTTAAACAGAAGATTTAAAAAAGACGAAACTCCCAATGTTGAGCAGATTCAGGATATTATTGAAGAAGTTTTAATCTTGGAAGGATTAGTCGAAACCGCTAAATCCTATATTCTTTACAGAGAGCAAAGAAGAAAAATTAGAGAGGCAATAATAATTTCTGAGGAGGCGGTGGAAAAAATAGATCAATACTTAGAAAGACTTGACTGGGAAGTGCAGGAAAATGCCAATATGGCTTTTTCTTTACAGGGATTAAACCATTACGGCGTTTCTCATATTGTTAAAAAATACTGGCTGAATAAAATTTATCCTCAAGAAATCAGAGAAGCGAATGAATCCGGAGATTTTCATCTTCATAACCTTGACACTTTAGGGCCGTACTGCGCCGGCTGGGATTTATATGATTTTTTGTTAAAAGGATTTCGCGGAGTTTTGGGCAAAGTTGAATCCAGGCCGCCAAAACATTTTCATTCTGCTTTGAGCCAGGTGGTTAATTTTATATTTACAGTTCAGGGAGAGGTGGCCGGAGCCGTAGCTTTTTCAAATTTTGACACTTTATTGGCTCCTTTTATCCGCTATGACAACCTGAATTATCAGCAGGTCAAGCAGGCGCTTCAGGAATTTATGTTCAATATGTCGGTTTCAACCCGGGTCGGTTTTCAAAATCCTTTCAGTAATATTACTCTGGATTTAAAACCTTCGCCGGTTTTTGCCAAACAGCCGGTTATTATTGGCGGCAAGCCGCAAAAAGAAACTTACGGAGAGTTTGAGGAAGAAATGAAAGTTTTTAATAAAGCTCTTTACGAAGTTTATATGGCAGGCGATGCGAAAGGAAGAGTTTTTACTTTTCCGATTCCCACCATAAACATCACCAAAGATTTTCCCTGGCAGGAACCGGCTTTTGGCGGAATCTTTGAGGCTTCAGCCAAGTACGGCATAAATTATTTTTCCAACTATATCAATTCCGATATGGATCCTTCCGACGCCAGGAGCATGTGTTGCCGGTTGAAGCTCGACTTAAGAGAGCTTTATAACCGCGGCGGCGGCGGGCTTTTCGGCGCGGGCGCAAAAACAGGGAGTATTGGGGTCGTGACCACCAATTTGCCCAGAATCGGTTATCTTTCAAAGACAAAGAAAGAATTTTTTGAAAGATTGGCAAAAATAATGGATCTGGCAAAAGAAAGTTTGGAAATTAAAAGAAAAACAATTGAAAACTTTATTTCCAAAGGTCTTTATCCTTATTCAAAGTTTTATTTGTCAGATATTAAAAAAGCCAGAGGCGAATATTATGCCAATCATTTCGCTACCATTGGTTTGGTTGGCATGAACGAGGCTCTTTTGAATTTCCTCGGAGAGAATATCGCTTCAAGAAGGGGAAGGGTTTTCGCCTTGGAAGTTTTGAGTTTTATGAGGAAAAGGTTGGTGAAATACCAGAAAGAAACCGGAAATATTTATAATTTAGAAGCGACGCCGGCTGAATCGACCGCCTATCGTTTAGCTTTAAAAGATAAAGAAAAGTATCCGGATATTATTACGGCCGGCACAAAAAAAGTTCCTTTTTATACCAACAGCTCACATCTTCCTGTGAACTATACCGATGATGTTTTTGAGGCTTTAAAACTTCAAGATGAATTACAATGTTCTTATAACGGCGGCACAGTCATCCATCTTTTTTTAGGAGAACAAATTAACGAGGCGCAAACAGTAAAGGATTTGGTTAAAAAAGTTTTTGAAAATTTTCATTTGCCGTATCTTACCCTCACGCCGACCTTTTCCGTTTGCCCCCATCACGGCTACTTATCGGGTGAGCACTTTTTCTGTCCGCAATGTACGATAAAGCAACCCTGCGAGGTTTATTCACGGATCGTCGGGTATCTGCGCCCGGTGAACCAATTTAATATTGGCAAACAGCAAGAGTATCACGAGAGAAAAACATTTAAGATAGTTAAATCTAAATTATAGTTTTTATGCTTCAAATTGGCGGTCTTCAAAAATTAACTCTGATTGATTTTCCCGGCCGGATAGCCTGCACTATTTTTCTTACGGGTTGTAATTTCCGTTGCCCTTTCTGTTACAGCTCGGAGTTGGTTTTGCCGGAGAAAATCAAAAAACAGCCAAAAATTTCTCAAAAAGAGCTTTTTAAATTTCTAAAAGAAAGAAAGGAATTGATTGAGGGAGTGGTCATCTGCGGGGGAGAACCAATAACTTCTAAAGGATTAATACCGCTTATTAAAAAAATAAAAAAAATGGGATTTTTGGTAAAATTAGATACTAATGGTTCAGATCCCGAATTGCTAAAAAAATTAATTGATGAAAAAATGGTAGATTATGTGGCCATGGACTTAAAAGGACCAAAAGAAAATTATAGCAAATTCGCCGGGAGAAAAGTTGATATTAAAAAAATTCAAAAAAGCATTGATATCTTAAAGAAAAATAAAGTCGATGGCGAATTCCGCAGCACCATAGTTCCCACTTTACACAAAAAAGAAGATGTAATAAAAATGGCCAGATGGATTAGGGGAGCTGAAAGATATTATTTACAAAATTTTAGACCGGAAAAAACGATTGACCCAAAATTTGAAAAGATAAAACCTTATCCCCGGGAATACTTATTAGAAATCCAAAAAGCCATTGCGCCTTTTTTTGAAGTTTGCCAGGTGAGATAGGCTATTGACTTAAATTTATGCTTAAATTAAGCTAAATCAAGTTGTGGATAAAGGTCGTTTTTAAAGAATTAACTTTTCAAAAATATTATGGAAGGTTACTGCGTTAAATGTAAAAAGAAACAGGAAATACAGAATGCCAAAGAGGTGACGATGAAAGGAAAGGGTGGAGTAAAGAGAAGGGCCATGACCGGAACTTGTCCTAAATGCGGAACCAAGATGTTTAGGATTATGGGAAAGGCCTAAATCGGTAGTTAAAGATTTCCGGAAACCTTTAACCGAGCACATAAAATTTATGTGCTCGGTTATTTTTGTGTTATTATTACCTGTATGGATTTTGATAAAAATAAAAAATTTGTTTTAGGAATCCTGACTCTGTTTTTAATTTTTAATATTCTGGCCTGGTTTGTTGTTTATGATTTAAGCCAACCCCGTTTTTTAGAAGTAATTTTCTTTGATGTTGGTCAGGGAGATGCTATATTGATTGAAACCCCCCAAGGACATCAAATTTTAATTGATGGCGGTCCGACCTCCCTCATTTTAGAGAAACTCAGCCAGGAGATACCTTTTTGGGACAGGACGATTGATTTGATAATATTAACTCATCCAGAAAGCGACCATCTGGCAGGGCTGCTGGACGTTTTAAGAAGTTATCAAGTTAAAAACATTCTTTGGACGGGAGTTATTAGAGATACCGGTACCTTTGGCCAATGGCAAGAATTAATTGGAAAAGAAAAAGCTGAAATTTATATAGCTCAAGCCGGACAAAAAATAATTGCCCATCAAGCAGTTTTGGAAGTTTTGCATCCTTTTGAAAATTTGGCAGGTAAATCAGTTAAAGACGCCAACAATACTTCAATTGTTTTAAGGTTGAACCTTGGCGGAATTTCTTTTCTGTTCACCGGCGACGCCTATAAATCAGTGGAAAGAGAGTTGCTTAGCTTGGCTAAGCAACAGCTTGATGCTGATATTTTGAAGGTCGGTCATCACGGCAGCAGAACATCATCAGCCCAAGAGTTTATTATAGGAGTCTTGCCGGAAATCGCCGTAATTTCTGCTGGTAGAAATAATAGCTACGGTCATCCTCACCAAGAAACTTTGGCTACTTTGGAAAAATATGGTATAAGTATTTTCAGGACAGATTTAAACGGCGACATAAAAATAATCTCTGACGGTACAAACTATGCAGTTTCCAATTTTCAAAACTAAAACCGGCTCAAAATTAAAGATTGATTTAAACAAACCAAAAGAAAGGGAAAAGTATTTTAATTTGAAAGCGGGGAAGGAGATAAAAAAATTAAGAGAATTTTTAAAAAAGGGAAATACCTTCATTGCTTATTTGCTGGGTAAGAAGAATTCCGGAAAAGGAACTTATGCCAAAATGTTTTCCGAAATTATCGGTCCGGAAAGAATTGATCATTTTTCAATCGGTGATATGATTCGACAGATTGATGAAGAATTAAAAGATAAAAAAAAGAAAAAAGAATTGATTGAGTTTTTAGAAAAAAATTACCGGGGCTGGTCCTCCGTTGAAGAATTAATTTCTTTTCTGGAGAAAAGAAACACCAGAATCCTTTTGCCGACAGAATTAATTTTGACCCTGGTTAAAAGAGAAATTGCCAAAAGGGAAAAGAAAACTATTTTTATTGATGGTTTTCCCAGGGATTTGGACCAGATAAATTTTGCTTTATTTTTCAGGGATTTAATTGGTTACCGGGACGATCCTGATTTTTTTGTTTTGATTGATGTTCCGGAAAGAGTAATTGATGAAAGGATAAAATATAGAGTAGTTTGTCCTCTTTGCCAGACTTCCAGAAACTTAAAGCTGCTGCCCACTTCAAAAGTAGGATACGATACAAAAAGAAAAGAATTTTATTTGCTTTGCGATAATCCTCAGTGCCGGGCCCGCCAAAACTTTGCCGGACAAAACTTAAAAAAGCAAGAAATTAAAATGATTGGCAAGGAGGGAGATGCAGCTGGCATCAAGCCGATTAAAGAAAGATTAAAAAAAGATGAAAGATTAACAAATCAAGCCCTTTCTCTTTATGGAATTCCGAAAGTTCTTTTAAGAAATTCCATTCCTAAAAAACTGGCTGCCAGTTTTGTTGATAATTATGAGATTACGCCGGAATACCATTACCAATGGAACGAGAAAAAAAAGAAAGTAATTATTAAAGAAAAACCCTGGTTAGTTTTAGATGATGCCGGGGAACCTTCTTATAGTTTGCTTCCGCCGCCGGTTGTTATTTCTTTAATAAAACAAATTACCGATATTTTAAATCTTTAGAGGGCGAAGAGACTTCGTCTCTTCTTCCTCCTCGCTCCGCTCGGTATTTGACAAGGTTTTATGTTTTACTATAATTAAATTGGCTCCGGACTTTCTAATTAGTTTTGGTACAAAAGTTCTTACCGGGAGTCTGAAATGATTCCGCCGCCTTGGCGGCGGACTAAGATACCCACTTTGAATTTTTTCCAAAAACAACTTTCTAGAAGGCGGAGCCACCAAAAAATCCCTGCCGCCAAACAAGGGTTTTTTGTTTTGGTCGGGCCAGGCGGAAATCGAACCGCCGCTTTACCCACCCCAAGGGCATGGACTACCATTATCCTATGGCCCGAATAAAAATTCAAAATTACTTACCGAGCTTCTAAAAGAAACGAAGGGGAAGATAAGATTTATCTCATCGCCCACCGAGCTTTCGCGTAGCGAAAGCGAAGGTGAAGATGAGATTTATCTCATCGCCCTCTTTTTGAAAGCGTTTTAATGCATTTAGTACAGGCCTTTACTCTTTTTCCCGAAGCCAATTTTACCCATTGTAAATTGGGGTATTTTCTTTTTTTGACGGTGGGATTATATTTTCCTCTCAGCTTTTTAAGCTGCCAAACCATTTGAGATTTTTTGCCGCAGATGGCGCATTTTTTTGTCATAGTGATTTAATACTATCAGAACTCTTCACTTTTTTCAAGAGTTGTGATAATATGTTAAATATTATGCGTTTTATAAAATTTTCAGAATCAGAGTCAATAGATCTTTTATGGGCTTGGGCGGCGATTAGCTTTGCTTTTGCCGTGCTTTTAGGTGGAGGAATAGCCGGGTTAGGCAAGGGATTTGCCGGGAGGTTAATACTGGCGGCCATAACTGTGGGAATGGCTTTTTTGCTACACGAACTGGCTCATAAATTTGTGGCTCAAAAATACGGCTATTGGGCAGAGTTTAGACGTTTTAATTTTGGTTTAATTCTGGCGGTATTTTTAAGTTTTTTTGGATTTATATTTGCTGCTCCAGGAGCAGTCATAATTGCCGGTCTAGCCACCAATGAGCAAAATGGCAAAATAGCCGCGGCCGGTCCTTTAACCAACATTATTCTGGCTGGATTATTTTTGTTGTTAGGAGTATTTTTAGCGGCGTTTAGATTGTTCACTCCTTTATTACAAAACATTGTCGGCTTCGGGATTATGATTAATGCCTGGCTGGCTCTATTTAATATGATTCCTGTTCCTCCTTTGGATGGTTCTAAAGTAATTAGCTGGTCCTTTCCTGTTTGGATTAGTATAGCAGGAGCTGCCGCACTTATTTTATTTATTTGACTAATATTTTTTATATGTTAAATTATTGTTTAGCTTAATATTTTGTTATGCCGACAATTCATCAGCTAATCAAAAAAGGAAGAAAGAAATTCAAAAAGTCTGGTAAAAGGCCGGCTTTGGAATTTGGCTTTAACGTTTTAAAGAACAGGCCAAAATTTTATCCTTCTTCATTCAAAAGAGGAGTTTGTTTAAAAGTTTTTACCGTCACTCCCAAAAAACCAAATTCTGCTTTGAGAAAAGTAGCCAGAGTCAGGTTAACCAATGGCATGGAGGTTACGGCTTACATTCCGGGCGTAGGTCATAATTTACAAGAACACTCGGTGGTTTTGCTTCGCGGCGGCAGAGTAAAAGATTTGCCGGGAGTGAGATATCATATTGTCAGAGGCGTGTTAGATGTCGGGGGTGTTGAGGGACGTAAAAAGAAAAGGAGTAAGTATGGAGCAAAAAAAGAGAAATAATCCGCCAGAGGACAAAGTCTTCTTCTTCCCCTTCGCTTCCTTCGGAAGCTCGGTATGAAAAGAAAGAAAAAAATTAAAAGAATTCCTCAACCTGATACCGTTTATAACGATATAATGGTTGCCAAACTTATCAATCAGGTGATGAGACGCGGCAAGAAAACCATAGCCAGAAAAATTGTTTATGGCGCTTTTGATATTATAAAAGAAAAAACAAATCAGAGTCCCTTGGAGATTTTTGAAAAGGCAATTAAAAACGCGTCGCCCTTATTGGAAATAAAACCCAAGAGGGTTGGCGGAGCAACTTATCAGGTGCCTCGCGAAGTAAAAGGAGACAGGATGGTAACTTTGGCTATGCGCTGGCTCATTGAGGCAGCAAAATCAAAAAAAGGAAAACCAATGAAAGAAAAATTAGCCGAAGAATTAATTTTAGCCTCAAAAAACGAGGGCGCGGCCGTTAAGAAAAAGGAAAATACCCATAGAATGGCAGAAGCGAACCGCGCTTTTGCGCACTTCGCCTGGTGAAATTTATGAGACAGTATCCTATTGAAAGATATCGCGACATTGGCATTATTGCCCACATTGACGCCGGCAAAACAACTGTGACCGAGCGAGTTTTATTTTATACCGGAATCTCCCACAAAATCGGAGAGGTTCACGACGGTCAAGCCATTATGGATTGGATGGCTCAAGAAAAAGAAAGGGGTATTACTATTACGGCTGCTGCCACCACCTGTTTTTGGCAGGTCAACGACGAAAAACATCGCATCAATATTATTGATACGCCAGGCCATATTGATTTTACTGTTGAGGTTCAAAGATCTTTGAGAGTTTTGGACGGAGCGGTAGTAGTTTTTGATGGAGTGGCGGGGGTAGAACCTCAATCCGAAACAGTTTGGCGTCAGGCAGACAAATTTCATGTTCCCAGAATCTGCTTTATAAATAAACTGGATAGAATGGGAGTTTCCTTTGACAAAAGCCTGGAATCTATCTGGCAAAAATTATCTCCTTCAGCCCTAGCTCTTCAGTTGCCTCTGGGCGAGGAAGAAAATTTTGAGGGAATAATTGATTTATTAGAAATGAAAGCGATAACCTTTGATGGAGATTTTGGTCAGATTGTTAAAAAAGAAGAAATTCCCCAGAGTTTCTTAGCCAAAGCAAAAAAATGGAGAGAAAAATTGGTTGAGAAAGTGGCTGCCGAAGATGAAGTTTTATTGGAAAAATATTTAGCCGGACAGGAAATTTCAATTGAAGAATTAAGAAAAACCTTAAGAAAAGCAACTATTGACAACAAGCTTATTCCGGTTTTTTGCGGTTCAGCCCTGAAAAATAAGGGGATTCAACCGCTGTTGGATGGGATAATTTTTTATCTTCCCCACCCCGTAGACCTTCCTTCGGTCAAGGGCACGGATCCAAAAACCGGTGAGACTATTGATCGAGAGCCCTCAGACACTGCACCATTTTCCGCTTTAGCTTTTAAGATTGCCACTGATCCTTACGTTGGCACTTTAACTTATTTTAGAGTTTATTCCGGTTCTCTAAAGCAAGGGTCTTATGTTTTAAATACGACCACCGGTGAAAAAGAAAGGATTGGCAGAATTTTAAGAATGCATGCTCAAGAAAGAGAAGAAGTAAAAGAAGTTTTTACCGGAGATATCGCTGCCACCGTCGGGTTAAAAAATACTTCTACCGGTCATACTCTTTGCGACGAGAATCATCCCATTGTACTTGAAAAAATTATTTTCCCGGAGCCGGTTATTTCAATCAGGATTGAACCCAGAACAAAGGCAGATCAGGAAAAAATAGGTGCAGCTCTTAAGCGATTAATAGATGAGGACCCGACCTTCAGAGTAAAAGGAGATTTAGAGACCGGCGAGACAATTATTTCCGGCATGGGAGAGTTGCATCTGGATATTATTGCTGATAGGCTAAAAAGAGAGTTTAAAGTAGAAGCAAACATTGGCCGACCTCAAGTTGCTTATAAGGAAACTATCCGGGAGACAGGGGAAGCCGAAGGAAAATATATCAGACAATCTGGCGGCCGGGGTCAGTATGGCCATGTTTTTTTAAGAGTGTCTCCAAAAGAGAGAGGCGCCGGATTTGAATTTATTGATGAGATTAAAGGCGGTATCATCCCCAGAGAATTTATTCCGGCAGTTAAAAAAGGCATCAAAGAAGCCATGGATAAGGGAGTTCTGGCCGGTTATCCAATAGTTGATTTGTCTGTTGCCCTTTACGACGGTTCTTTTCACGAAGTTGACTCTTCGGAAATGGCTTTTAAAATTGCTGGCTCCATGGCTTTTCAGGCAGCAGCTAAAAAATCAAAACCAGTGTTATTGGAGCCAATTATGAAATTAGAAGTTATTGTTCCTTCAGGATTTTTTGGCGATGTCATCGGAGACCTGTCAGCCAGGAGAGGAAAAATTGAAGAAACAAAAGATAGATTGCAAATGAAAGTAATTGATGCTAAAGTACCTTTAGCCGAAATGTTTGGTTACGCAACTTCGCTTCGGTCGTTGACAGAAGGCAGAGGAACATTTACCATGGAGTTTAATTGTTACGACGAAGTCCCGGCAAATATCGCTCAAGAAATTATTGAAGGGCGAAGAAAGTAAACTTTCTTCTTCCCCCTCGCTCCGCTCGGGAGGGCGAAGAAAGTAAACTTTCTTCTTCCCCCTCGCTCCGCTCGGGAGGTAAAAGAAGATAAGGCGATGAAATTTACCCCTTCGGGTTTGCCTTCATCTTCACCTGCACTTCCACATATAATATTATAATATGAATGGAAGTTTGGTCATTGACAAAATTTAAAGGTTCAATAAAATAATAATATAAACCAGCTTCTTAGCTACAAACTAATAAGCTAAAAATTATGGCAGAAAAAGAAAAATTTTTGAGGGGAAAACCTCACCTTAATGTCGGTTCTATTGGTCATGTTGACCATGGAAAAACCACTTTAACCGCGGCAATTCTTAAAGCTCAAAAATTGGCCGGGTTTAAAGCAACGGAAAGAACCGTAGAGCAAATTGATTCAACCCCTGAGGAAAAAGCTCGAGGCCTGACAATTAATCTTACCCACGTTGAGTTTGAGTCGGAAAAAAGGCATTATGCTTGGATTGATTGTCCCGGACACTCTGACTATATTAAAAATATGATTACGGGAGCGGCTCAAATGGATGGGGCAGTTTTGGTTGTTTCAGCCCCGGATGGGCCCATGCCCCAAACAAGAGAACATATTCTTTTGGCCCGTCAGGTCGGATTGCCATCAATTGTCGTCTTTCTTAACAAATGTGACGCGGTTGATGACCCGGAGATTATTACTTTGGTTGAATCTGAAGTGAGAGAATTGTTAAAGAAGTACGGTTTTCCGGGAGAGGAGACAACAATAATTAAAGGTTCTGCCTTAAAGGCTTTGGCCGCGACTTCTGTTGAAGATGAGGCGGTAAAATCCATTTTAGAATTAATTAAAGCCATAGACGAACATATCCCGGAACCTACCAGGGAGATAGATAAACCCTTCTTAATGGCTATTGAAGATGTGTTTTCCATTGCCGGAAGAGGAACCGTGGCCACCGGACGCATTGAGCGAGGAATAATTCGTCAAAATGAAGAAATAGAACTGGTCGGAATCAAACCGACAACGAAAACAATTGCTGTCAGTGTTGAAATGTTTAATAAAATTCTTGACGAAGGAAGGGCTGGAGATAATGTGGGTGTTTTGCTGCGGGGATTGAAAAAAGAAGATGTTGAGAGAGGACAGGTCTTAGCTAAACCGGGTTCAATAACTCCCCATACTGAATTTGAAGGCGAGGTTTATATTTTAACTAAAGAAGAAGGCGGTCGCCACACACCTTTCTTTACCGGTTATAAACCCCAGCTTTATTTTAGAACCACCGATATAACTGGCGAAGTAACCTTACCGGAGGGTACGGAGATGGTTATGCCCGGGGACACCGTAAATTTGAAAATGAAGTTATTAGCCCCCATTGCTATGGAAGAAAAACAAAGGTTTGCTATTAGAGAAGGGGGTAAGACCGTGGGAGCAGGAGTGGTGACCAAAATAGTGAAATAGTTAATCGTTAATCGTTGATAGAAAAAAGGGAAATTAATTACCAATCATCAGTTAACAATTAGCAGTTTTTATGGTTCTTTTAAGATGCCAAAAAAGAAAGTTGTTGCAACCGAAGAAGAAATAAAATCAAAGATTAGAATTAAACTAAGATCTTTTGACCACAAAGTGATTGATAGTTCTGCCCGTCAAATTATCGAGGTAGTTTTGAGGTATGGGGCCGAAATATCAGGCCCCGTTCCTTTACCCATAGAGATTCATAAATACACTGTCAACCGATCTTCTTTTATCCATAAAGATGCCAGAGAGCAGTTTGAAATGAGAATTCATAAAAGATTAATTGACATATTAAATCCCAACCAGAAAGTAATTGATGCGCTAATGAATCTGAATTTGCCGGCTGGCGTTGACATTGAGATTAAAATGTAATTATTTTATAATTATGAAACTTGATTTTTTCCCTTTTTTAAAATAAAATAAACGGAGGTACTAACCTTTTTGAATACCGGGTTAGACCCGGTATTTATTTATTCGTAACTGATTTAATATTAGTTGATTGATATGAAATTTATCTTAGGTCAAAAGTTAGGCATGTCTCAGGTGTTTGATGAAAAAGGAAAGAGCATTCCCGTAACTTTAATTGAGGCAGGGCCTTGCCTGGTCACTCAGGTAAAAACCAGAGAGAAAGACGGCTATCAAGCCGTTCAGCTCGGCTTTAAAAAGATTGAGAAAGAAAATAAAATTAAAAAACCGATGCGGCAGAAACCCTTTCGCTGGCTGAGAGAATTTGAAGATGGAGAATATAAAACAGGAGACCAAATCGATGTATCAGTTTTTCAAGAAGGAAAAAAGGTAAAAGTTTCAGGGATTGCCAAAGGAAAAGGTTTTCAGGGAGCGGTAAAAAGATGGGGATTTTCCGGCCGGGGAGCCTCTCATGGCGTAAAACATGAGGCCAGAACCTTAGGATCTACTGGCAGTTCTTTTCCAGAAAGAGTTATCAAAGGAAAAAAAATGCCGGGCCGCCTGGGCAGCGAAAGAACAACGGTTAAAAATTTAGAAATTGTTAAGATTGATAAAGAGAATAATTTATTGGCGGTCAAAGGAGCAGTGCCGGGAAGAAAAGGAACATTGTTAGAAATTAGAGGATAGTCGTTCGGCGACAAAGTTTCACTTTAAGAAAAATTATGAAAGTTAGTTTATATAATCAAGAAGGAAAAGAGATTGGGACGACTGTGTTGCCCAAGGAAATTTTTGACGTGAAAGTAAATCCTGATTTAGTTCATCAGGTAGCAGTCAGTCAAATGTCAAATCAAAGAAGAGTGGTGGCTCAGACAAAAGACAGAGGAGAAGTTAGGGGAGGAGGAAGAAAACCGTGGCGTCAGAAGGGAACAGGCCGGGCCAGGCACAGTTCACGACGTTCGCCTTTATGGCGGGGAGGCGGCGTGACCTTCGGGCCGACAAAAGACAGAGTTTTTGAGAAAAAAATAAATAAAAAAATAAAGAAAAAAGCCCTCTTGATGGTTTTATCAGGGAAAGTTAAAAACAATTTATTAATTCTCTTGGATAAAATAAAATTAGAGAAGTCCAAAACAAAAGAAATTTCAGAAATTTTGGCAAAACTTCCCGGTAGAGAAAAAAAGACAAAGTCCTTTTTGATTGTTCTGCCCGGCAGGGATAAAAACCTGATTTTAGCTGCTAGAAACTTACAAAATACGGGAATTATGCCGGCTAAAGATTTGAACACCTTAGCTCTGCTCCGGTTTAAATATTTGGTTATGCCCAAAGAAGCTATTAAAACAATTAAAGAAACTTTCCTAAAATAATATGGCAATTTTGGATATTTTTAGAAAAAAGAAGAAAAAACCAATGGCTTTTAAGCCGGCTTCCCGAGCCAGAGGTATTTTGGCCAAGGAGGCAGCTATCTTAGACGAGAAGGAAAAACCGAAAAGGGCAGAAGAGAAAAAAACCGAAGGAAAATCAAAAGAAGTAAGATTTGGACGAAGTTATAAGATTTTAAAAAGTCCCCACGTGACGGAAAAAGCCGGGGATTTGACAGAAAAGAATCAATATGTTTTCAGGGTTTTCCCGCGAACTAATAAAATGGAAGTAAAAAAAGCCATAGAAAACACTTATGGCGTTGATGTTGTTTCAGTAAAGATTATTAATGCTCCTGAAAAGAAAAGAAGATTGGGCAAAATTCAGGGGACAAAGCCAGGTTATAAAAAAGCGATTGTTAAAATAAAAAAAGGACAAAAGATTGAAGTTTTGCCTCGCTAATGATTATGAAAAAATTATTAACCAAAAAGAAACCAGAAAAGAAGCTCTTATTACCCTTAAAGAAAAAAGCAGGCCGAGGGAATTCGGGCAGAATTACCGTTCGCCATAAAGGGGGCGGCGTTAAACGCCTTTATAGAATTATTGATTTTGGCCAAGAAAAATTAAATATGCCAGCCAGGGTAAAAGCCATTGAATACGACCCCAATCGAACTTCTTTTATTTGTCTTTTAGAATATGAAGATGGCGAGAAAAGATACCAGATTTGCCCTCAGGAATTAAAAGTCGGAGATACTATAATCTGCGCAGAAAAAACTGAAGTGAAAATAGGAAACAGAATGAAATTAAAAAATATTCCAGTAGGCACACAGGTTTATAATATTGAAATTGAACAGGGTCGGGGAGGAAAATTAGCCAGAGGAGCAGGAACTTCAAGCAGGATTATAGCCCAGGAAGGGAGATACACTCATTTAGTTTTTCCTTCTTCTGAGGTAAGAAAGATTTTTGCTGAGTGTTATGCTTCAATAGGTCAAGTTTCATATCCTGAACACAAATTTATTGAAGTAGGAAAAGCGGGCCGGACACGACTCAAAGGTATCAGACCACAAGTTCGAGGTTCAGCTATGAATCCTCCGGATCATCCTCACGGTGGAGGAGAAGGCAGATCTCCCATTGGTCTGAAATATCCCAAAACTCCCTGGGGAAAACCTGCCTTAGGAGTAAAAACCAGGAAGAAGAAATGGACGAATAAATTAATTATTCAAAGAAGAAAAAAGAAAAAGAAATAACATGCCAAGGTCATTAAAGAAAGGTCCATATCTAGATGAAAAATTGCTGGAGAAAGTAAGGAAAGCAAAGTCAGGTGAAATTATTAAAACCTGGTCAAGAAGGGCGACCATTACACCGGAAATGGTTGGTTTTACTTTCGGCGTTCATAATGGAAAAGAATTTATTAAGGTTCAGGCGACAGAAAATATGGTTGGTCATAAACTTGGCGAATTTGCTCCCACAACTAAATTTGGACGACACGGTGGCAGAATGCAGAGGGAGTTGGAAGCAAAAGCCACTGAAAAAGAAGCTACAAAAACGGAAGAATAATGTTATTGAAATTTATGCCGGTTACCGCAAAATTAAATTATTTAAGAATCGCTCCCCGCAAAGTAAGATTAGTTGCTGATTTGGTTAGAGGAAAATCAGTCAAAGAAACGCAATCTATTTTGAATTTTACCGTTAAAAAATCAGCCATACCTTTATTGAAACTTTTAAATCAAGCCGTTGCCTCAGCTATTAATAATTTTCAGTTAAACCCAGATAATTTATATATTTCTAGAATTACGGTAGACGAGGGGCCAAAATATAAAAGATGGCGGCCCCGGGCTCGAGGTCAAACTTACGAAATTCAGAAAAAAACTTCCCATATTACTATTATTCTCGAAGAACGTGTTCGTTCTTCTCCACCCTTCGCTGCAGCTCGGGTTCTCGATGAGAAGGTAAAAACCAAGAAAAAAGTTAGAAAGATTAAAAAACCAAAAGAAACAATTGAAAAAGTTTCTAAGGTTGAAGAAAGGAAAGAAAAAATTACTGAACTGAAAACTCCCAAACCTAAACCGGAAATTGAGATAACTAAACCAAAAATCGAAAAAGGAGTAATAAAAAGAATATTTAGACGTAAGGCGTTTTAGAATATGTCGCATAAAGTTCACCCAAAATCATTCAGATTAGGAAAATTAGCTGATTGGAATTCTCGCTGGTTTGACAGAAAAAAGTTCCCTGAATATTTAGAGGAAGATTTTAAAATTAGAGAACTATTAAAAAAGAAAATTGGCAAATTGGGGTTAGAGAAAATCGAAATTGAAAGATTTCCAGGCAAATTAAATATAATTATTTTCAGTGCCCGACCCGGTTTGATTATCGGTCGGGGAGGGAGCGGAGTTGAAGAATTAAAGAAAGAATTGGAGAGCAAAGTTTTTAAAAACAATAAAACTAAAAAAGAGGTGAGGCTTGAAATCAGAGAGGTTAAAGATATTTGGTCTTCGGCAACCTTGTCCGCTCAATATATTGCGCAACAAATTGAGAGAAGAGTTCATTTCAGAAGGGTTTTAAAACAAGCTTTAAGTAAAATTGTCCTGTCCCGGCAAGTAAAAGGGGCGAGAATTGAAGTGGCTGGCAGATTAAATGGCATAGAAATTGCCAGACGAGAATGGTTGCAAAAAGGAAGATTGCCGCGCCAAACCTTAAGAGCTGATATTGATTTTGCCCAAACTCAAGCTTATTGTACCTATGGAACAATAGGCATAAAGGTCTGGATATATAAAGGAGAGAAGTTCGAGTGAAAACATGGCCATATTGATGCCTAAAAAAGTTAAACACCGAAAATGGCAAAAAGGAAGGTCAAAAGGTAAAGCGTCGCGGGGAGTCGCCCTGGCTTTCGGCTCTTTTGGTTTAATGTCTTTAAGCACCCGTTGGATTTCGGCGAGACAAATCGAAGCCAGCCGTCGCGCTATTCTCAGGTATCTTAAAAAAGGAGGAAAACTTTGGATTAGAGTCTTTCCGGACAAACCAGTAACAAAAAAGGGGACAGAAGTTCCCATGGGAGGAGGAAAGGGAAGCGTAGACCATTATGTTTTTTCAATAAAGCCCGGCAGAATTATTTTTGAATTAGACGGCATAAAGAAAGAAATGGCCGAGGAGGCTTTTAAAAAAGCAGCCGATAAATTATCAATCAAGACAAGATTTGTTAAAAGATAAGATGTTCAATGAATCTTCGATTCATTTCACCTTTCAATAAATTTTCAATTTATTTCAATGATCGACGAATGGCGCAGAAAATCTAAAGAAGAAATTCAAAAGATATTAAAAGACGATCGAGAGAAATTAAGACAGCTTAAATTTGATTTGGCAACAGGAAAAGTAAAAAATGTCAGAGAAATTAGAAAAATTAAAAAAGAGGTGGCTCAAATTCTAACCTTACTTAAAAACCATGCCTAAAAGAAAATTGTCGGGAACAATTATTTCAAATAAAATGCCAAAGACGGTCGTAGTTAGAGTTGAACGGCTTAAAGAACATAAAAAATACAAAAGAAGATTTAGGGTTCATAAAAATTACAAAGCCCATATTGAAGAAAAGGATTATAAAGTCGGCGATAAAGTAATAATTGAAGAATGCCGACCTGTTAGTAAAGATAAAAAATGGAGAGTAATAAAAAAGATTTAATTTTATGATACAGCCACGGACAATGTTAAAAGTTGTAGATAATACCGGAGCAAAAGTTATTCAATGTTTCCGTGTTTTGGGTGGAACGAAAAAGCGTTTTGCTCAAATTGGTGATGTTATTGTGGCCACCGTAAAAGAAGCTGAGCCGAGAAGAATTGTTAAAAAACATGATGTGGTCAGAGCAGTAATAGTTCGTCAAAAAAAGAATTTTCGGAGGAAAGACGGCACTTATATTCGATTTGATGAGAACGCCGCCGTAATTTTAGATGGAAAAACTAAAGACCCGAAAGGAGGAAGAGTTATTGGTCCTTTGCCAAAAGAAATTAAAGAAAAAGGTTTTAGTAAAATAGCAAATTTAGCGACAGAAACAATATAAGCGATGAGAACTTTGTTCTCATCTTTACCTTCGCTTTCGCTTCGCGAAAGCTCGGTGCGAAACAATATAAGCGATGAGAACTTTGTTCTCATCTTTACCTTCGCTTTCGCTTCGCGAAAGCTCGGTGTATGAAGATAAAAAAAGGAGATACAATTTTAGTAATTTCCGGGAAAGACCGGGGGAAAAAGAGTAAAATTTTACAGGTTTTTCCGAAAGAAAATAGAGTGATGGTAGAGGGAGTTAATTTAAGAAAAAAACATCGCAAACCAAGAAAGTCAGGAGAAAAAGGGCAAATTATCAAGCTGCCCGGTGCCATTGCTATTTCTAACGTAAAACTAATTTGTTCTAAATGCGACCAACCAACCAGGATGGGATATAAAATCATAGAAAATAAAAAATATAGAATTTGTAAAAAATGTGGGCAGGAAATCTAAATATATATGCTGAGCTTAAAAGAAAAATATCAAAAAGAAGCAGTTCCTCAAATGATGGCCAAGTTTGGCTACAAAAATGTTATGGCTGTGCCTGAAATCAAAAAGGTGGTGGTTAATACTGGCTGTGGCAGACTGGTGGCTGGTAGAACAAGCGAGGAACAAAAAAAGATTATAGATTTTATTTTGGAGGATATTAGTGTAATATGCGGACAGAAAGCCGTCAAAACATACGCCAAGAAAGCAATTTCAAGTTTTAAAATTCGCCAAGGCATGCCGATAGGAGTAAAGGTTAATTTAAAGGGCAAGAAGATGACAGATTTTTTAGAAAGACTCATTCATCTTACTCTTCCTCGAACAAGAGATTTTAAGGGAATTCCTTCTCAATCCGTTGACCAACAAGGCAATTTAACCATCGCTATTAAAGAACACATTGCTTTTCCCGAAATTTTGCCGGAAAAAGTAAAAAACATTTTTGGATTGGAAATAACTGTTGTTAGCACGGCCAAAAGCAAGGAAGAAGCTCTGGCATTATTTAGATTTTTAGGATTTCCCATTGTTCAATAAATAATTGTATGGCCACAAAATCGCAGATAGCTAAATCTTTAAAAAAACCAAAGTACAAAAGTCGAGTAGTCAGACGTTGTTTTAGATGTGGAAGAAAGAGAGGATATATGCGTAAATTCGGATTATGTCGTATCTGTTTTCGAGAAATGGCAAATCAAGGGTTAATACCGGGAATTAAGAAATCTAGTTGGTAAAAAACACATGACCGATCCAATTGCCGACATGTTAAATAGAATAAAAAATGCTCAAACTGTTAGCCGTTCAACGGTTGAAGTGCCGTTTTCTAATTTCAAATATGAAATTGCTAAAATCTTAGAAAAACATGGTTTTATTGAGAAAGTTGAGAAAAAAGGCAGAAAAGTGAAAAGAGCCATTGTCATTACCTTAAAATACCGTGATAAAACTCCGGCAATTTCAGGATTAAAAAGAGTTTCCAAACCCGGTCAAAGGATTTACCTTGATTTAACTCAAATAAGAAGGGTTAAAGGAGGTTACGGCCTGGCAGTAATATCTACTTCAAAAGGGCTGATGGTAGATAAAGAAGCAAGAAAACAAGGATTGGGAGGAGAAGTGCTCTGCGAAATTTGGTAGAATATATGTCCCGTATAGGCAAAAAACCAATTATCATACCGCCAGGAGTTGAAGTAAAAATAGATAACCAGAAAGTGGCGGCGAAAGGTCCCCAAGGCGAAATTTCAAAAGAATTTCGACCGGAAATTGAGATTGAAACAAGAGGCGATAAAATCTTTCTTCACCCCCGGCCAAAAAAGTCAGGAAAGAAAAAATTGCCAGCTTTGCAGCAAAAAAAAATTAAGTCTTTTTGGGGATTAACTAGAATGTTGGTCGCTAATATGATAGAGGGGGTGACGGCCGGTTTTGAAAAAAAGTTGGCCATAGCAGGAATTGGATTCAAAGCAGAGCTTTCAGGAGAAGAACTTGTCTTATATGCTGGTTTTAGCCATCCCATAAAGCTGAAAATTCCCCCAGCAATAAAAATTTCAATAGATAAAAATGTTATTACTCTATCTGGAATTGATAAAGAATTGGTTGGCCAATTTGCTTCGGTCATAAGAAAAGTAAAGCCGGCTGAACCCTATAAAGGAAAGGGAATAAAGTATGTCGGAGAAATAATCAGAAGAAAAGTTGGCAAGAAGGTAGCAACAGCTGAGACTAAATAAAAATAATATGTTAGAAAAACAAAAAAAAAGATATCGACGCCATAAAAAAATTAGAGCAAAAGTTTTTGGCACGGCCGATAAGCCCCGACTTTGTATTTTTAGATCGGCAAAACATATTTACGCCCAATTGTTGATTGACGGCGAGAAAGCTAAAACTATTGCTACCAGCAGTGATTTAAAGCTCAGAGGAAATAAATCTTCTTCTTCGCCTACCGAGCTTACGAAGCAAGCGAAGGGGAAGAAGAAGAGGGAGTCTTCTTCGCCTGTAGCTAAAGCTCGGGAGGTCGGCAAGTTAATTGCCAAGAGAGCTCAAGATTTAAAGATAAAAAGAGTTGTTTTTGATAGGGGAGGATATAAATATCATGGTCGGATTAGAGCTCTGGCTGAGGGAGCGAGGGAAGGAGGGCTTATTTTTTAAATTTGAAAGACAAGGAGGGCAAAGCCCTCTTCTTCATCTTGACTATTATGAGAAGAGAATTTGTTAAAGAAAAAATAAAAGATGAGTTTGAGTCCAAGCTTTTGGATTTAGCGAGAGTGACGCGAGTTACGGGTGGCGGAAAGCGTCTTAGGTTTCGGGCAGTGGTTATTATTGGCAACAGGCAAGGAAAAGTGGGGGTCGGGGTAGCCAAAGGTTTGGATGTGGCTCAGGCAGTGGAAAAAGCCACCAGACTGGCTAAGAAAAATTTAATTACAGTTCCTATCAAAGAAGATACAATTCCTCACGAAGTTTTTGCTAAATTCGGGGCATCTGAAGTCATTTTAAAACCTCAGAGAAAAGGAAGAGGTTTGGTGGCCGGCGGAGTAGTGAGAGTTATTTGTACTTTGGCGGGGATAAGAAATATTTCTTCTAAAATTTTGGGTAGAAGTGGAAACAAATTAAATAATGCTCAAGCCACCATCAAGGCCTTGCAAAAGCTAAAAGAAAATTATGCAATTACACGAACTTCAACCAAAACATAAATCCAAAAAATCAAAGCGCATTGGCCGGGGAGGTAAACGCGGCACTTATTCCGGTCGCGGGATGAAAGGACAAAAGTCCCGAGCCGGCGGGAGATTTAAGCCGATAATTCGAGAATTGATTAAAAGATATCCGAAATTAAAAGGATACCGAAGAAAATTCAAGATTCAAAGTTCAAATTTCAAGATTATAAATTTGGCTATTCTGGAGAAAAAATTTATTGCTGGAGACAAAATCAATCCCGAAATCTTGCTAGAGAAAAAAATAATTTCTAAAATAAAAGGAAGAATACCAAAAGTTAAAATTTTGGGCCGGGGAGAAATAATCAAGGCCTTGAATTTTGAAAATTGTCAGATTTCAAAATCAGCTAAAGAAAAAATTGAAAAAGCAGGTGGTATAATTAAATGACATCCCCTATCGACTAACTTAGTCTTATCACTATGTGGTATCAAAAAATCATTCAAATATTTAAAACCACTGATTTAAGAAATAAGATTCTTTTTATTCTTGGCATTTTTGTTGTTTTTAGATTGATGGCTAATATTCCCATACCGGGAGTTTCAGCAGAAAAAATGCGAGAATTTTTTGAAGCCAATCAGATTTTTGGACTTTTAAATTTGTTTACCGGCGGCGCCTTAGATAAGCTTTCAATTATAATGCTGGGACTGGGACCATATATAACTGCCACGATTATTATCCAGTTGTTAACCATGATATTTCCAGCTCTGGAGAAAATGTATAAAGAAGAGGGAGAAAAGGGAAGGGAAAAATTTAATCAATACGGAAGAATTTTGACGGTCCCCCTGGGTTTTCTTCAGGGCTACGCTATGCTTACCCTTTTTCAACGTCAAGGGATAATTGAGGCGCTTCCCTTTGGTTTAATCGTCACCTCAATTTTAACTGTTACTGCTGGAACCGTATTTTTAATGTGGCTGGGAGAATTAATTTCTGAAAAAGGAATTGGCAACGGCGTATCATTATTAATTTTTGCCGGGATTATTTCCGACATTCCGAATAACATCAGACAGATGCTGCTGACCTGGGACCCGGCCAAAATTCCTTCTTATTTATTTTTTTTCGCTATGGCTTTGATTATTATAGCCGGCGTGGTTTTGATTAACGAGGGTCGCCGGAACATCCCGGTTTCTTACGCCAAAAGAGTAAGAGGTACAAAGATGTATGGAGGGGCGTCCACCTATTTGCCGTTAAATATTAATCCGGCCGGAGTAATTCCAATTATTTTTGCTTTGTCAATTATGCTTTTCCCGGGAATGATTGCTAATTTTTTGGGAGGGTTTGGCGGAATAGTGGGCGTAATTGCTCAAAGCGTGAGCCGGGCCTTTCAGAATATGTGGTTTTACAGTATCTTATATTTTACTCTGGTTGTTCTTTTTACTTATTTTTATACTGCCGTTACCTTTGACCCCAAAGCCATCTCGAGCAACTTGCAGAAAATGGGCGGATTTATTCCGGGTATCAGACCGGGAGAAAGTACTGCCAATTTTATGTATTATATCCTCAATAGGGTTTTGTTGGTTGGGGCTTTGTTTTTGGGCACGATTGCCATCATGCCTTCAATTATTGGAGCCATAACCGGCGTTATGGTTTTTCGGTTTTTAATCGGAGGAACTGCTTTATTAATCGTGGTTTCCGTGGTTTTGGATGTAATGCGTCAAATCAATGCCCAATTACAAATGCGGGAATATGAAACATTTTAAAAAATCAAAAATTATTATTTTATTGGGAGCGCCGGGGTCAGGCAAAGGAACGCAGGCCGAGCTTTTATCTGAGAAAATGAACCTGTATTATTTTGAAACCAGCAAAATATTGGAAGAAAAATTTAGTCAGAGGGAACTTGATAATAAAGCGTCAATTAAACTTGAGGGCAAGAAATATTATTTTAAAAAAGAAAAAAAATTATGGGAAAGAGGAATTCTTTGTAGTCCTCCATTTGTAACTCATTTGGTGATTAAAAAAATTAAAGAATTGCATAAAACTGGAAAGAGCTTAATTCTATCTGGTTCTCCCCGGACTCTTTATGAGGGAGAAAGATTAATTCCTCTTTTGAAAAAACTATACGGTAAAGGAAGTATTAATGTAGTACTGCTTGAACAAAGCGAAAAAACTTCAATTTTTAGAAACAGTCATCGAAGAATCTGCGAATTGATGAGACATCCAATCTTATATACAAAAGAAACGACAAAACTTAAAAAATGCCCTCTTGACGGGTCAAAATTATTAAAGAGAAAAGGGTTAGATGACCCAGAAACCATAAAGGTAAGGTTGAAAGAATATAGGGAAAGAACCTTTCCTTTAATTGAGTTATTCAAAAAAGAAGGGTTAAGGATGAAAAGAATTAACGCTGAAAATACTCCAGCCGATGTTTTTAAAGACATTTTAAAAACCCTATAGTCGAAGAAACTTTGTTTCTTCTCCGCCCCTTCGCTGGCGCTCGGGTAGTCGAAGAAACTTTGTTTCTTCTCCGCCCCTTCGCTGGCGCTCGGGTAGTCGAAGAAACTTTGTTTCTTCTCCGCCCCTTCGCTGGCGCTCGGGTAGTCGATGAAGCTAAGGGGCTTCTTCTTCCCCTTCGCTTCCTTCGGAAGCTCGGTCAATGATTACGATAAAAACAAAAAAGGAAATTGAGATAATGACTGAAGGTGGCAAAATCCTGGCAAAAATTATGGCTCAGTTGCAAAAAAAAGTAAGGCCGGGAATCACCACTAAGGAATTAGACAGGGTCGCTGAGACCCTGATTTTAAAATCCGGAGGAAAATGTTCTTTTAAGGGATACGAAGATTTTCCAACTTGTCTTTGCACTTCAATCAATGAGGAAATTGTCCATGGCGTGCCCTCAAACAGACTCTTAATTGAAGGAGATATTATTTCCCTTGATTTGGGGCTTTTTTTCCCCGCACCAGGGCAGGCCCGCTACGGAGCAGGTGCCGGATTTCATACTGATATGGCCATAACAGTTCCGGTTGGCAGGGTTAATCCCGAAGTTTCAAGGTTAATCAGAGTAACAAAAGAAACTTTAAAAAGAGGAATTAAAAAAATAAGACCGGGAAATAAAATTGGCGATATTTCAGACACTATTCAAAGATATGTTGAATCGCAGGGTTTTAATGTCGTTCGCGAACTTTGCGGTCATGGCATAGGGAGGGAGCTCCACGAGGAACCTCAAATTTTGAATTACGGAAAAAGACGTACGGGCCCTGAAATTAAAGAAGGGATGGTTTTGTGTTTGGAACCAATGGTAACAACAGGTGACTGGAAAATAAAAAAATCAAAAGATGGCTATGGTTTTGAAACCCAGGACGGCTCTTTATCTTGCCATTTTGAGCAGACGGTTGTTGTCATTGGCAATGGCTGCCGAATAATTACTTTTTCCTGACCGGCCTGAATCCCCGGTTGTTTTTTATTAAGTTAATTTTATGTTAAAATAAGCCAATGTCAGAAATTTATCTTTCGGTGATTATCCCAACTTACAATGAGGAAAAAAGGCTGCCAGGAACTTTACCATCAATCAATGATTATTTGTCCCGGCAATCTTACGACTATGAAATTTTAGTTGTGGACAACGGTTCAACGGATAAGACGGCGGAAATCGTTAGAAATCTGGCAGACCGTATTAAAGGATTAAAACTAATTAAAGGATCAGCCAGTCGGGGCAAGGGTTTTGCCGTAAAAAAAGGCATGTTGATGGCCAAGGGAGGTTTCCGGATTTTTATTGATGCCGATAACTCCACTTCAATTGACCAGATTGAAAAAATGTGGCCCTGGTTTAAAAAAGGTTATGACATTGTCATTGGTTCAAGAGATATTGAGGGTGCGGTTTTGGATCCCTCCCAGCCATGGCTCAGGGATAAAATTTTGGGAAAAGGATTTAAATTGTACAGAAAGATAATTCTGGGCCTCTGGGGAATTCAAGACACTCAATGCGGATTTAAATGTTTTACCAAAAAAGCGACAGAAGAGATTTTTCCCAAGTGCAAAATTAACCATTTTGCTTTTGACCCCGAGGTTTTAATTATCGGGCAATCACTAAGATATAAAATTAAAGAAATTCCGGTTTATTGGAAAAATGATCCCGAAAGCAAGGTTAATTTAAAAGGCATAATTAAAATGGCCGTAGATTTAATTAAAATAAGATTAAATTTAATTGGAGGAGTTTATTTTTAGTAAATCTCCAATCTATTTCAATGACTAAAAAACCCAAAAAAAAATTTCCTTCTGAGCTGCGTTTTGATTCAATATCCAAAGATTGGGTGGTAATTGCTACGGGCCGCGCCAGAAGACCGGAAACTTTTAAAAAAGAAAAAAGAGTTAAAGAAGAATTAATGCCAGACCAATGTCCTTTTTGTCAGATTGACAGCCAAGAAAAACCAACCCTTATTTTTGTTCAGGGAAGAAAGATTTCTGCTGCTAAAATTCCCAAAGAATGGAGCATCATTGCCCTGCCCAACAAATACCCGGCTTTTATTCCTTTTCCCAAATTAGAAGAAAGCAAAGAAGGGCCTTTTTATGAAAAAATGAACGCGGTCGGTTTTCATGAAGTAGTTGTTACCCGGGATCATTGGAAATCTTTGGGCCAATTTAAAATTGAGGAAGTGAAAGAAGTTTTTGACGTTTACCAGAAAAGATATCAAAATTTAATGGATAAAAATTTTGTTAATTATATCTCAATTTTTCATAATCACGGCTCTGAAGCCGGCGCTTCCATTTCTCACCCTCATTCTCAAATAATCACTACTCCTTTAATTGATATTGATTTAAGCAAAGCCCTGACTAATTCAGAAAAATATTACAGAAAAACGAAAAAATGTATTTATTGTCAGATGAATGATTGGGAGAGAAAAATAAAGAAAAGAATTGTTTTTGAAAATAAGTATTTTTTGGCTCTTTGCCCTTTTGCTTCCAAATCTGCTTTTCAGGTTATTGTTTCGCCGAAAAATCACCTTTCTTATTTTGAAAAAGTTACGGCAGAAGAAAAATGGCATTTGGCAGAGGCCTTTCAGAAAGTTCTCAGCCAGCTTTATAAAGGGCTGTCGGACCCGGCCTATAATTTTTATTTACATACTGCTCCCTGCGACGGAAAAAAATATCCTTATTATCATTGGCATTGGACGATATTGCCCAAAACTTCAACCTGGGCCGGTTTTGAAATAGGTACCAGAATGGAAATTTCCACCATTGAGCCCGAAAAAGCCGCCGCCTATTTAAGGAGTCAATGAAACCATTAATTGTTGCCAATTGGAAATGTAATCCCACGACAGGGAAAGAGGCCAAAGCCCTCTTTAATTCAATTGGCAAAGGAATTAAAAACGTTGAAGAGGTGAAAGTTGTAATCTGTCCGCCATTTGTTTATTTAGCTAACTTACAACTTACGACTTACAACTTAAAACTGGGAGCTCAGGATTGTTTTGGGGAGGGAAAAGGCGCCTTTACCGGGGAGATTTCTCCAGTGATGCTTAAAAATTTAGGAGTAGATTATGTAATCATCGGCCATTCCGAAAGAAGGAAATATCAGAAAGAGACCGATGAAATGATAAACAAAAAATTAAAAACCGCTTTAAAGACGGGGTTAAAAGTGATTTTATGTATTGATAATATTTCTCAAATACCGAGTTTCTTAAGGAAGCGAGGGGGAAGAAGAGGACGAAGTCCTCTTCGCCGACCGAGTTTCTTAAGGAAGCGAGGTCTTGTTAAAAAAGAATTAGCGAATTTGATAATCGCTTATGAGCCCATTTTTGCTGTGGGCACGGGTAAGCCCTGCCCTGTTGAAAAAGCCAATAAAATGAGAACAGCGATTAAAAAGGAAGTATTTGACAAAAACATCCCCATTCTTTATGGGGGCAGCGTTAATTTCCGAAATGCCGGAGATTACATTAAAAAAGGAGGTTTTCAGGGGCTTTTAATTGGTAGCACATCTTTAAACGCGAAGGAGTTTATCAAAATAGTAAAAGATATTGATTTAAACTGAAATATCTGATAAAATAATTTGACTATGGAAAAAATATTGAACGGTTATTTTTTTAATCCAACAAAAGGAAATCTTAAGATTAACAGGGTTATTGAAGAGGTGGTCAATTATATCTTTGAAAAACCGGAGAAATTTTATGATATTATTGTCGGTTGCGATTCGTCTTCTGAAGAAGAACCACATTTTCCGGTAGCCTTAGTCATATTAAGAGTGGGCGAGGGCGGCAGGTTTTTTCTTAAAAGAATTGCCTATAAGGGAAGGCGTTTTTTCAATTGGAAACAAAGAGTTTTAGAAGAAGTTTTTCTTTCTTGTCAACTGGCCTTATATCTCAAAGAAAATTTTGAAAATGGAATTAAAGATTTAAAAAAGGAAAACCTTCGCTATCAATTTCGTTATATTCATGCTGACGTTGGAGAAAACGGTCAGACAAAAGATATGATTAGGGAAGTTACGGGTTTAATCAAGGGAAATGGATTTGAGCCGAAGATAAAACCGGAATCTTTCGTTGCTTCAACGGTAGCTGACAGATACTCTTAAAAAATTTCTAATTTCTAATTATTAATTTCTAATGACTTCGCGGGAACTAAGAAAAAGATTTTTAGATTTTTTTCAAAAAAGAGGACACAAAATAGTGTCTTCGTCTTCGCTTATTTCGACCGACCCCTCGGTTCTTTTTACCACGGCCGGCATGCAGCAATTCAAGCCTTATTATCTGGGAGAAAAATCATCTGACGGTCAGAATGTCTGTTCTTGCCAGAAATGTTTTAGAACTTCTGACATTGAAGAAGTGGGAGATGAAAGCCATTTAACTTTTCTTGAAATGTTGGGTAATTTTTCTTTCGGCGGCTATTTCAAAAAGGAAGCGATAAGTTGGGCTGACGAGTTTATTTTTAAAGAATTAAAATTGCCACTCAAAAAAACAATCTTTACAGTTTTTGAAGGTGACAGAGATGTACCGGCAGACAGAGAATCGGTTGAAATTTGGCGAGAATTGGGAGTTTCTGAAGATAGAATAAAAAAATGCGGCCGGGCAGATAATTTCTGGGGTCCGACCGGCCAGGCCGGTCCTTGCGGTCCAACAACCGAAATTCATATAAGAGGGGTTGAGGTTTGGAATCTGGTTTTTAACGAATATTATCAAGATGAAAATAAGCAGCTTACGCCATTGGCACAAAAGGGCGTTGACACCGGCCTGGGATTAGAGAGATTGGCCATGGTTGTTCAGAATAAATTCAGCGTCTTTGAAACCGATTTATTCGAGCCAATTATGGTTGAGCTTCAAAAATACACGGGTCCGACCCGTGCAAATTTAAAAGGGGGGAGGATTATTGCTGACCATACCAAGAGTGCCGTTTTTTTGATTTCGGATGGGATTTTGCCTGCCAACGTTGAGAGGGGATACGTTCTGAGGAGAATTCTAAGGAGAGCAATCAGATACGGCAAATTGCTTGATTTACCGGCTAATTTCTTAATTCTACTGGCTCAAAAAGTGATTGAAATTTACCGTGATATTTATCCTGAAATTAAATCAAAAGAAGCGGACATCTTAACCGTAATTCAACAGGAGGAAGAAAAGTTTGAAAAAACTCTCCAGGCAGGATTGAAACAGTTTGAGAACATTTCCCAAAAAGGGAATATTTCCGGGCTTAACGCTTTTCATCTCTATGATACCTATGGTTTCCCCTTAGAACTAACAATTGAACTGGCTAAAGAAAGAAATTTAAGCATTGATAAAAAAGGATTTGAGGAGGCCTTTAAAAAACATCAGGAGATTTCCAGGGCCGGGGTAGAAAGTAAATTTGGCGGGGTAGGCAAGGAAGCGACTTACGAAACAACGAAACTTCATACCGCTACTCATTTGCTTCAGGCTGCTTTAAGAAAGGTTTTAGGGGAACATGTCAAACAAATGGGTTCAGACATTACTCCTCAAAGATTAAGATTTGATTTTTCTCATCCTCAAAAGATGACCGAAAATGAAATTAAAAAAGTCCAGCATCTTGTTAATCAGAAAATTAAAGAGGATTTGGAGGTGAAAAAAGAAGAGATGAATTATCAGCAGGCAATAAATAGCGGGGCGTTAGCTTTCTTTATGGAAGAATATCCCCAAGTTGTAACGGTTTATTCGATTGGTGATTTTTCAAAAGAAATTTGTGCCGGTCCCCACGTAAAAAGAACTTCAGAATTGGACTTGCTTAAAATTGTAAAAGAAGAGAGTTCCGGCGCCGGTGTGCGAAGAATTCGGGCAATTTTGGAGTAAAAATAACCCGAATTCTTCTTACCTCACCGAGCTTTCGTAGGCCGAAAGCGAAGGTAGAAAAGAGGCTCGCTTCTTTGATTTTACTGTCGCTTGAGAATCAGAAGAATCCGAGCCATTTTACAATAAATAAATTTTTGATAAAATTATATTATGGCCAACAAAAAAGTAACAGATATTTTCCCCCCGAAAAAAGCAGAAAAAGAAAAAGAGATTAAGATAGAAGAGGAACCTTCCTCAGGTCTTAAAATCTTTGCCTCCCGGGTTCCAACTTCACCTTTTAAAAAAGGCTTGATTTTTTCTTTATTTTTTTTAATTTTATTAGGGGTATTTTGTTATTTTACTTTATCTAAAGCTGAAATAGAAATTTGGCCTGAAACAGAAACTTTAAATTTAGAAACAAAGGTAACCCTTGACCAGGAAACAAAAGAACCCAATGTTTTGGCAAAAGTTATCCCGGCTGAAATTTTTCAAAAAGAAAGAACCCTGACTGAAATTTTTCCCTCTTCCGGTAAAGTTTTAAAGGAAGAAAAAGCGGCGGGCACTATAAGTGTTTATAATAATTATTCTACTTCTCCCCAGGTTTTGATTGCCGCCACTCGTTTTGTTTCGTCCGATGGAAAAGTGTTCCGAACCCCGGTTCAAGTTACTGTCCCCGGCGGCAGTTATGAAAAAGGAAAGTTCGTTCCAGGACAAATAGATATTAAGGTCATAGCCGACCAGCCGGGACCCGAATATAATATTGGTCCCACAACTTTTTCTATTCCCGGGTTTGCCGGTACCGACAGATATACTAAATTTTATGGCCAGTCTTTTCAACCGATGGCGGGCGGTTTGAGAAGCGAAATTTCCAAAGTAACAGAAGAAGACCTGGCTCTGGCCGAAGATTTTTTAACCAAACAAGCCGAAAAAGAATGCGAAGAATTGTTAAAAAAGGAGCTGCAATCAGAGGAAATTTCTTCAAAATTTAATTATTTTTCGGAGGAATTTCGGAGCGAAATTGTTGAAAAATTTTCTTTGACTGCTCCAGAAGAAGAAACAAAAGAATTTAAATTTCAAGTTAAGGCAAGATGCGAGACCTTATTATTTGAAAAAGAATATCTTAAAAATTATGCTCAGGAATTAATCATCGGGCAGGTTTCCGAAGAGAAGGATATGGTCGAAGAGAGTTTAAAAATAGATTACTTTCCCGAGAGCGTTGATTTGGCTGCCGGTAAAATTATTCTTTCTTTAAACATTTCAGCCAAAATTTATTCAGCAGTCCATGTCCATAATTTAAAAAATGCCCTGGCCGGGAAGTCATTGCTTGAAACTAAGCTATTTTTGGAAAATCAACCCAAAATCACCAAAGTCACAGTTTCCCTTTGGCCGTTTTGGGTGAAAAAAGTACCGGAAGATTTAAACAAAATTAAAATTAATTTAGTTTTTTAACCCTGTCAAACAGACCCTTGGTCTAAGACATTGACCGATTTAATAAATTTTGATAAACTAAAAAATTGTCTAATCAATTCAGAATCAAGGTTGCCAATAAGCGTTTGGTTCTGGAGTTTGATATACGGGGAATGGATAAAAAAAAATTAAGAAAAACCGGAACTGTTACAGAAGCTTTGCCCAGTACGCATTTTAAGGTGAGATTAGATGAGGGGGAAGAGATTCTCTGTCATTTAGCAGGAAAATTAAGAATGTTCCGAATTAAAGTTTTACCCGGGGACAGGGTGAGCGTAGAATTAAGTCCCTATGATGAAAAGAGGGGAAGAATAGTCTACCGCGGAAAATAACATGAAAGTACGGCCATCAATAAAGAAAATTTGTAAAAGTTGTAAAATCGTCCGCCGCCGGGGACGAATTTATGTTATTTGCAAAAAAAACCCAAAACATAAACAACGTCAAGGCTAAATTATGCCGAGAATTGCCGGGGTTAATATCCCCGAAAACAAACAAATAGAAATTGCTTTAACTTATATTTATGGAATAGGTCGTTCTTTGACTAGAAAGATTTTAATCACAGCCGGCATTGAACCAACAAAAAGAGCATCGGAATTAACTTCTCAAGAAGTTGCCAAACTTAAAGACATTATTGAAAAAAACTATAAAATAGAGGGTGAACTGAGGAGAGAAATAATGACCAATATCAAAAGATTGAAAGATGTAGGGACGTGGCGGGGGATTCGTCATCTAAAAGGATTGCCAGCCAGGGGGCAAAGAACAAGGACCAATACCAGGACCGTGAGAGGAAATGTAAGAAAAACCGTAGGGTCGGGAAGAAAGCCGGCCGCCACTCCAACATAGAATTAATTTTCAGTAAGATGTAATTAATGTCGGAGAGGGGTCGGGAGAAGCGATTCCCCCGACCCCCGCTCAAGACACCTTCTGGTTTCTTGCGTCGTCCTTCGGGCTCCTATCTTCCAACACGGGGGAATTTCAAAAACTTACTTCGTCAATTTTTATGGGCAAAAAACGCATCATTAAACAAAGCGAAGAGGAATTGTTAAAAGAAAGGGAAAAAGTAGAGGCGAAAGTAAAGAAAGAGGTTAAGGAAACTCTAAAAAAAATTAAAAAAGGGAAGGTTTATATTCTTTCTTCGTATAATAACACCATTATTACTTTAACGGATCCCGGAGGAAATGTTTTGGGTTGGGTAAGCGCCGGGAGTATTGGTTTTAAGGGAGCCAAAAAAGCAACGCCATTTGCTGCCTCCCGGGTGGCTGAAGCCATCACTCAAATTATCCGCAAGATTGGCATTGAGAAAATAGAGGTCTTGGTGAAAGGCATTGGCTCAGGCAGAGAGTCGGCAATTAGATCATTAGCTGCCAGGGGACTGGAAATCGTCTCAATTAAAGACACGACTCCCATCCCTCACAATGGTTGTCGACCACCAAAGGTAAGACGATTATAATCATTATGGTCAACTCAAAATGTAAAATTTGTCGCCGATTAGGAGTAAAACTTTTTTTACGAGGAGAAAGATGTTTATCGCAGAAATGTCCGATGATAAGAAAACCTTATCCGCCCGGTCCCAAAGCAAAAAAAAGAGTCAGGGCTCTTTCCGAATATGGTAAAGAGTTAAAAGAGAAGCAGAAATTAAAAAATTGGTATAATTTAGAAGAAAGACAATTGCGAAAATATGTAAAAGAAACCTTAAAGGCGCGAGGTAAAGTCGTGGATGCCGAAGCAGCTTTGATTAAAATATTAGAGAGCCGTTTAGATAATGTAGTTTTTAGATTAGGATTTGCTCCTTCCAGGCCGGCTGCCCGTCAAATGGTTTCCCATCGCCATTTTATGATAAACAATAAACCAATTAATATCTCCGGTTATCTGGTCAAAAAAGGCGACAAAATTAGTATTAACCCCGGCGCCGCGAAAAAAATCATCTTTCAAAAATTGCCCACTCTTTTGAAAAAACATAATCCTCCATCTTGGTTAAAATTAGATATCAAGAATTTAGAGGGAAAGGTCATAGTTTCACCAAATTTAGAAGAGGCTGCCTCTCCGGCAGAACTCTCGTCAATTTTTGAATTTTATTCAAAATAATAATGTCTTTTATACCATTATGATTAATTTACCCCAGCCGCCAAAAATCGTTAAAAAAGAAGGTAATGAAGTCATTTTTGAAATAGAGGCTTTACATCCGGGTTATGGTGTAACCATAGGAAATTCCTTGAGGCGAGTTTTGTTATCTTCATTAGAAGGAGCTGCCGTTACTCAAATGAAAATTAAAGGCATCTCTCATGAGTTTTCAACAATCCCCGGGGTCTTAGAAGATGTAATTGCCATAATGCTGAATCTAAAACAATTAAGATTTAGATTATTTACTACCGACCCCCAGAAAGCAACACTTAAAGTAAAAGGAGAAAAACAGGTAAAGGGTTCTGACTTTATCTTGCCGGCTCAGGTAGAGCTGGTGAATAAAAATTGTCACCTGGCCACTTTAACTTCAAAATCTGCCGAATTGGAAATGGAAATTCAAATTGAAAAAGGAATTGGTTATTCTTCTCGCGAGAGCAGACAAAAGGAAAAATTAGAAATTGGAGCTATTCCGCTTGACGCCATTTTTACACCGGTGAGAAAAGTGAGTTATAGAATTGAAAATATGAGAGTTGGCGAAAGAACGGATTACGACAGATTATTTTTAGAGATTGAAACAGATGGCATTACCACTCCCGAACAAGCGATTTTACAGGCCTCCGAAATTTTAGTCAAACATTTCTCTCTATTTTCTGAAGCCCTTAAATTAAAAGAAATAGCCAAACCAGTCAAGGAGGTAATAGTTAAAAAAGAAAAAGTTACCAAAGAAAAAAAGAGAAGAAAAAAACATGAGGAAAAGAAAAAAAGGAAGAAAACTAAGTAGGGAAAGGGATCAGAGGAAAGCTCTTTTGAGGTCCTTGGCCGCCGCTTTGATATTGAAAGAAAAAATTAGGACCACCGAGGCAAAAGCAAAAGAACTTTCCGCTTTTGTTGAAAAACAGATAACGCGAGCCAGGATTGGCAGCTTGCCTTGCCAAAGATTATTGGCCAGATTTTTCCCCCAAAGAGTAGTTAAAAAATTAGTGGCTGAAATTGCTCCAAGATATAAAGAAAGAAAAGGAGGATATACCAGGATAATTAAACTCGGCCAAAGAAAATCAAATGGAGCAAAAGTGGCCATGATAGAGTTAATAAAATAGATATAAATAAATAAACACCTATAAAGTTTTATGGAGCGAGAAACCCGGACTATCGATGCCACCAACAAAGTATTAGGTAGATTAGCGGCTGAAATAGCCGTGCTTTTGCGCGGCAAGCACAAAACAGATTTCGCGCCCCACAAAGATATAGGCGATGTCGTTATTGTTGAAAATGTTGCTCAATTGAAATTTACCGGCAGGAAAATGGAGCAAAAAAAATACTATCGTCATTCGGGATATCCGGGGGGATTAAAGGAAATACCTTTGAAAAAACTATTTGAAAAGAATCCGAGCGAAGTTTTAAAAGAGGCAGTTTTTGGCATGTTGCCCAGAAATAAGTTGAGAGCAAAAATAATAAAAAGGTTAAAGTTTGCCCAGTAAAGCTTTGAATAAGGCGATGGGCGAAGAGATAAATCTCTTCTTCCCCCTCGCTTCCTTCGGAAGCTCAGTTTATGAAAAAATCAACGACAAAAAAAACGAAAAAAACCGTTGCGGCTAAAAAGACCAAAAAGCCTTCCCGGGCAAAGAAAAAAGAGTATTTTGAAGGCGTGGGAAGAAGAAAGACAGCCGTTGCCAGAGTCCGACTTTGGACAAACAAAAAAGAAAAAAGTTTTTTTGTCAACGGAAAACCTTTAAAAGAATATTTCCCAACGATAGAACTTCAGCAAGCAGTTTATGCTCCCTTAAATTTAATGAATTATCCGGAAGAATTTAAAGTTTCGGTAAAGGTAAAGGGAGGGGGAATAGTTTCACAAGCCGAAGCTGTGAGGCACGGCCTGGCCAGAGCTTTGGTTTTGTTTGACCCCGACTTTAGAAAAAAGCTAAAAAAGGCAGGTTATTTAAAAAGAGATCCGAGAATGCGGGAAAGAAAAAAATTCGGGCTCAAGCGCGCCAGGAGAGCGCCCCAGTGGCAAAAGCGGTAAAAATTTATGTTTCTTAGAGAACTTATTGATAAATTTTATTTGGACAAACAGAGAGACAAAGAACAGCATCACTTTTACATTACCGATGCCGGCAGATGCGCCAGGTCTTTGTTTTTTAAATTCAAAAATGTGCCCCGGAAAGAAATGGAAGCCAATGTCTTAAGATTATTTGACCACGGCGACCACATTCATCAGCTTATTATGAAACCCCTTTTAAGCATTAGAGAAATTCAGGTGGTGGCTGCCGAAGTAAAAATTCCTCCTCAGGAGTTGATTTCGGGCAGGGCCGATGCCATCATCAGCGACGGCAAGGATTTGTATGTCTTGGATATCAAGAGTATGAACAGTATGATTTTTAAAAACTTAATTGAACCAAAAGAAGAAAATATTGACCAGATTCAGCTTTATTTGCATTATTTCAAAATCCCCAAAGGAATACTGCTTTACGTTAATAAAGACAACCAGCAATTAAAGGATTTTATAGTAAGTTATGATAAAAAGCGCGCCCTTTCTCTTCTGGCTGGCTTAAATGATGTTAAAAAAAAGATTGATAAAAACATTATTCCCGGCAGATTGCCCGATTACCCTCAAAACTGGCAGTGTAAATATTGCCAGTTTAAAGAAGTTTGCTCTATAGCTAACGCCGGAGAGATTAATTGGCATGATTTTAAAAAGAAAGTCGAAGAGGATAAGTCCTCTTCTTCCCCCTCGCTTCCTTCGGAAGCTCGGTAGTCAAATTAAGGGAGAAGAGGGTTAGAGCCGTATAAATTGTTTCCGCTCAAGAGGTATAACTTTTTATCAGATTGATTCCAGAACATTTCCAGGGAGCTTCCATTTTGCGGAAGTTTTTTTGTTTCAAAAATATCTGTCATGTTTAGTTTGTCTCTATTGTCTATTTCGCTAATTTTAATAGTCTCGCCGGCCATAAAAATTAAATAGTTAGAATTGAGCCAAAAAACATCGGTTATTGTCTCTGATAAACGAATTAAAAAAAGTTTTTCTCCGGCTTTTTTTTGCGGCGGATCATTTTTATCACTTAAAAAAAGAATCCAGATTTCATAATTTGAGAAATACACCAGTTTTTCATTGTCCGGAGAAATTTTCAAAAAATTTATATCTTCAAAAAATTTTTCAAAAGATTTTAAATCAGGCGAAAATAGATACAAATTTTGGCTTTCGCTGAGAAAAATATGCCCTGGGAAAATATTTAATTTATATTCTGTTTCTGGTTTGACCGGGAAAGGATTTTCAGTTAGTCTCCCTTCATTTTTAAAAAGATGCCCAGATTTATCTAAATAATAACTCTCTCCATTGAAAGTTTGAGAAGCAATTATATTTTCAGAGGAGGTGGCAATTTCTCTTTCAGTTAAAGTTGGCGGAAATTTATCTAATTTCAAGGTGAAATTTTTTTCCTGCTCTTTCAAACCAACAGCTAAATAAATTTCTTTTGAATCTTCAGAAAAATCTAAATCAATTAATTCAATTTCTCGAACAAGGTCTTTAGAAGCAAAAGAGAAAAAAGGGATAAAATCCTCCCTGCTTAATAAATGGCTTTTAATATTTCTGTTTAAATCGTAAAGTTTTAAAGCCCAATCAGGTTTTTTGTCGGCAGGCGCGTTTTCTTCTTTCTCCTTTTGTTCCGTTTCCAGCAAGATTATTTTTCTCTGGTCAGGAGAAAACCAGAATTGTTCCACTCGGGCAGCCAAGACGCTAAAATTGATGTTTTGAGGGAACAAAATTATATTTTTGGCTTCGGTTACCTCTCTTTCTTTTATTGCCAGGGTTTTTTCCCAGGAATGATATTCTTCCTTTTTCACCTCTACTTTATATTTTTTTGGCAAAAGATTTTCAATTAAAACAGAACCAAAGAAAAAATCGGTTCTTTTATTCAGTTTCCCGTCAATGTAAACATCAGCCTGTCTTGGCAGTATTTTTAAGAACAGACCGCCGGTTTTGGTAAATTTTTTATTTTCTAAATCAATTCTGTACCCCTGGGAATATAAAACTATTGAAGGAGCAATTAGAATAAACAAGAACGAACAGACTAAAAATATAATTATCCGAGTTCTTTTGGTCATACTTTTTTTATCATAACTAATTGATAAATTTTAATCAATTGAGACCGGGATTTGCCAGATTCTAAGATTTTCTCTATACTTAAAATATGCCCCCCCTAACTGGAACTTAATAGACGGGGTATAAAAATAAAAAAACATGAAGAAAATTGGCATTGATTTAGGAACTTGTAATTCTTTGGTTTTTCTTCCGGGCAAAGGAGTGGTTTTACAGGAGCCATCGGTGGTGGCGGTTGCCCTTGAGGAAAACAGAATTTTGGCCATCGGGGAGGAGGCAAAAGAAATGACCGGCCGTACCCCTGATACAATTAGAGTTTATCGACCCCTCAGAGACGGGGTGATTGCTGATTTTAGGGTAACTCAGGCCATGCTTAAATATTTTATTGATAAGGTTGGTGGTTTTTGGCGGTTTTTGAAACCGGAATTAATGATCGGGGTACCGGCCGGCATTACTTCTACGGAAAGGAGGGCAGTAATTGAGGCTGCCTTCAATGCCGGAGCAAAACAGGCCTATCTGGTTAAAGAGCCGATTTTGGCTGCTATTGGTGCCGGTATTCCGATTAATTCTTGTTCCGGGAATATGATTGTTGATATTGGTGGAGGAACTTCTGAGATGGCCGTAATATCTTTGGGAGGAATAGTTACTTGCAACTCAATTAGAATTGGCGGAGATAAAATGGATTTAGCCATTTCAGATTATATTAAGAAAAAGTATAATTTAGCTGTTGGAGAACAAACAGCCGAGGATATAAAAATAAAAATTGGGATTGCTTTACCAGAAAAAGAAGCTAAGGTCATGGAAGTTCGGGGTAGAGATTTGATTTCCGGTTTGCCCCGGACGATTAAAATTTCTTCTAATGAAATTTCAGAAGCGATTTTCGATATTTTGGGAGAGATTATTCATCTGATTAAAACGGTATTAAGAGATACGCCTCCCGAATTGTCGGCTGACATAATTGACAAGGGGATGATTCTTTCTGGCGGCGGAGCTTTATTAAGAAATATTACTGATAGAGTTTCTCAAGAAACCGGCGTCCCCTGTTTTTTAGCCGAAGACCCGCTCTTATGCGTGGCTAAAGGTACAGGAGTGGTTTTAGAGAATCTTGATGTTTATAAAAAGAGCATAATGAGTAAAAAATAATAGTTAATAGTTTTTCAATTAGCAATGCAAATTATTGGTCATCAAAAACAACTGAATTTCTTAAGAGAAGCAGCCGAGTCAAGAAGTTTTTCTCATGCTTATTTATTTGCCGGCCAGGAAAAACTGGGGAAAAGAACTTTAGCCTTGGAATTAGCTTCACTTTTTTTAAAACAGGACATTCAAGCCCTGAGCCATCATCCGGACCTAATTTTTATCCAGTCTCAGAAAAAAGAGATTCAGATTTCCCAAATAAGAGACTTAATTTGGAGACTCTCACTTAAACCCTCCTTAGCCCCCCTCAAAACAGCAATTATAGACAACGCCCATCTGATGAATCAGGAAGCGCAGACCTCTCTCTTGAAAACCCTGGAAGAGCCGAAGGGAGAGACCCTTTTAATCTTAATCAGCGACCAAGCGTCATATCTATTCCCCACAATTCTTTCTCGCGTTCAAATTATTAAATTTAATTCTGTCAAAAAAGAAGAAATTAAAAACTATCTGGCGAGCCGGGGCATTTCAGAAAAAGAAGCAGAGGAAATTTCTACCCTTGCCTTAGGAAGACCGGGGGTAGCCTTGGATTTAATTTCCGGTAAGAAAAAATTGGCCAACCTTAACCAGAGAATAAAAGAGCTTAATGAAATATCAAATTCGCCGTTTTATTTTCGTTTTCAATATGTAAAAAACTTAGTCAAAGAAGATTTAGGGAATATTAAAGACGTTTTAGATATTTGGTTGAATTATTTCAGGAGCGCTTTACTTTCTCGTTTCTGTTCCCCAGGATTGAGTTTATGGTTGCCCGATAAAAATTTTGAAAAATATCCGATAAGAAAACTTAAAAATATTATTAATCACATTCAAACAACAAAATTATTATTATCAAACACTAATATTAATACGAGATTGGCTTTAGAAAGACTAATGTTGGAACTTTAATATTTTATTATGGAAAATTATAAAGAAATAATTCAAAAGATTAAGCCTGAATTAGACAAGGTAATTAGTTTTTTAGGAAAAGAACTAAACACGGTTCGGACAGGCAGAGCGACCCCCTCTTTGGTTGAGGACGTTGTGGTTGAATGTTTCGGTCAAAAATTTCCCTTAAAACAACTGGCAGCAATCTCTACGCCCGAGCCAAAACAAATTTTAATTCAACCCTGGGACAGGTCTTATATTGAGGGGATTGTTCAGGCCCTGGAAAAAACAGGAACAGGAGCTAATCCAATTGTGGACAAAGAAGTAATCAGAATTAATTTACCGCCCTTAAGTGAAGAATATAGAAAAAATTTAACCAGGCTTATTTCGGAAAAGGAGGAACAGGTTCGCCAAACCATAAGAAAATGGAGAGAAGAGGCCTGGAGCGAAATTCAGGAAAAAACAAAACAAGGAGAAATCAGAGAAGATGATAAATTCAGAGCTAAAGATGAGCTTCAGAAGTTAGTCGATGAGTATAATGAAAAAATTGAGGAATTGGTTGAGAAGAAAAAAAAGGAAATATTAGAATAGCTAATCGCCAATATGGTCTTAACCATTATTATTGCTTTTTTCAGTATAATCGCCTTATTAATTATCCATGAATTTGGCCATTTTATCGTGGCCAAAAAATGCGGTTTCAGGGTTGAAGAATTCGGCATCGGTTATCCGCCGAGATTGTGGGGTAAAAAATACGGGGAGACGATTTATTCAATAAATCTTTTGCCTTTCGGCGCCCAGGTAAGAATTCCGGAAGTTGAGGGCAAAGAGGCGAGAAACAAGCCCCGCTGGCAGAGAATGCTTGTTTTGTTGGGGGGTGTGGTTTCTTTTTGGCTCGTGGCTGTTATTTTATTGAGTATTGTTTTCAGTCTTGGTACTTTTCAGGCGATTGCCGATGAAGAAATAGGTCCCTTCGTTCATCCTCCGAAGGTCCAAATAGTGGCGGTCGCTCCGGGTTCTCCGGCAGAAACAGCTGGCATAAAACTCGGCGATATAATTAGAGAATTACGAGTTACGAATTACGAATTAGCAATTGATAAGGTAAAAGATGTTCAAGAGTTCACCGAAAAATACAAAGGAGAAGAAGTGATTTTAATAGTTGAAAGGGGGAAAGAGGTTTTTGAGCTTTCATTGATTCCCAGGGTTTCGCCTCCGGCCGGCGAAGGGGCAATAGGAGTAGCTTTACTTAGAACGGCACAAATCTCTTATCCTTTTTTTCAAGCTTTTATTAAGGGAACGGCAACCACGATTAATTTGACGCAAGCCATCGTTGTTGGGCTGGCCGACGTTTTCCTGAGCCTGATTCAAGGAAAAGGACTGCCGCCAGGGGTTCAGTTTATGGGGCCAATAGGCATAGGTTCTTTGATTGCTCAAGCTGTTCGGGTGGGAGCAAGTTATTTCCTTAATTTTATTGCCATTATTGCTGTTTATCTTGCCGTTTTTAATTTATTGCCCATACCGGCGCTGGATGGAGGCAAATTATTGTTTCTCGGCATTGAGAAGATTAAGGGCAGTCCAATAAACCAGAAAATTGAAGAGAGTATTACGGCCGGATTTTTTGTTTTATTAATTACCTTAATGATTTGGGTTACCATAAAAGATATCGCCAGATTATTTTAAATAAAAGCTCGGTTTAACTCAATGAAAAAAGAATTTGAAAAAAAACAACTCGTTAAAAAATCGGAAAATTTTTCTCGCTGGTATACCGATATAATACTTAAAGCGGGATTGGCTGATTATGCTCCGGTCAAAGGTTGCATGATATTTAAACCTTATGGCTGGGCTATCTGGGAAAATATTCAAAAAGCTTTAGACGGAGAAATTAAAAAAGCCGGAGTTAAAAATGCCTATTTTCCTCTTTTTATTCCCGAAAGACTTTTAAAGAAGGAAAAAGAACATGTTGAAAGTTTCTCGCCCGAGTTAGCAGTTGTGACCATCGGCGGCGGAAAAAAACTTAAAGAAAAATTAGTTGTCAGACCGACGTCTGAAACAATAATGTATGAAATGTTTGCTAAATGGATAAAATCCTGGCGGGACCTGCCCCTGATGATAAATCAATGGTCTAACGCTGTTCGCTGGGAAAAAAGAACTTATTTATTTCTAAGGACAACTGAATTTTTATGGCAGGAAGGACATACCGTTCATCAAACTCATCAGGAAGCAAAGAAAGAGGTCCAAAGAGCTTTAAATACTTATGTTAAACTTTATCAGAAAATTTTTGGTATTGATGGAGTCTGGAATAAAAAATCTGAATCGGAAAAATTTCCTGGTGCTTTAGACACTTATAGTTATGAAATGCTGATGCCCGACAATAAAGCTATTCAGGGAGGTACTTCCCATGATTTGGGGCAGAATTTTTCAAAGGTATTTAATATCAAGTTTTTGGACAAAAAAGGGAAAGAAAAATTAGCCTGGCAGACTTGCTGGGGTTTGTCGACAAGAAGTATTGGAGCGTTGATTATGGCTCACGGTGATAATAATGGTTTAATCATTCCCCCTCAATTAGCCCCTGTCCAGGTCATTATCATCCCGGTTTTTCAAAGAAAAAAAACGGATAAAGAGTTAGAAAAGACATCAAAAAAAACAAAAGATATTCTAAAAGATTTTAGGACTGAAATAGATTTGAGAAAAGAATATTCAATTGGCTGGAAATTCAATGAATGGGAATTAAAAGGAGTTCCTCTGAGAATAGAAATCGGCCCGGAGGAAATAAAAAGAAAAAAAGCAACCTTAGTCAGAAGAGATAACGGAGAAAAAGAGCTGGTTTCTTTTAACCTTTTATCCTTTAAAGTTAAAGAAACCTTAGCCTTAATTCAGAAAAATTTGTTCTTAAAAAGCAGCCGGCACTTAAAAGAAAACACCAGAGAAGTTTTTGATTATGGAGAATTTAAAAGTATAATGCAAAAAGAAAAAG
>Ga0172365_10000135_pt1 | contig 43178 bp, 23 predicted proteins | sample LakKivSesite48cm_FD_114535 | JGI IMG/M metagenome (GOLD analysis project Ga0172365, IMG submission 114535) | Sediment microbial communities from Lake Kivu, Rwanda - Sediment site 48cm | ecosystem: Environmental > Aquatic > Freshwater > Lake > Sediment | place: Rwanda: Western Province, Lake...
TACAAATACCTGGTTCATTGAGATCTATGGAACCGCCGGCTCTGCCAGATACTCGACCCATGAGCCCAAGGCATTCTATACGCTGGAAACTGCCGGCAGGGAGCAGGGCTGGACCAGGACAGACATAGGAGCCGCATCATTCCTTCCGACCATCACTGGCAGTATCTTTGAGACAGGGTTCTCCGATGCACTGCTCCAGATGACCGGTGCCTATATGACAGCCTTTGATCCTGCTCTGCCCGGGCACCCGTTCCCGTGCGGAATGCCCGAGGAAACACGGTGGAGCCACCGTATCATGACCGCAGCACTTGAATCCCAGAAAACCGGTAAAACAATTCAAATCCATCAAATATGAAAAACATACTTTTTCTGACCCTTGCAGTCCTGTTGCTGAACGGATCGTGCATAAAAAATACTAATCCCGGCCAGGGCACCCCAGGTACCATTACCGCCGATACCATCCAGTATCATCCTGTCAGGCTTGATCAAAACGGGAACATACTGCCCTGGTACTCTTCTGACCTTGGAGAATCCTATGATACAGTACTTACGCTGGTCTGGAATTTCTGGAAGAACATGGAGACAGACTCCAACGGGCTGAAGTACTATATGAACCACCAAGTCTGGAGTCCGGAGCATGACATGCGCGGCCTGGGTGGTGACCAGATAAACATGGCACTGTCCTCATGGGCATTGCTTTACAGGTACACCGGTGACCAGTCGGTGATCGAAAATATGAGATACCTGGCGGATGAATACCTGGCACGGTCTCTCTCCGATGCCAGCTGTGTCTGGCCTTACCTGCCCTATCCCTATAATACGGATATCCATTCAGGAAAGTACGATGGTGATATGCGCAATGGCAAAGGCATCCTTCAACCCGATAAGGCAGGGAATTTCGGCTATGAACTGGTTACCCTGTACAAAATCACAGGAGAGCAGAAATATCTTGATGCTGCAGAAAGGATTGCCACAGTGCTGGCTGGAAAGACCAAGCCCGGCAATAATGATGAGTCTCCTCTGCCTTTCAGGGTGAACGCAAAAACAGGACAGTCAGGGCAGTTCTTCAGCAACAGGGGCGACGGGAAGATTACGTCACAGGCAGTGTACACATCAAACTGGACCTGTACCATGATACTCTTCCAGGAGCTGATGAAACTCGATGCCACTCATGCAGGAATGTGGCAGAAAGCGTTTGATACCCTGCTAGCCTGGATGAAGGAATACCCGCTGAAAACAAACAAATGGGGACCTTTCTTTGAGGATATTCCCGGCTGGAGTGATACCCAGACGAACGCGATATCCTTTGCCATGTTCATCATGCACAACCGTGACCTGTTCCCCGACTGGCAGAATGATGTCAGGAGCATTTTCGACTGGACCTACCGGGAGCTGGGCAACCATGATTATGATAAGTATGGTGTGACCGTAATGAATGAACAGACCGTTTACCGTGTCCCCGGCAACAGCCACTCCTCACGCCAGGCATCCGCGGAGCTTTTATATACTGTCCTTTCCGGTGACACCACGTACCGGACAAATGCCATCAGGATTCTGAACTGGGCCACGTACACTGTTAATCATGATGGTAAAAACCGCTACATACGCGACGATATCTGGCTGACCGACGGTTATGGTGATTATGTAAGACACTACCTGAGGTCTATGGCTGCCTGTCCCGAGCTGGCATCAGCCCATAAGAACAAGCTGCTGTACGCATCTTCTGTCGTCACACATATTGAATATGTTCCGGCAGGCATCAGCTGGACCACCTATGATCCGGCTGCCAGCGAGTTGCTAAGGCTGACTGCAAAACCGCAGAAAGTTCTTGCGGAAAATGTTGAATTAACTGAAAATGAACAACTTATTCCTGACAGCTGGATATGGAAACCCCTGGATACAGGGGGCATCCTGACGATAAAGCACCGGGATGCCAAAAACATCAGCGTAATTTTAAAATGAAGCTGAATTTCTGCAAAGAATATTCATGTTGCTCAAATCGGCACTTAATTTCTTGCTGAAGCAATAAATATCAGGTGCCTTATTTGAGCAACATAGGGGTTTTGAAGAGGAAGAAAAAAAGAAATGGATCAAAACGCCGCTGAATTTCTTGCTGAAGCAATAAATATAGGCGACTTATTTGATCCTTATAGGGATATTGAAGAAAATAAAAAAGATTTTTCATGTTGCTCAAAACGGTGCTTAATTTCTTGCTGTCGCAATAAATATCAGGCACCTTATTTGAGCAACATGGGGGATTTGAAGAAAAAGATATTTCATTTGACTTATGAGACAGCCCTGATTAAAACAATAAATCAATACCTGAAAAAATGAAAAAATCAACCACTCCCACTGCCGGGTATGTCGCTTTCGGTACCATGTATTATGAACCAGGAAATTTAAAAATGATCAGTGAGAGAGCTATCAGGCAGCTGACTGATGCCGGTCTGAAGCTGGTCCTCACTGAACCTGTCTATGGTGAAGATAAGGAGCCTGAAAGGGCTATCAGGGAATTGAAAGCCCGTGAATGGGATTTTCTTTTTGTCAACATCCTGAACTGGATCGATACCAGGGGTGTGTTCAGGGTCCTGCATGAGTTTCGTGACGAACCGATGATCCTGTATAGTTTTGGCGGGTTTACTGATCATGAGGGCCGGTTCGGTAAAAAAGGCACACTCATCTCCCCCGCTGCCGGGGCAGGCTCAACATCGCTCAGGCTGCCCATGGAACAGTGGGGCATAGCTTTCAAATACCTGTTCAATGCCCCCGACAGCCCTATGGATATCGAAGGTATCATGTCCTTTGCCAGAGCTGCCTGTACCATGAAACGTCTGCGCCATGCGCGCCTGGGAATGATCGGTTATAACGATATGGGACTCTATTCCACCGGTTATAATCCCACCAGGTTAAGGGACTGGATAGGCCCGGAAATAGAAAGTGTTGATATGCTGCAGCTTAAGAAAAAGATGGATGCACTCGATGACGGCGAGGTCAGGAAAGAGATGGAAAAGGTAACCAGGCACTGGGAATATCCCCTGGGCAAGCCAAAAGAAGAGGTGATCATGAAAGCTGTAAGAATGTACCTTGCGACCGTCAGGATCTGCGAAGAGAAAAAGTTCGATACCTTCTCCTATAAATGTGTCGATGGTGTTGACCTGGAAATGGGACTGACCCATGCCGTTCCTTCTTCGCTGGTTGCCGATGCCGGCTATCCTTATGTGGATGAAAATGACCTTGGCAATTCTGTTGCACAGCTTATGCTCAAATGGATATCAGGCAGGCAGGTAACCTTCCTGGAGCATTATGAGCATCACCCCGAATGGATCCTCCTGGGTGAAGATGGCTACTGCCCTCTGGATTTTATAGAAGGTAAGCCGCAGATCAAGGATGTCTCGACCGTGCTGCTGGGAGGTATAGCACACTGCTCCAATATGAAAAAAGGCAGGATGACCCTTGCCTGCCTGTCGGAGGTGCACAACGGATACAGGATGCATATTGTCACGGGGGAAGGAAAAGAAAGGCCTTCCTGGGTGGAGATGGGCGTACCCCTTCCTTCCTGGCCGAGTGTTTCCTTTTATCCTGATGCACCGGTTTCAGAAATACTTAACCATGTTCAGTCACAGCATTTTGCTGCTGTATTCGGGGATTATGTGAATGAGCTGGTCGATCTGTGTTACCTGCTTGATATCGATGTGGTGCTTGATATAAACTAAAATCCCGGTTCAATGAAACAACTGGCAACCTTGTTATTGTTATCCTTTGCTGTCCATACCGCAATTGATGCCCAGCTGAGCGAAAAATCCAGCCCCGATACCATTTGCGGACACAGGATCCAGCGCGATAAGGACGGAGGTATCCTGGCATGGTATGAGCCTGCTGTTCCCGGTGCCGGTTATGACCGGGTTGCCAGGCTGGCATCTGAATTTATAAAGAACGGCACTCCTATGGATAAGCAAACCGGACTTCCCCTCTCCTACCTGACCTGCTGCTTTGAAGGTCCTCACCTTCGCAGCCAGGAGGATTTTGATGCAGGTCTGACAGGTGAACACTGGGCCCATAATCCGGCCTGTGTCTTTGCCGGTCTTGTACAGGGTCTTGTGCTGGATTACAGGGTATACTCGGGGGATAATGAGTATGTCAATGTTGTCGGACAGATGCTTGACTATCAGCTTGCACATGGCACAACACCTGGCGACTGGCCATGGCCGAATGTCCCCTATGCCAGTTCCGATCCTTTTAAAACGGAATACCAGGGGGCCACGGAATGGGAAAATGATGGCATGCGCGGAGACGGATTATATGGTATTGAACCTGATAAGAATGGTGAGCTTGGTATTGCTTATCTGAACTTTTACGAGGTGACCCTCCAGGAGAAATACCTCGAAGCGGCTGTCCATTGTGCCGATGCACTGGCAGCGCATGTCAGGGGGATCCCCGGTGACCTGGCACCCTTCTCAGCCACACAGATTGATCAGTCACCATGGCCCTTCAGGGTAAATGCAAAGACAGACGTGGTGATCAGCGAGTACACTTCAAATATTATTTAACCCGTAAGATTGTTTGATGAACTGATCAGGATCAGCGACAGGATAAATCTTAGCCAGGCACAGGTAACCTCCTATAAGCAAGCCAGGGACATAGCCTGGAAATGGCTTTATTCAAAAAGCGGCCCGATGAAAACATATATATGGAACGGTTATTTCGAAGATGTTCCCAATGATCCTGAGCGTGCCAACAGGTTACAGATCACACCGATGGAGACAGCCCGGTACCTCCTGAAGCATCCGGGACTGGATCCGGATATTGACATAAACGTGGATGCACTCCTGGGATGGGTGGCCTCCGCTTTCGCCACGACGGGTATGGATGCCATCAGGGAACAGACCTGGTGTTATGAACCTATGGGGAGCCATACTGCTCGTTATGCATCGGTCTGTGCCCTCTATTATGAACGCACAAAAGATGAGAGATACAGGGAAAAGGCATATCGGTTTTTTAACCTGGCAACATACATGACCTATGAGAATGGCGTGGTGGCTGTAGGACCAAACTGGCCGGGATCGTGGTTCTCTGACGGATACGGTGATTACATACGCCATTTTATGGACGGACTGGCAGCCATACCGGAATGGGCTCCGGCAGGTGAAAACCACCTGCTCAAATGCTCCTCAGTGGTACGGCAGATAAACTATGACCGGAAAACTATCAGGTTCACAAGCTTTGATGATTATGGAACTGCTGTACTGAGGCTTATAGCACAACCCCGGGAAATAAAAACCTCCAGGGGTATTCTTGAAAAGACAAACAATCTGCAGACTGTGGGCTGGACATGGCAGGCCCTTGATGAAGGAGGTATCCTCAGGATGAATTATGCCGGAAGTACAGAGACAGAAATTAATTTTTAGCGCAATCATGACTGACAGACCGGTTTTATTCCGCCTTTTACTACTCCTTTCATTCCTGCCGGTCAGCAATGCCTGTTACAGGCAGGGAACATCAGATAACTTCATCAACATCTCTTTCCACCCCGGCCAGGTATGGTATGATAAAGACAGTGTGCCTGTCAATGCCCATGGTGGCGGTATATTGTTATATAAAGGAATCTATTACTGGTTCGGGGAGCATAAAACCGAAGGTACGGCAGGGAATACGGCACAGGTGGGTGTTCATTGCTACTCCTCAAAGGATCTCTATAACTGGAAAAATGAAGGGATTGTCCTGCCGGTTGTGGAAGATGATCCGGATCATGACCTGGCCAGGGGTTGCATACTCGAGAGGCCAAAAGTTATCTACAATGCCCGTACAGGGAAATTCGTAATGTGGTTCCACCTCGAACTGAAAGGCTCAGGTTACAGGACAGCCCGCAGTGGTGTGGCTGTTGCCGGTAAAGTTACAGGTCCATATCAATACATGGGAAGTTTCCGCCCGGACAGTGGGGTCTGGCCCGTTAATGCAGACAGCAAAGATAAGGAACCGGTTGACAGCTCAATTTACAGGTTCAGTTTTACCGGTGGGTATAACCCTGATGAACCCCGGGACATCAACATCCTTGGACGGGATTTCAAATCGGGGCAGATGGCACGTGACATGACCCTGTTCGTGGATGATGACGGAACAGCCTATCATATCTATGCATCCGAAGAAAACAGGACAACACATATCTCGCAGCTCAGCAATGATTATCTCAGGCCTGCAGGGAAGTATGTCAGGGTCTTCAAAGACAGGTATATGGAAGCCCCCACCTTGTTCAAATACCATGGTCGTTACTATTTTATAGGCTCCGGTTGCACAGGATGGGAACCCAATGCCGCCAGGGCAGCAGTCGCTGAATCAATATGGGGACCATGGACCGAACTGGGCAATCCCTGCCTTGGCCCCGATTCAGCACTTACATTTCATTCCCAGGGTACATTTATACTGCCGGTAGCGGGCAAAGAAGGAGCATTTATATTCATGGCCGACAGGTGGAATCCTGATAATGCCATCGACGGACGATATGTATGGTTGCCCATACATATCAATGATCAAAATATAAACATTCAATGGGTGGATGAATGGGATCTAAGGTACTTTTTTCACACTAAAAATTTGGGAATTAATAATGATAGTTATAATTTAGATACTCTTTGTGCCTGACTGAGTTAGTCGATTATTATTTTCAGCCGTAAATCCTATAACAATTATTAAGCTGATAAAAATTGTGACAAAGTTTTTTCCCCTGACCGGACTCCTGGAAATTTAGAAATTCAGTCCGTATTAATTTTATTTAAACAATACAACTTATTCCTAACCAGTTAATTACTTAACACTAACCAAAATCAGTATCATGAAAAAAACCTACTTCTTCTTTTTAATGTTGATTTTTTGCGCTTTCTGCTGGCAGGGCAATGCCCAGCCGGTAAAAAGTATCAACTGGGATTTTAGCAATCCCGCAGGAAACTATGGTACCTGGGCTTCTGTAACTGACGGTGACTTTGAATTCACACTGGCAGATGGTATACTTGAAATACCTTATGTAAAGAAGGAATGGCATTTTATCCAGGTATGGAATCCCAATGTCGATTTTCCGGCTGCTCCCTTTATCAGCTTTGATGTCAAGTCGGACTCAACGATGTCACTGTCAATGGTTATAAAGGACTGGCACGACAGTACCATAACCGAAAGCATCTCACTCACAGCCGGTGCTGACTGGAAATCCGTGTACTTTGCCTACAGAGGAACTAAAGTGATCGATACAGCACTCAAGGAAATTCAGTTCGATCCGGGTTGGATCTCTGCTCCCGACAGCCTTACCGGAAAGCTCTATTTTGATAATGTCAAAATAGGACAGGCCGCCATACAGGAAGACATGAAAAGCATGGCTGCTTACGCCTACAAGGCACCTGTCATCGACGGAACAGTAGATGGAATCTGGGGCCAGACCTTCATCAAGCAGGAAACGATAGAAAAAGTCACGGCCGGTGTGATGGATGCCGGTTTTTCCGCCAGTTTCAAGACCATGTGGGATGAGGATGCACTCTATGTACTGGTGGAAGTGAATGATTCAGTAGCATGGATCAATTACAATGACGACGGGACCATCAAGCAGGACAACAGTGACTACATTGACATCTTCGTGGACCTTGACCAGGCTTTCCCATACACAGCCAACAAGGATAACGGCAGCTGGTGGAATACCTATGACAATAATGATTACCAGCTGAAGTTCCTGCGTGACAGCATGTGGACCGAGGTTGGTGGACAGAAACCCGGGCGTTCGACCACTCCATTTGTTGAGTATGCAGTAACCGAAGTGGTGAGTGACGATGTTGTTACGGGCTGGACACTTGAAGCCAAGATCCCCTGGGCCAATATGGGTACCTTCGCACCCGCCAATAATGCGCTCATCGGATTTGAAGTACAGGTTGGCGATGCCGATGAAGCCGGAGCAGACAGCACCAGAAAAGGTCGTTATGACTGGGTGAATACAGCCGATAACAACTGGGAGAACCCCATGAAGTGGGGCATCGTAGCCCTATATAATGAGGGCTTACCCATAGAAAAATCTTTCTCGGAAGATTTTACAAACCCGGTGGATATGACCTTCTGGTGGCCGAATCATAAGCAGGCCGCCGGATCACCTACAGAGGTATTCAGGGTCTCGCAGGAAAACGGTGCGCTGCATATCTTTGAAGAACAGGAAAGTTTTGCTGACGGACAGATGTACACCTTTAATGACAGATTGTTAGACCTTACCGATAATCCATACGCCAGCTTCCGGATCAAGGTGGACAGCGGACTGTTCACCGACTGGCAGGGACTGCCCCAGGCAACCATTCCTTTCCAGCTGGGACCGTTTAGTATTGACGGGGTCAGGGAACATGCCGTCAATTTCAATTTAACCCCTGACGGACAATGGCACAGGCTTTATTTCGACTGGTCCACAGCCTATATAGGTGGAGGCGATCTGTCACTGATACAAAAATTCCTGTTCGAATCTGTTACCTGGCCAAGAGCGGATTCCGTGTATTTCTGGATCGATGATTTCATGGTCGGTAGCGCTGTCAAGTATGCAACGGATGCAAAATCCCAGTTTGCTTACGTCAAACCGTTGATCGATGGTACAGTGGACAATGTATGGAATAATCTGCCGAATATTGAAGAAGACTCCATCAAGATGATCACTGCCGGTACCATGGATAATAACTTTGCAGCTACTTTCAAGACCCTCTGGGATGAGAAAGCCCTGTACGTCCTGGTTCAGGTGAAGGATTCAGTACCCTTCATCAATTACAACGCCGACGGAACGGTAAAACAGGATCATAGCGACTATATCGATATCTTCGTGGACATCGACCGTAACTATCCTTATGTACAGAATAAGGATAACGGCAGCTGGTGGAATACTTACGATGACAATGATTACCAGCTGAAGTTCCTGAGGGATCCTGAATGGACTACTGAAGTCGGCGGACAGAAGCCCGGCCGTTCGACCGATCCGTTCGTCGATTATGCTGTTACCGACGTGAAGGATGCGGAAGAAAATATCACCGGCTGGGTCCTTGAAGCCAAGATCCCATGGGACAGCATGGGTGTGTTTACAGCCGTTAACGCCACAAAAATCGGTTTCGAGGTACAGGTGGGTGATGCTGATGAGGCCGGTGCCGACAGTACCAGGAAAGGCCGTTATGACTGGATCAACACCGCTGATAACAACTGGGAGAATCCACAGAAATGGGGAATACTCGAGCTGGCAGGTGCAGGAAAGAAAATAGTCAAAACCTACAAGGAAGACTTCAACAAACCGGTTGATCTTAATATCTGGAATGCTTATATGGATAGCTCCATATACCTGATCAGCCAGGAAGAAAACGCACTGCATATCCAGCTGAGGCAACAGGCATTTTACAATGGCCAGTTCTATGAGTTCCCCAGCTGGTTTGATCTCTCGCTGACACCCTATGCCAGCATGAAGATCAAGATCGACAGTGCCAGCTGGACTGACTGGCAACAGCTGCCGCAGGATTGGGTACCCATGGGACTCAGTCCATGGAGTCCGGACAATGTCAGGCAGCATCAGGATGTCTGGAATGTACCTATTGATGGTGAATGGCATGCGCTGTATTTCGACTGGTCAACAGATCCCGGTACAGATTATCCGGGAGATTTAAGTCTTATCAGCAGTTTCCTGTTTGAATCCGTTACCTGGCCACGTGCAGATACTGCCTACTTCTGGATGGATGACTTTTTCGTTGGTATTGCCGCATTGAAGGCTACCAAGGCTGACTCACTCACCACACTGACTGTCAGCCCGGGTACACTGGATCCAGCATTTACACCGGCAACCAAGATCTACAACGTCCAACTACCGGTCGGAACAACTGAGACACCGGTTGTGACTGCTACAGTAAGTGATGCAAACAGTACCGTCGTCATCACTCCTGCCACGGATGTCACTTCGGCAAGCATAGCCGACCGTACCACGACAGTTGTGGTTACAGCACAGGATTGGCGGGTTACCCGGACCTATAAGGTCATCTTCCAGGTGGCTACATCCATCAAAGAAGTACAGGGTGAATTCATGCTCTATCCGAACCCGGCCGCAGAGATACTATACCTTGACAATGCAGGCAAGATGAGATCAATGGATATCATTAATGTCCTCGGACAAAAAGTGAAGAGCGTTGAACTCATTGGCGCAGAAAGGTACACAATCAATATAGCAGATATTGAGAACGGGTATTACATTATCAACGTAAGAGATGTTGACAACAATGTCTATACCCGCAGAATTGTCAAGAAACAATAGTTAGTGCTGACTTAAAAAAAGAGGCTGTCTCAAAAGGACAGCCTTCTTTTTTTCAAATAACATGCTCATTTCTTTTGCTCCTCAAAAAGAAAGGGATCAAAGAAACTGAAGAGTTTTTATATTGATCAAAACGGTGCTTAAGAATTTTAAATATTGATCAGAACGGCGCTTAATTTTTTGCTTTGCAAAAAACAAATCCTGGCGCCTTATCTGATCAATATAAGGAGGTTTAAGAAAAAAAGGATAGCAAGGAAGCTTTGGATTTTGCTATGCAAAATTTGGCAGGCACCTTATTTTATCAATATGGAAGGGGGGAGAAAAAGAAAAGAAGAAGGAGGATGAAGGAGTAAAAACAGTGCTGAGTAGGTAGATAGACAGGATCAAAAAGAAGTTAAGGTTCTTTGTTTACAAATCAGGGTTAAGGGTATGGGGTGCTGAGATGAAAATGATGAACATCTGAAGGCCAAACCTTGAACCTTGAACTATGAACTTTGAACTGTTTTCCCTGACAGCCTAACAGCCTGATTTATATTGATCAAAAAGAGACCCTCTTCTTTTTAATCACTAATAATCAGTTAGAATTGAAAAGCTTACGAACTTCAGGATGGGATGGATCGGTGGTGATGGCTTTCCTGATAAGTTTATTGGCCTGTGAAGTCTGCCTGAGGCTGACAAAATTTTTTGCCAGCGCCAGCATCAGGCTTATGTTCGTTGAATCAGTTTTAAGCCTTTCCTGCATCTCTATGCTGGATTTTATTAACCTCAGTCTGGCATTAGTCTGATCACTCCCCAGACCTCCACTGATAGCATGTTCAAGGTAACCGGCAGATTTGATTAAATTTCCGCTGTTCAGGTAATATCCGGACAGGTTATAGGCTATCTCCGGCAGAGGCTCAATCCTGTACCCCATTTCCAGTTCCTGTATGGCCTGCTCAATATTATCCAGCGAGCCATATGCCCTGGCTGACATGTTGTAAGGGATACCGGAATACCTGTATTCGAGTTTCATGGCTTCAGCAGCCCTCAATGCTTCTTCATACATCCCGTTCACAATGCAATAGCGGTATAGCTGATTGGTTGCCTCCACCCAGCTCAGCCTGTCAGCAAACAATTGCCAGCCCAGCGAATCAGGAAGGGCGGCAGGTACGAATGAGGACAGGAGAGCCTCCTTATCAGCCTCTTTTTTTGTGAATGGCCATGAACCGGTCAGCAGGCTGATTCCCATGGAAGCATAAACCGAATCTGCACGGGTCACGGGTACCACCCGGTATGCCTGGCTAAAGGATACCTCCTCCCCGCATGCCACAACCCGGTTATTTCTCAAGGCATTATAAAAGGCATCGGCCATAAGAAAATACCCCCTGATATTGGGATGGACATGCTCGGTAATGAGTTCTTTACCGGTGATGCCACCTGGTGAAGCAGCTGCAAAAACAGAATCCAGGTCGACCACTATGATTCCTTCCTTTCCCTTGTAGCCCCGTATGATCCGGTTGATCTCACCGGGTGCCCTGAACCTGAGCTGGTCAAGGTCCCGGGCAAGCAGGAACAGTTTCTTTGCCTCACACGAATCATGGTTCATAAGATGCACCTTCCCGGCCAGGTATTGTGCCCTGGCATTCATGGGCTCTGCAGCCGCCAGCTTCAGAATATCTTCATCCCTGAGCAGGGTAACGGTATCCGGGTTTGTACCCTCACTGACAAATGGTGCCAGGTCCTTAAGGTTGCAGACGATAGTCCCAATCACAACAGGTATATGATGGTTCTGGTATATATGTATCAGCTTCTGCATGTTCCTGCTAAACTGCCTGATACCGGCATAATATAATTCTGAACCCAGGGGGATGGATTGCCTGGCGACCATTCGTTCCATAAGGGTTTTATCAGGTTGCAGCAGGGCATCACCCGATCTTCTGTGGTCCAGGCTTTTTTGAAAATTCCTGAGTAACTGTACCAACCTCAGGTCATCCAGCACCATATACAGGTATTTGATCCCCTGCCCTTTTGTGAGAAGCTGGGTGGACCCAACCCCAAGTGCTCCATAATATTCATTGTGACCGGTATAAATGATCACCGCATCCGGTCTGATCAGGGCAATTTCATCTGCCAGGTCAAGGAGTGTATAGGAATTCACTGCTGTGATCGCAGTATTGATCACCTCCACTTCCTTACCCGGACAGCTGAGGCGGAGCCTCTGCTCGAGCATGGCAGGGAAAGAACCTCCATGCATGTAAGGTACTCCCAGGGCTGTGGAGGCACCCTGTACCACTATGCGAAGGGTGCTGTCACTCTTTACCTTTCTGAAGGAGGGAAAAGAAACATCGGGGGCAGCTTCAGGGTTCATGAAGTACCTCCGGGCAATTTCCGGGTTCACCCTCATAAGATCCTTCCTCTGCGGATCGTCTGTGAACAAGGGATATTCGTTCCCATACCTGGCTATCCTTAGCACCAGCTCAAGAAGTCCTAAAAAAAGGAAAGGCAGGGCAACAGCAATAAGGGTAAATAATATCCTCCTGGAAGCAGACAGGACTTTCATTTCTTGACAAACGGCTTGCAGACCGTTCCTTTGGAAGTCTTTATGTTCAGATAATATATCCCTGGTGCCAGGGCTGATATATCCAGCGTACAACACTGGTCTGTCATCATTTTCGTTATATGCTTCCTGCCCAGCAGATCAGAGACAATAATCCTGGCATGATTATCATGCCCGATCTTATCGATCTGGAGTATGTTCCCGGCAGGATTCGGATAGATCCTCCATAAGCTTCCCATCTGATCAACCACTCCGTTTCCGCATCCTTCCCCCTGGTTGGAGATATTTATGGTCACCTCATCAACAACCTCCGGGTTATCCCAGGCCATAGCCTTCAGCATGATGGAACCATTGCCGTCACAGGTGCCTGAACCAATGATGTCATAGCCGTAACTTTTTTCGAGGTACAGCACGTTGACGTCATAAGTATTGATCTCCCATTTGACCTTATCGGAAAAAACATTTTCGGGTTCCACTTCTGCAATATATATTCTTTTCCCGCTGCCGGTGATATCCATCTCATCGCTTCCGAAGGGGATAACTTTCACAGCTGTGGCTGATATATAATTATAGTGCCCCAGGGGCCATGGTTCGTACTGCTGGTCTTCTCCTCCGAAGGTGATGACCACCATGCTGAATGCAGGCACCCTCACCAGCAGGCTGTCGGTGATGTTGATGGCCGAAGAATCGATGGTGGCATCTCTGTCGCTGTACCCCCCACCCGAGATGATATATTCCTTTGCGGTTCCCGGAGCTGTTAACAACAGATCATCAGGCAGGTCAACCTGTACCATATAGTCATTCTCAAAATCACGGCTGAACAGCGCGAGGCTGTATCTGCCGTCTTTTGTATAGGCATGACAGCCCACCGGATCAAATTCCAGTGCGTCGCCGTCCGAATCATGGATCATGGCCATGGTCTCCAGCTCTGTCTCCAGGATGTTTCCTTTACAATAGTTATTGAAAAAGAAAGCGGTGTAATACAAGGGAGTCTTTTTATAATCCTGTGCCGGTATGACCATCTTCCATTGCCCACCTGTCAGGTGGAAGAGGGTTGGTATGGCGCCCCCTGTTTCAATGGCACTGGCGTAATAGTCTGTCTGAACAACCGCCTGCCCCAGACGGCCAAAATAGGTGTCCTTGGTCATATTGGCCTCATACATAAAGGTTGGCTTTATTTCCCCGGTAAGTTTGATCATGTCTTTCATGGTCAGGACCAGTCCTTTCAGGTCATATTCCACCGTTGCAATCCCGTTTTTATAATAATCCAGCTCGCTCTCACCGGGGTCAATTTCCGGTGCATAATCCAGGTTACCTCCCAGGTAACCGCCTACCGCCAGCCAGTCGACTTCACCAGTATCCCCTTTCATCAGTTTGTCATGCAATCCATAACTGTTGGAAGGATGGGGTTCCCTGCCGCTGTACACCAGGAAGATCTTTTTGTCATCATAGTATTCGGATGACCTCATCAGGCGGGCCATCTCCCTGCACCATTCCCCGTATTTGGTATAATCAGAGCCTATCTGTGCATCATGGGCTGCAGCGCCCCATACCTCGTTGCCGAACTCAAAAATCAATCCCGGACTGTCCTCAAGAAGGGATTCCGTATATCCTTCCTCCGCTCTTTTACCACCATATTCCGTACCTGAGGGACCGGCAATGTATTCAAGAAAATGGGTAAATGTTTCCGGGTCTTTCATCCAGTCGGTGGATTCCTCAACCCCGCAGGTTATGATCGAATAGGCACCGATCGAGTTGCAGAAATTCATAAACCTGCCCAGTGTCATTGTGCCAGGTCCAATACAATCCTCAAAATTAAGAGGATTGGCAGTCAGAGCCCCCCAGCGTATCCCTGCAACTTTCAGCTCCCTGATCAGCCTTACCTGCTCAGGATCATCGAGAAACTCACCCCACCGGTAGTCGGTATTAATAGCCAGTCCGGCATTGACACCGATGTCTTCCATGCCTACTTTCAGCCTGGCTTTTTTATCGGTCAGTGCAGTATCAAAGGGATCAAATGCCTTTGTCGTAACCTTAAAAGGAACACTTAATTCTGAAACATTATAACCAGCGTCCACAGAGGCTATTTCAACCTGGTAGCCGGTCAGGGGATTCAGACCCCGTATTACCAACTCTTCTGAATAAACATAATCATCTGTATTATATAGTATCCCGTTAACATAAACATTGTAGCCCCTGATCTCGGTCTCACCATCGCTGGCCCCGCTCCATCCCAGCTTTACAGAAAGATCAGAAATTATTGCTGCCTCAGTTGCTGAAGGTGGCATTGGCGGCACATCATCTGCAGCGTAGGTTGTGGTCGAGAGTATCTCACTCTCATGGGATTCATTGCCTGCCCTGTCAAGAGAAGTGACAATCAATGAGTTTCTGGTCCCCGGACTAAGGCCGGTAACCATATATACGGTATCCTTTATAACGGATGTATTGCTGATTTTCCCATTCACATATATATTGTACCCGGCTAATGCCTGATCGTCCATGGCCGGACTCCAGGTCAGGCGCAGGTCGGTGAGCCCTGTGGTGGTCAGCTGCAGGTTATCTGGCACATAGGGTTTGGTTGGATCGTACACATAGGATAAATACTGACCGGGTATGTATTCTTTATCTATGCCCGGTCCTTCCCATAGCATACCACCTATCAGGGTATGTACGTTCCATTGAACCCCATAGATGACATATACCATTCCGGCTTCAAGATGCTGCAGGGTGGATTTCCATTCTTTGTCCCCGCTGGATGTCCCTATCCCGTTGGTCGAATGCAATATTACCGTACTGTAGGAATCCGCAAGGGAATTTAGGCCTATCGTGCACTGATCACCGGCCACCATATAAAAATAATAATCGCCGGTGACCGGGGGGATAAGGTATCCCTTAAACATAGCCGTAAAGAAATCAGTCCCGGTACAGGGCGGGGATTGCTGGCAATCGGAATAGACAGATAAGGACAGGGAAGGAAGGTCAATCTGGTCATAGGGTGCCAAACCGCTTTCAGCGATCATCTTAAATGCAGGGTTGGCATCCAGGGGCACCACCTGCTGCCAGAAGACAATATCATGGATCTCAAAATTGATTCCCGGATTGTTATAGGGTCCGACGTACACATTAAACGAAACGCTGGCTGACCCGTCAGGGTCAGTGGCTGTCACACTGATCATGGCCGTCCCCAGCTTCCATTGTTCGGTAACATGAATGATGGCAAAGGTATTACCGGGTGTGTAGGCTACATCATTTACAACCAGTATGCTGGTATTGGATGAACTGGCAGTGAATGTAATGACCTGGTCCTTATCCGTTTCGTTGTCATTCACATCAGGCAACAAAAGGAAATTCTCTCCTGAACTAAGGAACAAGGTGTCATCATCCGGGCTTCCTATGCTTACAGGATGCTGGGCAAGTATCGCCATGCCTGACATCCACATGATACAAGAAAAAAAATATTTTCTTATCATCTGTTATTTTATTTTCTGTTTAAATATACGGCTGCTATAAAAGTTATTCCATTTCATGAGATTAAATATGCCCCATGCCGTGATGGAGCATGGAGCATATTATAACATCTTATCAGCCCTATACGACAGCCGAATAATTAACTCTATGGCAGTTTTTACTGTATGATGAACTTAGATACATGCTGCTGATTCCTGCCTTTCAGTTCAAGCAGGTAAACGCCCTTATTCAGGTCACTGATGTCAACGGTCACTAAAGTGCCGTTCACCAGTGCCTGTTTAAGTACCCTGCCTGACAGGTCACTGATCAGTAGCTTATCGTATCCTGCCTTATCGATGCGCACGTTGATGTAATCGACAGCGGGTACCGGATAAACCAGTATGGTATTTTCCACGGGGTCAACGACACCTGAAGGTTCGCTCACAACTATAAAAAACGCCACCTTGCGGCTGTTCTGGCTGACATCACTCAGGGTAAGCGTGATCATGGCCACACCGGTCATATCAGCCGCCGGGGTAAAGGTCACGCTGGCTGTCCCGTCAGATTCAATAGCTGAAACCGCTAAGTTGTTGAACAAACCGGTATTGTCATTTTCGATGCTCAAGCTAAGTCCATCCACTGAGCCTGCCCCGTCAGATATCCCAGTCAGCCCTATGACCGACTCACCGGAGTTCTTATTGACGTATACATCAGCAACATGATCCATGGTCAGCAGGCTGTTGCTCTGGGCCACAAAGGTGATAACAGCCTTACCAGGGATAGCCAGGGGACCGTCACTGGTGTTATATGTTCCCACGTCCAGACAGTTTTCTTTTTCGGTTGTCCTGTACATGGTATACTGTTCGGGCAGGTTATCACCCACGAAACGGATGGGTGCTGAGAATGTACCCTTGTTAATGACCACGATGGTGAACGAGCCGTCCTTGTTCTTAAAGGCTGTTGCCACCACATCGGCATAGTCTGATTCCGTGGTCACCCTGATGGCACCAGGACGTATGTATTTAAAGAAATTTTTACTTACATAGAATATGGGTGTCGGCTCATTATTCAGGAGCTGCATCGATTCAAATGACCAGTTGGTCCACAGGCTGATATTCCCTGCCCATAGTGAGCCATGGATAGCCATGGCCACCCCGATGGCCGTGTTGAAATTATCATCATAACCTACATGGGTTTCCGACATCCACATCTCTTTTGGATTGGCTCCTTCCTGCACCTTATTCCACAGGCTGGTCCACCCCGAAAAACTCGGGAAGCCTGAGGTAACGCCGGTCTGGTCATAGCCATGGACAGCGAAATAATCTGTATAGGCATCGGCGGTAGCATTTGCTTTCAGTGCTGAGAGATAGCCATCATTGCTGTAATCCCCCCAGCCTATCCCGAAAACCTGTTCAGGCATAAAGAAACCGACATTCCCCAGACCCTCCTGGGCAAACCTGTCGCCCACCACGGCAATCAGCTCGGCGAATTTCTCCCCGCTCAGTATAGCTGAATTATAGGGTTCATTGAAGTATGGTTCATTTTGCAATCCGATAGCCAGCAGGTCGATATCTGCCTCCTCCTTGAATGCCTTGGCTACGGCCACCATGCTTTCAGCGAATTCTTCATAATAATAAGGCTCAAGGATATTATCGGTCAGCTCCCATTCGATGGCTTGTTCCTTATGGCTTGTGCTCAGGTTCCTCTTCATCCACGCAGGCGGGCTCCAGGAAGTGAGTATAAATGCTTCCACCCCTTTGGCCTTCAGCTCACGAAAATAATCCCAGTCGAAGGCCCCGTAGTCAAATCCGCTCTTGTTCAGGACATAAGGATCGTTATTGTCATTCTCATTCTCCCAGCCGTTTTCAATAATGCCTATTCTCACGGCACTGGCCCCCAGGTTCTCGGTGTACAGGGATGCAAACCGGGGTGCAGTCTCATAGGTCCCCAGACCCCTGATGGTCTGATGCTCCTCGGCCATATTGATGCTGATGTTACCGACTTTTTTAAGCTCAGAGCTTAGCACACTGATAATAAAATTGATTTCCGAAGTATCTGAGGTAGCATGTGTGAGGGTGACGGTTATACGTATCCTGGAAATGTCAGAGGCGGTATAGGTCAGGTCTGCTGTACCATCGGACCTGATATCTCCGATGACCGGATCAGGTATGAAGGCTGGAGCAGCACTGACCGCTTTAATGGACAGTCCATCTGTAGAGCCCATCCCATTTGACAGGCCTGTCAGGGTGATGGTATGGGCACCTGAATTTTCAAAGACGCTCTGTTCCGGTACCGGATTAATGGTCGTGGACGGGTATCGTACATCATACACCGCTGAATCCCCGAACCGGATATTGGTATAATAGACCAGTCCCGATGTGTTGGTAAAAGGCCAGGTCGGCTCGGTATTATGCCAGTTGATCAGGAGCACATTGATCCTGGAGGCATCGATGGGTTCACCCAGGCTGTTATTCATATCCCCCGGGTCGCGGTAATCAAAGGAGACTGTGGTCCAGGTATCTGGTGGTACCTGGTGCATATTGGCCTCGGAATTCTGGATATTCCTGTCTACGTTGCCATCCGTACCATGAACATGGTAAAAATAATTCCAGTGCCACGATTCGTTACCCACGGAAAGGATGTCATAGGATACCACAGGCATATCGCTGAGGTCCAGTTCCTGAGGCAGTGCAAACCATGTACCCGCAAAGGTCCATTTTTCTTCATACCGTAACCGCAAGGCTTTGACACCCAGTGTATCCACAATATCCGTCCAGACGAATTCCCCCTCTCCTTCAGTCCCGAACCAGCTGAGTGCGTCAGGGTCTGACAGATCCACCACATAACCTTTCACAGGAGGTGTGGTCGATTCGATCTCAAAGATCATTGTTGTGTTTTTATCCCCATCGTTGCTTGCTGTACCGCCATCATCACTGATGCTCACCGTTATGGTCGATGCGCCAACCTTACCTGCAGCAGGTGTATAGGTAACGCTGGCTGTGCTCTCACCCTGTGTATACGATATGACCGGTGCAGGGATGACGGTTTCATCAGAACTGGCAGCAGTAATGTCCAGATGCTGGTCGCTGCCGTCCCCATCACCTATACCCGTCAGGGTAATAGTCTGTTGCCCGGCATTATTTACCACGGTCACCTTGCCCACCTGGTCAATTACCGGTGAGGCATTCAGGCTGCTGTAGGCGCTTACCTTAAAGGTCACTGTTGAATCAGCACCATCCTCATCAGTGACAGTGACGGTAATATTGGCTACGCCCGGTGCCTGGGCAGTAAACAGGAGCATCCCGTATTTCCCGCTGTTACTGTACTGTACTTCGACTTCATCGATGACAGCCGTATTATCGCTGGTGGCGGTCACAGATATGGTCTGTTCCACATCACGGTCACCATCTGAAATACCAGAAAGATGGATATTGTTCTCCGTATTGATTGCGGTTACGACATCACCCAGGGGATCGATTTCCGGAGGCTGGTTAGCGCTGACTGTCAGCATGAACCTACAGGTATTGTCCTCATAACCTGAGGCACCCCTGGATGTCAGGGTAATAAGCTGGGAACCCACAGCATCCTGTTTTAGGGCAAAAGTCAGCCAGCTATGGCCATAAGTGACTGACCGGTCGTTCTCCATATGTGTATCATAATCGATATCTTCCACAGCAACATTCTCTATCAATGCACTGCCTCCTGAAACCTCTATGGAAGCTGTATTTTTAATTTCGGGGATCAGCACTTTCCGGGTCCCGGTTGTATTGATATAAAAGCTCTGGTCAGGTATCTGGCCTATATAGGATAGAGGTGCAGCCTGATCACCCAGCGAAAGCTGGTCAATCAGGTAGCTTCCTGAACATGACAGAGACGTGCCGTTGGCCACCAGCTTGACCCCTGTGATCCTGCTCAGGTCCAGTATATCAGGATCGGCTGCTGAAAAATCAAACAGTACATCGATGAAATCCTTGCCGGTAAACAGCCTGTTCTGGTCGAAATAATATGCACCGGCGACAAGCTCATTGTATAAATACTGCCCACCGACCTGTTCAATAGCATAACCTTTCCCGGAATAGTCAATGAGAAAAGCCTGTATGATCATATCGGTTTCGGTCCTAATACGCAGGTTCAGGTAGGGATTGTCCGATATGTCGACCACCGATTGGAGGTCATAATCCATACCATACCAGCGTTGTGAACGCTCGACATTCACACGCAGGCTGCTGTCTTCCATACTGAAGGAATGACCTGGCAGGGAAGAGACTTCTTCAGGCATCACGTCTGTATTGAAATCCTCCAGGTAACCTGTGCCACCGTCCACCAGCATCACTACCTGGAAGGAGTCTACCGTTGTGTTGGCCACGGCTCCGTTATCCTTCAGGGTGATCCTTACATAAGCCCTTCCTGTGGTGTCGGGTGCCGGGGTAAAGGTCAGTACAACCGAATCGCCTTGCAGGGCGGATACTGTCGGATTCGGTATGATGCCTGTATTGGTGCTCACAGCGGTGACGGTTACAGTCTGCACAATCTCCGCCTCACCGTCGGTAATACCTTTCAGGGTGACTTTCTGCTGCCCTGCATTGGCGAAGACCAGGAGGTCCTCCATGGGTGCAATAGTAGGCGGACTTAAATTTGGTTTTGCCGCTTCACCCATCCTGAAGTCATCGAACCAGATGGTACCCGTTGCTCCAGTAGTCAGCCCAGGATTCAGTTGCACCTCAGCAAGTATAGGTGTGGTCAGGTTCTTGATCTTATTGCTCAGGTCAATATAAACATAGGTCCAGTTTTCCGTATCCGCCGGTACGGAGAAAGTAATTTCAAGATTCACTGCTGATGTATCTTTGAAATCGATCACGAAATTGTTCATGGCTACATTTGCCTTGATATGAAAATCGCAATAAGGGGCCACGCTGATGTCAAATGGCCTGGCCCAGAAGACAAAGCGGTCCCAGGGATGAGACGTAGCCATCACCTTGAGCATGCCATCCGACTGATCAAAGGTGTAGGCATCTGCCCAGCAATAGGGATCGAAAGGAAGGCTGCCTGAGAAATCAATATCCCAGCTGGTCTGGGGTGCCTGTGCATATAAACCGGCAGCCGGCATGATCAGCAAAATGCTGATCATAAAGGGTATCAATAATTTTTTCATCTGTATTTAGGTTTTGGTGATTATTTATTCTTCCTTATAAAAATAATGATTTTAACGCGTTGTACTGTTATAACTATGAATTTCTGATCCAGAATTTATATAGACGCTCCCCCGAACACTCGGGAGAGCGTCTATATATTTATTTATTCATTTGACATTAATCAAACAGTGACCCAGTCCTGTCACCTTTCCTCCGGTAAATTCCTTAACGGTTATCCTGTATGTGCCTTTCTGATCGGAAGTGAAAAAAGTAACATCATTCCATTTTGTGATACAGGGATCCCAGAAAAGCAGGTTACGGTAATCAGGTATCCGCTTCTGACCGGCTTCTTCGCTTGAATGGTCCGGGAAACGGGGCACTGAAGCCCTGCGGGAGAAATGATAATCCAGACCCAGCGCTCCCGGGGGCAGGACAATATTGCGGATCACTTTTTCCCTGGTACGTATATCAATGATCCCGTCAAAAGATAAATTTTCAAGGTAATAGCGGTAGTGCACCACCCGGATACTTTCAATGTCCGAGGGTGGCATGGACAGCACATAGGCCGGTTGTACAAAGGGGACACCATCGACCAGGATCAGCGGCGAATCACCAATGACACGTGATAGATGCTCATCCAGCACCAGCAGCTCAGGCCCTTCCCTGGTCCGTGATGTTATAACCTTATTTACAAGTTCGAAAAAAACTTCTTCCATTACCGGCAGCTCTATATACTGGTCCATGACCAGGTGAAAATCGGCTTCTCCGTAAAAACCATCTGTGACGGGTTTAGGCTGCTGTTCATCATCAGGACTGATTCCCTGGTATGCTTGCTGCACCTGGGCGGCAAGCAGCAGATCCTCCAGTTCCTTACGATACTGTTCGCTCATGATCACAGGAGGGATACTCTCGCCGGGCATGCTTCCCGCGTATGGATTATCGGGAATGATCATCTTACTGTCATCGGGAGGGTAACAACATATAGTGATCCGTCGGTCACCGCAGACGTCCCTCAGCAGGAATGCAAATTTACCGTAAGCATCCGTCACCGTACTGAACATTTGTGCCGATTCACCATTAAAACTCATCAAAACGACCTGTCCTGATACAGGCCTGCCACCGTCCACTGACATAATTTTTCCTGAAAGGATCTCCCCCCCGTGTTCCGGTGGCAGCTTTTTCGGGCTGCACATAAGCCATGCTATTGAATCCGGTGTCAGTACGGGAGGTATTGTATGAACGTATTTCTCCATCAATTCCACCAATCCTTTCTGGTCAGTGACAGGAATATTCATGTGCTCGATCCGTGGTATCACTGAACCTCCCAGCAGGTCGAGCCAGTCAGACAGGTGATCGCGTGATAAAAGCCTCATATCCCTGGTTACCGTAAGGGCATAGCTGCTTTCTCCTGGAGACCGTTGCGGATGATCAAGGTATACCTGAACTTTTTCCCTTGTCCCGGGATCCTGCCTGCTGGTGTGAATAATCAGATTTTTTAACACAGGAGGCACAAAGAAACCGGTCTGTGCCAGGATCTCCAGATCCGGGGTCACCAAAAAAACCGTATAAATGCCCGGTTCTCCGGGCAGAGGGACAATTAAACGCTGTGGTAGGGATTTCTGTATACCTTCCTGGTGATAAACGACATCAACTCCCCGCATTATTATCAGATCAGATTGTTTATCAGGATCATACCCTTCCGTTTGTATCATCTTCAGCACAAGGAACTCTTTATCAACGGAAACGCTGATACCGATACCCTCCTCCGGGGAGGGAAGTTTTATATCGAAATGGTCGCCGGAGGAGGAAAGGAACTGCAGGGAATACTCCGCCCCCGGTATTGGCATAATCTCAAAGAAGCCCAGTCCGGTGGAATCCGTATAAAAGCCGGCCAGGCTATCTCCCGAAGCCGTATAGACGGTACCTCTTCCGGTCAACGGTTCAAGGAATCTTGTCAGTGCTTTGACAATAATCCGGTTCTCTTGATTTACCAGCATTTTCCCGTATACCGGATGTATTGTCAGGTGTGGTTGCAGGGAGTCAGGGGATCCCTCATTGACATGGCTGACCATCCCGGCCCTGCTTATATTGATCACCCTGATGTGCTTCCTGGCTATTATAAGCTGCCCCAGGTTCCTGCTCCAGCCGGTATAGACCTGTATGATATAATAACCTGACAGGCATTCCTGGGGCAGGTCAAGTGCTCCTGAGGTAAACAATCCCATGGCTCTCAGCCTCTGCTGTTCCACGATCTCATTCTGTGCATCGATCAGCTCTACATTTATGACATCGCTGATGGGCGGAAAAGAACCCGCTGCAGGAGAGAATCCTCTTACCGAAAAACATACCGTCTCACCTGCCAGGTAAAAATCCCTGTCGGTTGTTATCTGCAGGACCTCCATAGGGGTAGTACGCCTGAACTCACTGTAGGAATCCATGAATGTCTCATGTTTCTGCGCGGATAAAACCTGGATGCCGGAGCAGCACAATATAATTAGTATGGGATTTACCCCTTTCATCTTGGTTTCCAGTTTACCGGAGGCTCAGCACTACCTGCTGTCGTACAGTCAAAGCAGAAACTGGAGTTAGCCATTGTGGTTACCAGCACATCCCCGTCCCTTATGGTATCGGCCAGGAGCCACCCGAACTTCAGGTACCTTGCTATATCAGGGTTATTTTCACCCCTGATAACCGCATAATTGCAGTAACTGTATGGTGAAATGAAATAGATCGGATCATTAACAAATTCCTCTGCATCGACATACATGGTATCTGTTCTGACGGAAGAACAGGTAAAATAACCCAGCACGCTTTCATCAGGGTTACCGGTATTTCTCATATTACCTCTTATGGTGGCCGGGATGGGATCAAAGAGCGTACCCAGGTTCTCGTTGAGTTTCTCGATAGCTTCCCAGTACCTGAACTCTTCCTGTGAGATGGCGTGCTGGATCAGTATGATGCGGTACCTGAGTGTCAGGCGGGTGGTCGTATGGTCCACATAAGTGATGGGTTGTTTCACCAAACGGTCGATCTGGAATCTTTCTGTAGAGGCGATAATGATAGATGATGAGCTGTTATGGGCATAACAGACCGAAGGATTCCATGAGCTGGATATAGGGACCGAAAACACCCAATCCTCTATAAATTCCCAGCGATAATAACGTGTACTGTTTGCAGGATCATGGGTGTCGATATAGACCTGTATGCCGTCATAATCCATGCTTCTGCCCGGGTGCTGCTCCCTGCACCAATATAGGGAGTCTACCGGAGGACAGGGCTTCAGCTGTTCCCAGCCAGATTCATAATACCGGTCGTCCACCTGTATGCTTAACCTGTATTCCCTGCCTTCCCTGGCCCTGATACCTGATTTGGCGGTGGAATAGCCACCTTGTCCATCTCCGGTGAGTGTCTCGGAAATACCGTCTTTTTCCTCTATGACCACCACAGCGTCAGTGACAGGAACGGTAACCACTTCCTGTATGCCGCTGCTGAGATTCAGCTTAACTGTATAAGGACCCGGAGAACTGGTGATGCCACCGTCAACAATCAGCAGGTGTTCACTTTCTGTAACTTTTGGATTGTATTCCTCAATACACGAATGATTGATCAGTGAAAACATAAAGATTGCTGCAGGGCCTGCCCGGTGCCAAATTAAAATAATGTGTTTCCTTAGCTGCATCCTGACAATCTTTAAAACCTTATATTATAGGTAGCTGTAAATACAGGGACTGCAAATATTGACATCTTGTATCCCTGTATTTCCTTCCCATTGGATATAAAAAAGATCGAATAAACATTGTCCCTGCCTGTGACATTGTACAGGGCAAAGGACCAGGAGGAATGTGCGATCTTTGTACTTTTCAGGTTGCCCTCGACGTTGACCGACAGATCCCATCTGAAATAATCCGGCACCCTGTATGCATTGCGCTCCGAATAATGAAGCCTGATCCCATTTTTGAAGGGGAACCTGGCAACAGGATAGCTTATCGGCCGGCCGGTGCTGTATACCAGATTGGAAGACAGGTTGAGCCGCCGGGAGATGACGACATTAACCACACCGGATACATCATGGGGCTTATCGTAATCGGAGGGATAGTACTTACCGTTGTTTATATCTTCAAAATCGAACCTGGAATCGACCTGAACAAGGGAACGTGACCAGGTATAGCTCAGCCAACCGGTTACCCTGCCTGTATTTTTTCTCATGATGAATTCGGCACCGTAGGCTTTTCCCTTGCCATTTATAACATCCGTTTCAATATGGTCATTATTGATCAGCCTGGCTCCTCCTTTGTATTCAAGGATATTAGCTATCCTTTTGTAATAGGTCTCAACGGAAGTTTCTATATTATAAGGCATGTCCTTATAAAAGCCAATTGATATCTGGTCTCCGTGCTGGGGCAGTATATGAAGATCGCTGAGCTTCCAGGTATCCGTTGGGGCGATGATGGCTGAGTTGGACAACATATGCAGGTACTGGGCATTGCTGTTATAACTGAGCTTGATGGAATTGGAGGGATTGATCTTATATCGCAGTGAGAGTCTGATCTCCGGATAATGGTAAAATTTAATGAGCTTACCTGCCGGATAACTATTAGTTCCTGTAATATTTGATTCTTCCATTGGCGCATCATGACCGTACAGGTATACTGTTTTGGGTCCGAGGTAATGATACATGGAGTAACGGAACCCGCTATATAGCTTAAGACGTGAACTGATGTCATATTCATCGCTGATATAGCCTGCTGTTTCAAGGGCATGTTCCCTTTCAAGCACCAGGGGTATGATATCGGAAGCGTCACCCAGCGGACGGAAGTCATTGGGATTCATCACATAATAAATACTGCCGGCACCAAAACGCAGGATATGTCTCTCGTTCAGGAAATAGCTGAACTCGGGCTTCAACTCATAATGACTGATGCCGTATTTGAGTGAAAAATCTGACATAACCTCCTTATGGCTGCTCACGTTGTAACGGTATCCGCTGTACAGGGCCCAGAACTCAGCGATGAATTTCTCACTGAAGTAATGTTTCCAGCTGGCCGAAAGGCTCTCATTGTCATACTTATAAGTAGTATCTGAATTAAGCCTGAAGCGGTCGTTACTGTAATATGCTGAAAGATCCAGAAAGTTACTGTTGCTGATCTTGCTGGATATTTTACCAGTAAAATCATAAAAACCGGCGTCAGAGTTGCGGATACCCGGATCCTTTATCCTGCCAAGTATCCAGTCGGAATAAGTAGCCCTTATTCCTGCCAGGTATGATATCCTGTCCTTCAGGATCGGCCCTTCGACGGTTACCCTTCCTGTGACGGGGCTTATTCCTGCGTTCACAGCCATATTTTTCATATTACCCTGCTTGGTGGTGATGTCAAGGACCGATGATACCCGTCCTCCGTAGCTGGCAGGCATACCACTTTTAAACAGTTCCAGATTCTTGATCACATCAGGATTGAAAGCGGAAAAGAATCCGAACAAATGGGAAGAGTTGAAAACAGGGGCATGATTGAACAGGATCAGGTTCTGGTCCGACGTGCCTCCCCTGACATGAAATCCTGATGATGCTTCTCCCACCGTCTGCACCCCCGGCAGGAGCAAGGCTGCCCTGACAATATCTGTTTCACCCATCAGTGCCGGCAGGTTCTTTACCCTGGATATTTCCAGCCGCTCAATGCCTGTCTGTATGCCTGAAACATTCTGGTACTTATCGGCTATGATCTCCACGGCTTTCAGTTCTGTCAGCTTATCCTTCAGGTCAATATTCAATCCGGCATTTGAATATAATTGTATATTAACGATAACTGTTTCTTTGCCTAGGTTCTGGTAGCTGATCCTGTGCTGTCCCCTGGGCAGTGATAATATATAATACCCGTTCAGGTCTGTTGCTGTACCTGAAGAGAGTTCTTCAATATAGACTATGGCACCCACCATCGGCTCGCCATTTTCGTATTCCTTGATAAATCCTGAAAGGCTGACCTTCCCCGGCTCATTCCTCAGGGCAGGATTACCCAGCTCAACCAGCCCGTTGGCCTGGTAATGCTGAGTACCATTGAACGGAACCTGAACAGGGACTTCTTCCTGACTGAACCTTTCACCAATCGTTTTATTGACCACCGGTGTTTCAAACAAGGCATCCGGCACCCGGGTCAGTACCGGAGCATTCCTGGTAATAATGACGTGGCCCTGTGGGGTGATGGCATAATACAGGTTCACATTATGCAAAGTGGAATCCAGTATCACTCCCATTTGTGCCGGCCCGTCGGGCTGGATCACCCTTAGGGTATCCACAAAGGTTGGATCGTAGAAAAACCTGATATTGCCGGTGGATTCCAGGAATTCAACCAGATCAATAAAAGGTGCCTTATCGAAGGACCGTTCAACAAAGATACCGGCCGGCTGGTTATAAGCCCTGAATGCAGAGGAAATAGCCAGGAAAATAATAAGGAAGATCTTCCTGTTATGGCTGTAAAGATTCATAGAATTTTAAAACCCGGATCAGTTCACCGGCAATGGCATACCGCACCAGGATGTGATTTTTCTGCAGGAAGGATTTCATCTCTTTATGTTTATCCTCCAGTGCGTTGAGCAGGGTTTTGTTATTTTTGATATTATAAGATTGCCCGTCATTCAACAGCAGGATCCGGGTGCCGTAACGGTATTCATATCCGGCTGTACCGGCGGTGCCGGCAAGTGATTTTATATGTTTGATGTAGCATCGTATGCCTGAATTATAGACTTCTTCATAATAACCGGGAACAGGAACAGCACCATTCTTCAAATGTACAAATCTCACACCGTACAGGCTGAATGAAAGGACAATGTTCCTGTTTACCATAATTTCTTCTATGACATCACCATTGCGGAACCCGAGGATCAGTTCATCATTTAGGAGGTCATATTTCAGCAGGAGGCTGTCATAGGTGCCATAAACAGTCTCAAGGACAGGATGTGCCTGTCCTGCCCTCATATAATATGGATTCCCTGACGCAACCGGGTAAACAAAGGAATTCCTCCGGCCATTGATATAACCGTCAGGATTGCTATACACTCCCGGATAGTCCCGAAGAAGGGATTTTATCTGCCAGTCATCCTGGGATGCTGCAGAAAGGATGGCTAATGTCTGTAAACAACCCGCTAATAAAACCTTACCGCGATTCCTCACCTCATAACAAGTTTAACCGCAGCGACCCCTCTCTCCAACGAATAAATAATATTCATTAGTCCTGCTGTATGCTTCCAGGCAGAAGCAACAGTCATGGTTAAGCGGCCCCTGCGGTTTAACTCAAGCTTCAGAAAACCTTCGGAGTTCTTTGAAGACTGTTATTTAACAAATTTTATGGCTTTCGACAGACCTTTGATTTGGGCAATATAGACGCCCTTGTTCATATCTGCAACGTTCACTTCAGTGATATTCCTGGCCGATTTCACCAGTTGCCCGGTAATCGAATAAATATCTACATCGATGTTTCCGGTACCTGTAAACCTCAGGATGTTGTTGACGACCATGGCACGCACTTCCGCTTGCCTGACATCCCTGGTGGAACCGGGTCCTTCTGCCGGCAGGAACTGCATATATCCACAATAATAGGTGGTGATATAAGCCTCATCCTGATGGGCATTCCACCAGTAATGTGACTCCACCGCGTTGACGTTGCCAATGGATTTGACATCAAAGGAAATGACCGGTTTTACTGCCGGATCGAATGCCGTATAATCGGCAATGTTTTCCACGTCACCCGTGGTGGGCTCGGTCAGGTAAGCCATTACCTTGGTATACTCGAGAATGAGAATCACCCTGAGTTCGCCATTGGTGGCAAGCTGATCATCAATGTAATGGGGGGCCGCAATAAGTTCCTCCAGGGCAATGCCGACATCGGTCCATGAAGCGGCTGTTCCCTTGCTGCCGTTGCATTGATCCACCGCAGGGTTAATAAAACGGATCTTCTTACCTCCAAGCTCCACATACCTTGCATAAGACTGGTTACGGAGGGTCACATCCGTACCTGCCGCCGTAAAGTCGGGTTCATACCTGTTCGGATCGTAGGTCTGAATAGCCACTTCCCAGCCATGATCGGTGAACTGTGCGAACTTATCCACAAACTTCAGCATGACATACAGGGCATCCTCATCATAAAAAGCTTTCCAGGATGAGCCGGCTGAGGTTCCACCGTCGAAGAGGTCATCGCCGTCCTTGGCATGATGGGTCATCTGATATTCAGTACCGGCATCAGTCCAGAGGGCATCCCAATTGACGGAAGCCAGGTTCCAGTCCCAGTCAGCAGCAGCCATATGAACCTTTGCCGTATCCTTCCATTGATAGTGGTTATCATTGAAATCAGGCTGATCACCAAATGCAAACCAGCCCACAGGTGTAAAAGCCACCTGGGCAGAGGCTCCTAATGATAATAACAATAAAAAGAAAAAACATAAGGTAAAATTCTTCATAGCGTTTGGGTTTAGGTTATTAATAACTGATGTTTAAATGTTTAAATGAGCTCTTAATATAAGAAATTTTATTCATTTTTTAACATCAAATGCTGTTAAAACCTCTGGAAATTTATGACAGGACATACGCATATCCGTTTCGATGCACTAACTATTGACTATATAACAAATTCATATTTAAATACTTGCAATCTTTCGCACCTGTTAATAATTTCTTATCTTTTTTGCAAGTGGGGTGTTCAATCTGCCGCTGATTTTTTCTGCTTTCTCCAGGTCAGTCAAAGCCTGTTCATGTAAATTCATTTCATGATATATAAGAGCCCTCATAGCAAAGGCATCACCATAATGATCGTCCTGGTCTATGGCTTTGTTTACCAATTTCAGTGCCTGTCCGTAATCACCGGTACCGAGAATAATTTTTGCCCTTTCCAGGTTCCTGACCTTCTCATCCAGAAGTTTGTCCTGTTCAATGGCAGTAAGTCTCTTCAGAAGATTCTCCAGGTGGTCCACGGTTTCCCTGTTCCTGCTGTTATAAATAATACTGTCTTTGTGTTGGTTGAGAAAAAGCAGTGCCTGTGTATAATCCTCCCGCAGGTAATCAAGGTAGATGATATAATAATAAGGCAGGTATCCTTCAGGTGCCAGCAGGAAGGCTTTCCTGAAGTCATATCCGGCAGCCTGATAATTTGTCAGCTGGAGAAAAAGGATGCCTCTTTCAAGGTGAAGGTATGTGTCAGAGTCCTTTTCCCTGATCAGGCTGTCAATTTTCCTGATCCTGTCTATCTTACGCAACAGGGTATCCAGTCGGGCATCAATTCCTTCCTGTGTTGTATAAGCTATTATGCCCGTGCTGTCCCAAAGGTAGAGGGCCGACTTCCGGATGATATCAGCATATAGTTCTATGAATTCATTATTCCGCGAATATTTTTCTGACTGCTCATCCAGGATGGTGCATGCGGTAACATAGTACCCGTTTTCCACCAGCAAATGCAGGTACCTGTATGCAGATGTCTGGTTTCCCGGATCAGTACGGTACTTCAATCCTGCATCAAGCAATTCCTTGTGACTGTTCAATTCTTTCTTGTCCGCACCGGAGGGACTTTTTGAACAGCTCACTGTCAGGGTAAATATTATTATTATAGGTACTATTTCAGACCACATGACCGCATTTTCAGAAAAAGGATCAGTTGAGCAAAGCTTCCAGGCGGGCTGCTACCCGTTCATGTCCTGCTTCATTCCAATGGTTGTCATTAGGAATGTAATACGACTCTGTCACGGTAAATGGATTTTCACCATTGATAAAGACCGGGAAGAGGTTTATAAAATCTATGCCTTCCCGGTCACAGAACGCTTTCCATGATCTCACGTAATAATCCATGGTGTCCTGTTTCATGACCTGTGTCTGCCAGGGGTGTACTCCCAGTCTCAGGGTAATATCTTTTTCTCTGCACAGGGCAGCCAGGGCAGCTATGTTCTTTTGTCCCAGTTCGAGCCCTCTGTCGGCCAGCTTTACCGTCAGGGTATCATAATACCACTCACCTACCCCGTGAAATTCCGGGCTCCTGAGCATATCGTCATCATGAAAATCCCTGAAAAAATCAAGATATAGCTCGACCGTGTTCTTTTGCAGGCTGGCATAGGCCCTGGGATTGAATTCTTCCATCCTGCTGACGAAGGCATTGATCTTCTTTGACTCTCTGGCCGATCTGATGGCATAAAAGGTATAGGAATGTTTTTTAAAAAAACTATTTAGCCAAACTGAAACAGGGTAAAGTAATCCCTCTTTCCTGGGCACAAATGGCTCATAGGCTATCTCATTCTGCAGGTCGGAAATATCCACAAACACCCAGATCTCATCGGTTTTCAATCCCTTGCTGTTCAGCAGGTAATCCGCTTTCAGGTAATAGATCTTGGGGGAGTAACTCACAACAGCAGCATTCAGTATCTCTATATTCCTTTTGGCAGCGATCTGTTGCAGCCTCCCGCAAAAACTGTATTTATAATCGATCCCAACCGCTTCCGTATGTGAATCACCCATGATCAGGATTCTTTTCCGATCGGGCACCCTTTTAACCCTGTAGACCGCACTGTCACGGAAACCCATGGAGTTGGTGAACACAGGGTATACCAGTCCGCCCCAAGCAGCCATGGCAGACTGGTTACTTTTCAGTCCGTGATGGTAATACGGATGCCTGATCCTGAAAGAATTAAAATCATAAGGGATCCTCAGCGTACCCAGGATCAGGTCAACGATGACGTATCCGGTTAACAGGACCAGGACATTAATTCCGTATAACCTGAGTTTCCGCTTCATTTATACCTGTACACATTCGCGCTGGCGGCGCGGATGTGTATAATCCTTAAGGTGTGATGATATACCTATTAGTCAGTTACGGTAATTGTAATTGTTTTGACATCTTGCAGGTATTCTTCACCCCAGTTTCCCGAACTGGAAGCCACGACGGTTAAAGAATATTCGCCGGCCACGTTATATTGCCTCACTGTTATGGAATCCAGTTCCAGGTCAATACTCACACCCTGGGCCCCGTAAAAATCCTTGCTGTATGTACTGATGGAATCAGCGCCCCTGAAATATACGGCCCACTCTCCGACGATCTTATCGGTATATATCACAAAAGGAGTACGGGTTTGGATGGTATTGTTGTTAAGATTGGTGGTGAAATCCGCCGAAGGTTTCATGGCCGGCTCCTTGTTACAGGCTGCAAGAAAAACGATGATGAAAATTAATGATGTTAGTATTGTTTTCATTTGACTATTGTTTTTCTATTAATAAATCGTTTACCATCCCGGATTCTGCTTAAGCTGTCCGGCATGCAGGTCTATTTCAACCAGCGGGATTGGGAAGAATTCATTTTTCCCTACGACAAAATTCGCCTGTCCATCGGAGCCATTAAATATCTGGGCAAAATTGATTCCCCAGGCATCATCAAAGCTCCAGCGGATCAGGTCGAACCATCTGTGGCCCTCGAGTGCCAGTTCTACATCTCTTTCATGCATGATGGCATTCCTTGTGAGTGCTCCAACAGCAGGCATATCCATGCGAGCCCTTACTTCATTCAGCCGGGCCAGTCCGCTTCCATCATCACCTAACAGGAACTGTATTTCTGCATACATCAGCAATGCATCTGCATATCGTATTATGGTCCTGTTAAATGGATCATTCTTTGGCGCATCTTTGTCGTTATAAATAGGGAAGTAATATTTTTTCAGACCCAGCCCATTGGTACCGGGAGGGAGGGTCAGTTTGCGTGATATAGCCACCCTCTTGTTGTTGACCCCGCTGATGTATTTCTTGTAATAAGGATGAGAAGGATCAAAATGCATGGTATCTCCGTCCATATAAAAAGTCGAGTGTACCCTGGGATCCCTGTCAAACGGTGCGGGGACACCCGCCGTCTCGAACTCAAAGTACAGGGCAGGATGTCCTTCCAGGTTCCTGAAACTACTGGAATGGGGAGAAAAATACTGGAAGTTCAGCGAACCTGACCACTGCCAGCCGGGAAGCCATCCTCCTGCTATGCGTTCATCTGAATACTGTACCTGCCAAATGGTTTCCGCATTATTCTCAGAGGGATAAATATTTTTCTCTGACGGAAGGTCCAGGTAGGAGAAATTACACAGGTGTGCATAAATATAATCCAGCTTTGTCTTGGGTGCTTTGGGTTTTATAAGCTCATATTCCCCGCTGTTTATCAGGTCAATAAAGGCCTGTTTACCCTTGTTAAGGTCAACAATGTCCTCCGCAGAGCCGGCATGGCCGAAACGGGCATAATAGTAATAATGTTTGAAGAGCATGGCCTTGCCCAGCAGAGCCTGTGCCATACCTTTGGTGACCCGGCCAAGGTCCTCATCAGCTAATTGTGTCCGGGTAGGAAGGTTAGGAATAGCATCATACAGGTCTTGCTCCAGCTGGTTCCAGAAATCCTCACGCTGTCCGTTGGTCAGGTTAGCCTGCAGGTCTTTGTCCGGAATGTTGTCCTCGTTATAATATACCGGGCGGTCCCAGATGGTGACAAGGTAAAGATAGGCCATGGCCCGTAGTCCCCTGGCCTGGGCCAGGTAGTTATCCTTCTGTTGCTGGTTCATGCCTTTTATATCTGCCACATCCTTGTCTTTCAAGTTTCTTATCAGCATGGAAGGCCTGTACAGGCAGAAATAAATGGCACGCCACATATTGCTGACATTATCCGAAGTGGAATTAATGTTGAACTGGTCAAAGCCGGTGGTTTCGAACAATACCCTGTCTTCGAAGGATAGGAACATCAGCTGATACTGCAGTCCGAACATGCCTCCATCCTCCAGGCCGCAATAACAGGAATTCAGTGCGAGTGTAAAATCATCCAAGGTCTTGTACCACGACTCCACAGAAAGGTTGTTGATGTTATCTACCGTTAGAAAATCTTCTCCGCAGTTATTCAGAGTAAGGACGGCTGCTAAAGCAAGCACTTTGAATATATGTTTTTTCATGGCTTCAGTTTTTTATAGGTTAAAAATCAACCTGTATTCCTGCGGTGAATGATTTTGGCAGGGGATAGCTGCCCATGTCAAATCCTCCGCTGTTTATGGGGGCCTCCGGATCATTACCTGTATAGGGTGTGATGGTCAGCAGGTTGACTGCGCTGACATAAATCCTTGCCCTGGTTACACCCAGGTATTTGGTAGCAGCTAATGGCAGAGAGTATCCGAGTTGTATGTCTTTAAGCCTCAGGAATGAAGCTTCTTCCAGCCACCAGGAGGAAGCCCTGGAGTTGAAATTCTTATCATTCAGGTCAGCCCGTATGTATTTGGTCGAAGCATTTTCCGGGGTCCAGTAGTTGGTAGCGAAATCTGCCGACTTGTTATGATGCAGATCCTGGAAAGCCATGCTCTCATTGTTCCTTCTCAGGAAGTTTATGACCTGTGCATTTTGCATACCAAACAGGAAAAGGGAAAAATCAAAATTCCTATAATACATATCCACGTTAATGGAATACTGAAGATCAGGAAGGGCCTTTCCTATGATCGTCTGGTCCAGGTCACTGATAATACCATCACGGTTGAGATCCTTGTACATCAGGTCACCTGGCTGGGGATCTCCCTGAGAGGGTTTTGCATATTTGTATTTCCCGTTGGCATCAAAATCATCTTCCTGAATGATTCTTTCTGCCACATAGGCATAGAGGCTCCTGATGGTGTTGTTTTCACGGGTGATTACATTCCCGTCAATGATCTGGTCAGGGATATAATCCACTACATTTTTATAGGTGGTCAGGTTACCGCTGATATTATAGTTAAAGGTTCCTTCCATCTTCCTATAAGTGGCATTGAACTCAAAGCCGGTGTTATGGATCTTGCCCAGGTTGTACCAGGGTTTACCTACCTGATCACCCGACACTTTCGCAAGGGTCCAGGTAATAGGTACCTGCATCAACAGATCATCCTGCTTTTTATAATACCATTCACCGCTGAACAACACCCTGTTTCCAAAGGCAGATAGATCCACCCCTATGTTGGTCATAGCTGCAGCTTCCCATTTGATGAGCGGATTACCAACAATATACATTTCATTAAGGGCGGGTGCCACTGTCTGATTAACACCGAAAACGGGAGAGAACTCATCCTGTTTCCCTAGAAGATTCTGGTATCTGAAGGAACCTATATTGGCGTTGCCTGTTTTTCCCCAGCCCACGCGCAACTTCAGTGAGGTGATCTGATTGACGGTGGGCAGGAGGTCCTGGTTCAGCTTCCAGGCAGCCGAAAAGGATGGGAAGGTACCCCATTTATTTTCCGGTCCGAAATTGGAGGATCCGTCGCGACGTATACTTGCGGTGATCAGGTACTTGGAGCTGTAATCGTATAATAACCTGGCCAGATAGGAGTTCTGAGACCAGGGAGAGGAATTTCCTGTAGCCACCCGTTGGTCATAATCTGACTGGTCGATCACCGGCAGTTGTTCGTAAATGAAACCGGGGGCAGTGATGCTTGCCCCGTTCCACTCACCTTTCCTCGCATGGTTGACACCGGTAAGTGTAAAATGATGATTGTTAAAACTTTGAGTAATAGTTATCTGGTTTTCAAGAGAGAGTGACAGGCCTTCCCCGTAACTTTCGTCGAGCTCAGCCTGAGGGACCGAACGAACGCCATTATCATAGGAAGGTGTCCAGGTTCTGGACCTGTTGAGGCTCAAGTCCACTGAGGGATAAATTCTGTAGGTCAGCCAGGGAAACGGTTTGATCTCGGCATACACGCTGGATAGTATGGTATGTGAAAAAGAATTCTGGTCTGTCACCGCCAGTGGCGCCACCGGATTTCCCTTGTCGTTCCAGCCTGTATTATTAACTACTAAGCTATTCCCGTTCTCATCGACATAATCAAATGGCACTTGCGGGCCTTCCCACCCCTCCTTCCCCTCAAGCGGGTAATGGCCCTTGTATGGATCTTCAACATGCAACCTCATAAGGGGTGAAACATATAGTGAGGTAACCCATGCACCCCATTCCCCGCCGCTGCCACCGCTCGTCCTTCTGCGTGCGACCAGCAAGGTGGCCCCGAGGTTAATGTATTTACCTATCCTGAAATCCGTGTTGGCCCTTACACTATACCGTTCAGCCAGGTTATTCATAAGGATACCTTTGTCATTTAAGTAATTACCGGAAAGACTAAAATTGTTGTTTTCCCCACCACCGGAGACACGCAGGTAGTAATTCTGGGTATAACTTTTCTGAAGGATCTCCCTCTGCCAATCAGTACCCTTCTCCCAACCTTCCCCGTAATAATACTGCCTGAATCTGTCGGAATAGGCAGGTTCGGTGGTCTGTCCGTTCCTGACAAGTAAGGTATCATAAAATCTTGAATACTCCGTGGCATCCATGACATCATAATACTTCGGTTTACTGTTTATCCTCCCATAAGCGGAGAAGTTCACATCAATCTTGCCGGGCCTGCCTCTTTTTGTGGTGATGATGATGACACCATTGGCACCGTTGGCTCCATAAATGGCAGTGGCCGAGGCATCTTTCAGCACCTGCAATGATTCAATGTCCTCAGGGGAGATAGATGATATCTTGTCACTGATCACCCCGTCAATGACTATCAGTGGATCATCATCACTGTTTATGGATCCTATTCCCCTGACCTTGATCGTGGCACCGCTGGCCGGGTTCCCATTCTGGGTTATCAGTACACCTGTCGCCCTGCCCTGAAGCGCTTTGCCGAAGTCTGATGCAGGCGTCTTGTTAAGGTCCTCTGAAGCAACTACAGCAACAGAACCGGTGAGATCGTCTTTTTTGACCGTACCATAGCCGATCACAACAACTTCTTCCATCAATTCAGTTTCCACCTTTAGTATTACATTAATCACTGTTTGACCATTAACGGGTATCTCCTGGGAACGATACCCTACATAAGAGTAAATGATGGTATCATTCAGGTTCAGGACACGCAGGGTATAGTTCCCGTTTAAATCCGTAACCGTACCCATCGTCGTTCCTTTGAGCATGATATTCACACCCGGTAAGGGTGCTCTGTCCTCTGCTGAAGTAACCGTTCCCGTCAGAACCTGCTGGGCAAGAACAGATTCAACGGTAAAAACAAAGGAAACAAGCAGAATAAGAAAAGTGAATACATACTTCTTTTTTGAGAATAGAAAATTTTTCATAGAGGTAAAGCTTTCTGAATGTTTAGATTTGGTTATTGATAAGGTTCATAAATTTAATAATTTTTTACTTTACGCTTATTTTCAATAAAAAAAAACAACACAATAAATCATTTAATGCTTCCTGATTGTAAATATGAACCCGTCATCAGCGGGAACTTTAGTACAGGAAAATAAACTGATATTCACCGGTGCTCCAGACTTTCTCAAGGTAGTGATTTCTATTTATAAAAATAGGCTATATTTGATAAACCGCAGAGTTATTCTGGTAAAAGAATTCTATTATTAATATTTATGGTACGTTTGCTTACCGCTTTTCTGATCCTGTTAACCTGTGCCGGCTGTTTCCGTCACGGGCATCAGAATATGGATGTACTGGTGATCCTGAACTCAGAGAGTGCTGAATACAGAAAAGGTAATGAATACCTTCTCCCGTGGCTGAATCATTTCGGGATACCCTACCATGTTTACGATGTGAAAGGGCACAACATCCTTCCGGACCTTTCAGACCACTCACTGCTGATCCTTGCCCATCCCGGCATCCTGCAGGCAGGGAATGCTGCCGACAGCATACTGATCACCGGTATAATGGCCGCGGTGGACAGTGGCACAGGACTGGTCAGCTTTGATCCCGGCTGCGGGTGTACCATTTCGTCAACAGGGACAGAAGCCGCAGAAGTTATCAAGATGGCCTACTTTCCACATCCGGACCATTACATTACCCTGAATCACAGCCCGCATGATACCATCAGGTTTTTCAGTGAGATGCCTGTAAAAAGGTACCAGATCCCGAATGCCCTTGTGCTGGCAGGATCAGGCGATATTCCCCTGCTTGCCGCTAAGGAACAAGGTAAGGGTAAGGTTGTCTGCTGGACATCCATGGACTGGATGCACAGTAATGTGCTGGGCCCTCTTGGTGGCCTGGATGACTGCCTGTGGCGTTCCATGGTATGGGCCGCCCGTAAGCCATTCGTCATGCAGGGCTTGCCACCTATAATTGCTATGCGCATTGATGATGTGGCCGGAAGGGGTGGGTTATGGAATCGGTCGCCTTTATACTGGATCAGCGTGGCCAATAAATACAGTTTTAAACCCTGGCTGGGATTATTCATTTATAACCTGTCGCCGGATGCTGTCAGCGAGTTAAGGAATTACCTGCTGTCAGGGAATGCTACCGCTTCCCCGCATGCATTTGGGAGGCCGCCCAGGCAGAAAACGGGTCAGGAATCTTATATGGCTGTCAATCCGCTCGACACCGTTCCATTTTATTATAATCCGGGAAGCATGCCCCTGCGGGCCGACAGCTATGATGAATTTATTTTCTTTAACCACCAGCGGTCGGTTGCATGGTCCGACAGTGAGGCACTGAATGGACTGGAAACCGTAAACCAATGGTACCAGTCCAATGCACCACTGCCCATGTCAGAATATCTTGTCCCGCACTGGTACGAGATGGGAGCCAATACCGTAAAGTATGCCTCAGAAAAATGGGGCATGGAATACAGCTGTTTCACCAAATATGGGGATAGTCCTTATACAGACAGCGTCATGTGGCTCCGCTCAGGACCATTCAGGCTGTTTGAGGAACCGCAGACATGCACGGGCTGGACCAGGCCAGGCGGACAGCGACCCGTGTATTACGCTGACTTCATGGAATTTGGCGGTGCTTCTTTTTTTAACTGCGTCACGGAGATACGTGATGACGCGGGTTACGAATGGGCACCGGATAATGATGTCGAAGCAACGGCCGGAAGGGGAATACGACAGCTGAAAAGAGCTATCAACGGCATGGCACTCGCTGTCCTGTTCACCCATGAAACCGATTATATTTACCGCATTACCCCGGAAAACTGGGAACAGGAGCTCAAACTGATTAACCAGGCAATGGAACCATATTATCCTGAATACCTGACCATGGATGATGCCCTGAAGATCGTCAGGGCATCATCCACTTCTGATATAGTGTCGGCAAACGCCGATCCGGCAAAAAAAGTTGCCACAATATACCTTGGTGGCCATACAGATGTTTCAACCACATGCTATTTGTTCACCGGAAGTAACGGAAACATCACGGCACAGCTGGTTACTGTACCGGCATTCGATAAAAAGAAAATACTCGAAATCAAATATTGATAATATGAGAACTTTAGTGATAATATTAATTCTGATCCCTGTTTGTCTTCTTTCCTGTAAGACAGATCTAAAAAAGGACAGTTCCTGCATTAGCAAAACAGCTATCCTTGATGCACAAACCCGTTACCAGAAGATCGATGGTTTCGGAGTCAATATTACCCCGGCACAATGGAAAGATGGAAACGTTAAGCCTGCACTCGACATGCTGACAGATGATCTGGGTTGCACCCTCTTCCGGTTCGACTGTACCGGTCTTGCTGACTGGCTTGATCCGGACAGGCGGAATGCTGATGGCACCTACCCGGAGGAATATCTTGAACAGGTGTATACATCACCGATCTTCTCTGATGCATGGAATACCTTCCGGTACCTCCAGTCAAAAGGCATAGAACCGTTTTTTAATGTCAGTGGCAGGATACCTCCAGGACTGGGGAAAGATGGATCCAATCACCTGCAGGACTTTGAAGGATATGCTGAGATGGTGGTTAATATGCTCCAGTGGGCTCATGAAAAGGAAGGTCTGCGATTTACACTGTTCGCACCTTTCAATGAAACAGACCTGGGCTTCCCTGAAGGACCATATCTGGAAACGGAAGACTGCTACCCCGTTGTAAAAGCTATCGTTGAAAAAATGAAGAGCTCAGGATTGGGTGATGTCAGGCTTATTATTATGGATGATACAAAGGTCATTTTCCCTCGCCTGGGACAATTCCTGGATAAGTCTGACTTATTGCCTCAAATTTACGCTTTCAGTGCCCACACATAAGGCGATGGTGGTGACCAGGAAACTGATGGATGGTTCCTCTCCCCTTCAGCGTTTAAAAATGCCGTTGACAGTATCGATCAGAGTATTTATAAGGGAACACCTTTATGGATAACAGAATACGGAGATCTGGACCAGACCGGCGAGGTGGAATATTTTTTTGCATGGAAATCCACCAGGCGTTTGCTGAAATTATTGAATGACGGTGCTGCCGCCGCCATCGCATGGGATGCATTTGATAACTTGCACCAGCATGATTCAGCATGGGCCTGTTATGGACTCCTGAAAACTGATACTATGGCCTGGACATACAGTCCCAAACGAAGATATTTTGCGGCGAGGCAGGTGTACAGGTTTGTGCCCCCGGGATTCTTCAGAACGGATATAGCAGCTCCGCTGTCATCTGAACATGATGTTTATCAGATATGGCATGCACCCTTAAAGAATATGCTTATTAGTTCATTTGTGTCGGCAGACAGCAAAGATTTTACCATTGCAGGGATGAGTAATGTGGAATGTGACGTTGAGCTGAACATTATACTTAAAGGTATTGACGGTGTGATAAACGATAAAACGGTCAGTTATTACCGTACTTCAAGAAATGAGAACTGTGTGCTGGTTGGGAAATACCATATCAATGATTTCCAGTTCAAGGCAGTTATCAGTGAGGGATCTGTTTTTACCCTTACCACCCTTGAAAAAGGACAATGACCATAATATTGCTTCAAGAATGTGCAATAAGGTACTGAACAACATTTTATTACTAATTTTAAAGAATATGAGAAAACTAATATTTATCACGGTTATCCTGCCCATGGTGATAACCTGCTTATATTGCCAGCCTGAGAAAGAAATCAGGTTGCTTATCAGGGGAGATGACATTGGCTCCACACATGCTGCGAACATGGGTTGTATTAAGTCCTACCGGGAAGGGATCATGAGGTCTGTGGAGATAATGGTCCCCTGCCCCTGGTTCATGGAAGCCGTCAGCATGTTGACAGATAATCCGGGCCTTGACGTAGGGGTACACATAACCATTACCAGTGAGTGGGAAAACATCAAGTGGCGGCCGTTGACCTGTGCACCTAGCCTGACTGATGATAACGGCTATTTCTACCCCATGATCTGGCCAAACAAGGAATTTCCTGAGGACAGGGCACTGAAGCCACAGGACTGGAAAATTGAAGAGGTTGAAGCAGAAATGAGGGCGCAGATCGAAATGGCTATGAACCATCTACCCCGGGTAAGCCATCTGAGCTGCCATATGGGATGCTCAGATATGGATGAAAAGGTAAGGGATGTTTATGAAAAGCTGGCCAGGGAGTACAAGCTTGATATTGACCCAGCTGATTATGCAGTTGAATATTTCCCCATAAAGGAGAAAGGGAACACACCGGAAGAAAGAATAAAGAATTTTGTCGGGGCGCTTGAGAAGCTGGAACCCGGCAAAACCTACCTGTATGTCGAGCATCCTGCCGTGGCTTCACCAGAGATGGAAGCAGTCGGTCACAGCGGATATACTGATGTCAACAACGATCGTGATATGGTGACAAAAGTATATACCAGTGAAGAGGTCAGACAGGTCATTAAAGACAGGGGTATCAGGCTGATCAGTTATGCAGATCTTAAAAAACTGCCATCGGGCCGTTAATGAACTGTCCTCCCGCGAACAGGACTATCTGAACTGTATGCATGACAGAGGAGAGATCAGAATTTATTGATTTTTTAATAACCAGAAAATATTTCTGCAATGATGAACCGGATTTATATAATACTTTTTGCAGTATGTTCATTGCTGGGTTGCCGCAACCAGGATCACACCTATAACATTGTGTCCTTTGGTGCCAGGAAAGACGGGAAAACGTTGAACACCCGTGCTATTCAGCAGGCCATTGACGCCTGTAATAAAGTTGGAGGAGGGATGGTGCTTGTTCCTCCCGGGGAGTTTGTCACAGGGACACTGTTCCTGAAAAGCAATGTCGACCTGCACCTGGTACAGGGAGCGGTACTGATGGGTAGCCTGGATACCGCTGATTACTGGCCTGACGGACAGAAGCACGGTATGATCTATGCATTCCAGGCAAGGGCCGTCACTATTTCAGGTGAAGGAGAAATATACGGAAGGGGCACAAGCTTTCACCTTCCTGATGTTGCGCATATAGGACGGGATTTCGTCAGGCAGTGTACGCGCCAGGGAGAACAGTATCTTCCTGCTGAACCGGTACCGGCAGATGGGCCAATCCACTACCTTTCAAGACCCGGCATGATGATCGTACTGGTCCAGTGCGAGCAGGTGGTAATAAAAGATGTCACCCTCCGTGACTCACCGGAATGGACCATCAGGATAGGTGACTGTGATGACGTGGTGGTCCATGCCATATCCATCCATAATAATCCCCTTATTCCGAACAACGACGGCATTCATTGCACCACTTCAAGAAATATAAGAATCTCTGACTGTGATATCCGTGCAGGAGATGATGCCATAATAGTTACCGGGTTCGGAACAGATGTTGTGGTCAGCGGTGATGCAAATACCGGGCTTGATTATACCACAAGGGAATTCGGGAATAAGACCGGTTATGCTGAGAATGTGACTGTAACAAACTGCGTGCTGCAATCCCGTTCAAGTGGTATCCGTGTCGGTTACGGAGCTAACCCGATCAGGAACTGTACTTTTTCTAATATAGTTATATATGACTCCAACCGTGGTATTGGTGTTTTCTCGCGGGACAAGGGAACGATTGAGAATATCCTTTTTTCTGATTTCGTGATCTGCACCA